>OLWA01000003.1_pt1 | contig 305527 bp, 244 predicted proteins | sample 1673251 | NCBI WGS metagenome assembly OLWA01 (sample SAMEA3178937, study PRJEB25190) | human gut metagenome | biome: human gut; feature: human-associated habitat; material: faeces | place: Austria | collected 2013 | reverse complement strand
GACCCCCGAACGCGGAATTCCCGCCACTCAGCTCAACTATCCCTGGGAAAGCTGCATTCCTCTCACCGGAGCTTGGGGATGGGTACACAACCCGAACCCCATGTCGCCCAACAAGGTTGTGGGCATGCTTGCTGAAATCACAGCCAAGGGCGGCTCGCTGCTGCTCGGCGTAGGCCCCACCCCTCTCGGCACTATCGAGCCGGTTATCGCCAACGTTGTTACCAATGTGGGCTCATGGCTCGATAAGAACGGCGAAGCCATCTACTCCACACGCAACGCCAAACTCTACAACGACGGCAAGACATGGTTCACCGCCAACAAAGACGGCAAGACCCTCTATGCCATCTATGCTAAGGCCGACGGCGAAACACTCCCCTCCACTATAGAATGGACCGGCAACGTCCCCGAAGGCAAAATGACTCTTTTAGGCACAGGCAAAAACGTGCGTTACACCGTTTCTCCCGAAGGAAAGGTGACCGTATCTCTGCCCAAAGGATTGCCCGACATGCCAGTAGCCCTCAAATTCACCGCTAAAAAGTAAAAAAAAACGATGAACACATTTTCAAAACTTCTCCTCCTCTCCGCCATAACTGCCGGTAGCCTAGGCGCGCGCGCACAGGAAGCCCCGGTGCAGGGCTTCGTACATGAGCAGTCCTCGGCCGACGGATATGTGTGGCCAACCGACCAGGCCGTTCTCGACAAACTCGACAAATGGCAGGACCAGAAATTCGGCGTGCTTTTCCACTGGGGACTTTACTCCGTGCCCGGCATCGTGGAGTCGTGGTCCATATGCTCCGAGGATGTCGACTGGATCGGCCGCAAGGTAAATCTTCCCTACGACGAGTACAAAAAATGGTATTTCAATCTGAAGGACTCCCTGAATCCCGTTGATTTCAATCCCGAGCAGTGGGCCGACATCATGGACCGCGCCGGCATGAAATACATGGTGTTCACCACCAAACACCACGACGGATTCTGCACCTTCGATTCCAAACTCACCGACTTCACCGTGGCCAAAGGCCCATTCGCCTCAAATCCGCGCAAGAATGTGGCAAAAGAAGTGTTCAACGCTTTCCGCGACAAGGACTTCATGATCGGCTGCTACTTCTCAAAGCCCGACTGGCACTGCGAGTGGTTCTGGAATCCTTATTTCGCCACCCCCAACCGCCGCATCAACTATAAGAAGGAGCGTCACCCCGACTGGTGGAAAAACTATCAGGATTTCACCGCCGGACAGCTCGGCGAACTCCTTGGAGGTGATTATGGCAAATTCGATATCCTCTGGCTCGACGGCGGATGGATTACCGGCGACGACATCAAGCTCGACAGCATTCTTGCCGACGCACGCGGATCGCGCCATCCCGGCCTCATCTCCGTGGACCGTGCCATAAAGGGCCGTAACGAAAACTATCAGACCCCCGAACGCGGAATTCCCGCCACTCAGCTGAATTATCCCTGGGAAAGCTGCATAACCCTGAGCAACGACTGGGGATGGGTGCCCAACGCTCCCTTCAAGTCGCCCACCAAGGTTCTGGGTCTGCTCTCAGAAATCACGGCCAAAGGCGGCTGCCTGCTGCTCGGCGTAGGCCCCACAGCCCAGGGTCTTATCCAGCCTGAAGTCGAGGAGCGCCTCACTGTGATAGGCGACTGGCTCGGGAAAAACGGCGAAGCCATCTACTCCACCCGCACCACTCCCTTCTATAACGACGGACCGGTATGGTTCACAGCCAACAAGGATGGCAAGACTCTCTATGCCATCTACGCCCTTCCCGAAAACGAGAAACTTCCCGCCACCATAGAATGGACCGGCAATATCCCCACAGGTAAAATGACGCTTCTCGACGGCAAACGCAAGGTAAGCTACAGCGTTAAGGACGGAAAAGTGACTGTAAAACTGCCAAAAGGACTTCCCGACATGCCCGTGGCTCTAAAATTTGAGGCGAAAAAATAACCGTGGAATTGCAACTTTTGGTTATATTTGCGCGTCTAACAATAGAGTGTTAACCAGTAAAAATTCAACAGAACAAATGAAAAAGTGTCCTCATTGCCAGCAGTACATAGACGACAATCTTACCGTATGCCCTTACTGCCACCAGACAACTGACGATGTAGCAGGTGCAACACCTGAAAATCCCTATGGAACCACCCTCGACGAAGGCACCGTAGCTTCACACGACACCATCGAAAGCTATTTCAACCGCAACGACGTGTTTTCATCTGATCCCGTTTCCGGAAAAAGCCGTGGTGTGTGCGCCCTCCTCTCCATATTCCTGGGCGGACTCGGCATCCAGTATTTCTATCTGGGCAAAACCACGGCAGGTGTAATTTCAATTCTCCTTACCCTTGTCACCTGCGGTCTGTGGGAGATAATCACACTGGTCCAGGGTATTCTGATGTTTGTGATGGACAACCGCACTTTCATTAAAAAATACGTGGTAAGCCAGTCGAAGTTCCCCGTATTCTAATGGCTCAGAACCAACCCGTAAAGAAACGCACGCCGCGCGCTTCCGCCAAAAAGGGCGGCGACGCGCGGCGTCGCTTGCTGTGGATCGGCGGCATTACCATAATAGTGGCGCTGGTGATAGCCGGTGTGGTCGCAGGTATGGCCATGCACCCCTACAAAGGCAACGACACATGGCTTTACATTCCGCGTGATGCCACTGAAAAATCCATGGCCGACTCCCTTCGCGCACGGCTGGGTTCAGCCGAGGCCAACCGCATAATGACCTTCTTTTCCGCCGTTGGCGGAGAACCGCGGCGCGCGGCGGGAGCCTACCTGATACGTAACGGACAGCGCACGCTTTCCATTTCCAGGAACCTCGCGCGAGGAATGCAGACCCCGGTAAGAGTGAGCTGGAACAGTGCGCGCACCCTTCAGCAGCTTGCCGACATCATAGCCTCGCAGCTCGACTTCACTGCCGAGGAATTCCTGCAGGCCTGCAAAGAAGAGCTGCCCGCGCAGGGATACAAGGCCCCCGAGTTCATGGCCGCATTCCTCCCCGACAGTTACGAGTTTTACTGGACCACAACCCCGGAGGCCGCAGTGCGCCGCATGACGCAGTACCGCGACCGCTTCTGGACCGACGACCGCCGGGAAAAGGCCCGTAAGCTCGGACTCACACCGGTAGAAGTTGCCACTCTGGCATCTATCGTGGAGGAAGAATCGGCCAAGCCCGATGAATACCCGGCGATAGCGCGTCTGTATATGAACCGCCTGAAGAAGGGAATGTTGCTGCAGGCCGATCCGACGGTCAAATATGCCACCGGAAACTTCGCCCTGCGAAGAATCACCGGAGAGCACCTGCGCACCCCATCGCCCTACAATACCTACCTTCACCCCGGTCTTCCGCCCGGCCCCTTACGCACGCCCTCGAAATCCACTATCGACCGCGTGCTGTCGGCACCGGCCCACACATATCTATATATGTGTGCCAAGGAGGATTTTTCAGGTTATCACAATTTCGCCTCCGACTATGCCACCCATACCGCCAATGCCCGGCGATATCAGAAAGAGCTCAACCGCAGAGGCATTAAATGAAAGAATCTGCATGAAATAAAAGAATCCGCATGAATATTCTGCGGATTTTTTTACCTTTGTACTCAGTTAACCAATCAAAACAAAACATCATCCATGAGAAAGTATTTGCTTACAGCCGTAGCCGTATTGGCGACAGGCTGCATTACTGCCTCGGCTGCAAAAGCGCCCAACATCGTAAAGAATGTGCGCAACGCCAAAGGTATTGAAGTAACTTATCAGAATTCCTACAAAGGCCATGTATCACCCGGAACCATGACAATGACCGTAATCGGCGACCAGGTGGCGCTCGAAAGCACCCGCAAACGCCCCGACAACGGCGACGGTCCACGCGTGCCCGTGACAAAGAGCTATGTGGATTATGCCTCACACGAATCCCTTCGTTGGGCCCAGCTCCCCAACGGCTCAATCATCTCCAGCGCCACTCCCTTCGATATGGGTAAGGGCCTTAAGGAGATAGGCCAGGACAAATACCTCGGACTCGATTGCAAAATCATGCGCACGAGCGTGAACTCCAACACCATCGACATCTGGTACACCACAGCAATCCCCTTCCGCGGCACTCCGCAGGCAGGCGTGGGCGTGCCCGACGGTCTTGTGCTCCGCATAATCCGCAACGGCGACATGGTGCAGGAGGCCACAGCCATCACCCCTATCAAGCAGGTGCGCGACCTCATGCCCGAGACTTGGGGAACCAAACTCGACTCCTACGAATACCAGTATGAAATCAACCACGCCAACGTAATAACCGTGCCTGTTTTCGACCAGCAGCGCATCAACTTCGACGGTTCCAAGCTGCCCGAGGCGCTCAAGGATGGCGAAATCTACAATGTGGGCGGCGGCACAATCATCCTCAAGAAAGTGCAGCTCCCCGACAGCGTAAACGACCGCGACGTGTTTGTGGAAGTGGTACAGTACTCCGACGGCGACGCCTACGACCGAACCGGCTCCGTATTCATGATACCCACCGACAAGAAACAGTCGTTTATCGACGCTATCCGCGACCTCAATACCGTGCCCGCTTTCAAATCGGGCGACACCGACTATCACGGACTCGTTTCCACTCCCGATTACAACGTGCCTATGGAGCTTATGCGCTTCTTCACCGGCTTCGGTGTGCGCGCTTTCAACCACAACAAAGTACGCGGTCAGGAATGGGTTGACTCCGTAAACTATAAAACAGAAGTCACCAGCCTTGCCGACCGTCTGGTAGGCGAGCAGTGGATTGGCGCATATATAGGCAACTGGGATTCCAAAGGCCACAAGGTATCCGTGAAACTCAAATATTATCCCAGCGGCGAGCGCAAATCGTTCCGCACCCTGCCTCTTTTCAACACCGTGAACTATCTCGAACAGGCCGGCCAGCCTTACCCCGTGTTCCTGCTCAATGACTCTCTCAATGTGAAATTCACCCTCAAGGAGCCGGTGAAGAATGCCATCCTCTATTACCTCACCACCGGCCACGGCGGCTGGGGCGGCGGCGATGAGTTCAACCAGAAGCCAAACACCATCCTTGTTGACGGCAAACAGGTGATCTCATTCGTTCCCTGGCGCGAGGATTGCGGCACTTACCGCAACTGGAACCCCTGCTCGGGCAACTTCTCCAACGGTCTCAGCTCATCTGACCTCAGCCGTTCCAACTGGTGCCCCGCTACGGTAACCAACCCTGAATACATCTACCTTGGCGACCTCGAGGCCGGCGAACACACCATCACCGTGAAAATACCTCAGGGCGCACCCGAAGGCGGCAGCAACAGCTACTGGTGCCTTTCCGGAACCCTCCTCTACTGATACTTATAGGGCTGAACCGCCCTGACAAGATATTTATCCTGACAACAACCGGTTGTGTGCGAATGCACAACCGGTTGTTTTAGTTTAAAGCCACCCGCGGAGTGCATATGCGCTATTCCATATTGCTTTAATACGATAATGCAATTCAATCGTTAAATTATCCACTGTAACGCCAAAGGGTTATTGTTAAATTCGCATAATTGTTTAGGATACTCAGCAATACCATGAAATCAGACATTATGAGTATCCTAAACCGCAACACATTCTGTAATTATCCATGTAGTATTTATCCGTGAAAACTAACAAGACAATAGCGATCCCGTTTCGTTCAATGAAAAAGAGAATTTCAAAACGCCCAATGCTGTATATTGCCGGTATGGCATTGTCGGCAGCCTCTGTCTGCGCAAAAGAATATCATGTGGCAACCAGCGGAAGCGACACCAACAGCGGAACCATCACATCCCCGTTAAAAACAATCAACGCCGCAGCCATTAAGGCCTATCCCGGCGATACCATCACGGTACATGAAGGCATCTACCGCGAGCGCGTGGTGCCGCCAAGAGGTGGCTATTCTGACGATTCGCGCATACTCTACCGGGCAGCCCCTGGTGAGAGGGTCACAATCACCGGCTCTGAACCCGTCAAAAACTGGGTAAAGGTAAAGGACGATACCTGGAAAACCACTCTTCCGAATACATTTTTCGGCGAATCAAATCCGTTTGACGAACAGATATACGGCAGCTGGTATCGCGGTAAAGGCCGTCCGAATCACACGGGTAGCGTTTATCTTAACGGACAGCGCATTCGCGAGACATTTTCGCTGGGTGACGTCATGCAGCCCGTTAAGGACAGTCCGCGCTGGTATGCCGAGGCCGACGGCAACGGCGGTCCGGTGCTCATGAATTTCGAATGGATCCGTCCGGCCGCCGGCGAAAAGATGACCTCGATGCAGGCTTCGGTGGAAGGCGGCGACCAAGCGGTGTGTATAGCCATAATAAACCGCTGGCCATTCGGATATCTGAAAGATAAATCAGTGATGCACTTCAGCGGAGTAGACTTCGGTGCCGGAACCGACACTCTGATGTTTCAGGCAGCTACTCTTGCCAAAGGCGGCATAGTGGAAATGTATCTTGACGGTGATAAAAAAGAACTGTTGGGATCCGCCATGGTGACAAATACGGGAGACTGGGAGAAATTCGAGGTGTTTCCGCTTAAAATGAACCGCAGCCTTTCAGGGCGACACGACATAAGATTCGAACTCAAGGCTCCCGCCAGATACCTTGATGGAAAAACAATTATCTGGGCGCAATTCCCCGACGGTACTGACCCGAATAAGGAAAACGTGGAGATATCCGTGCGGCCTCAGGTGTTCTACCCCGACCGAACAGGCATCAATTATATAACCGTGAGAGGTTTCACACTCGAAAACGCAGCAACCAACTGGGCGCCCCCTTCGGCCGAACAGCCCGGACTGATTGGCCCGCGCTGGGCCAAAGGCTGGATTATCGAAGACAACGTAATACGTAATTCCAGATGCTCGGGCATCTCTCTCGGCCGTCCGACATTCGGCCATGCCCATCATTACCAGAAATTGCCGCCTCAGGTGTATCCCGAGGCCGGCGGAGGCCAGACACGCGAACAGCTGCTTGATTACTTCGAAAATGCCTCATGGGACAAAAATGAAGCCGGATTCCATATAGTGCGCAACAACCATATCTATGCGTGTGGCCAGGCCGGTATTGTGGGTTGCAGCGGTGGCGCTTTCAGTGTGATAGAAGGAAACGAAATCCACGACATATGCATGGGCGAGACCTTCGAGGGCGACGAAATGGCCGGTATAAAGCTGCATTTCGCCAATGACGCCGTGATTAAAGACAATCATATCTATCGCACCATCCGGGGTCTGTGGCTCGACTGGGGTTCGCAGGGAATGCAGATTACAGGCAATCTGCTTCATGACAACAACCACTGCGAGGATCTGTTTGTGGAGGTGTGCCACGGCCCGGTATTCGTAGCCAACAACATCATGCTCTCACGCAACGGAAGCTCCATGTCGCAAGGCATAGCCTACGTTCACAATCTTATAACCGGCAACATATCCGGCGGCCAGGACCGGTGTGCGGGCGGCAGGCTCACTTATTTCTATGAACCGCACGGCACCACATCGCTCGGTAAGGTTCCGAATCCGGGCGGTGACCTTCAGTGGTATAACAACATTCTGACGAAAGATGCGTCCCTGCGCAATTGGGACGAGCCGGGCCTTCCGATAAGATATTCTGGCAACATATTCTCAGACGGCGCCCGGCCTAACGATGCCGACAAGCGTGCCTCGGTTTACGGCGACACAGGCTTGGACGTGAAACTTACTGAAAAGGAAGACGGATGGTATCTGGTGATGAATGTTCCTTTAGCATGGGACAATCGCTCCAAAACAAAAAAAGTCACCACAAAAATGCTTGGCAAAGCCATTACGCCCAATCAACCTTTCACCAACCCAGACGGAAACCCGTTGAGTTGCGACAAGGACTACTTCGGCTCCAGCCGCAATTCTTCCAATCCGTATCCCGGCCCGGTTGAGATAAACCGCCCGGGCCTCCACGAGTGGAAAGTCTGGCCTAAAAAATAGCCCCGTCCCATCACCTCAATAATCAACAGGAACCAATCAACAAAACAGAATAAACAATCGTAAACCAATGTACAGGATCACATGTCTATTATCGTTGCTAAGCATCATCATATCGGCAAGAGCCGATGTAAAACCGGTTGCGCACTATAATTTCGGCAAGGCGGGCAACGTCACCTATGCCGCAGCGCCCGATGAAATCAAGCCGTGTGCAGGCTCTGAAGTCCTTAAAGCCGTGGGGCGCCCTGTTTTCTATGCCGATGCTCCCGGCGACAAGAAAATGAAAGGAGAGGGAAGCATACTTTTTAATGGAAACGAAGATGGCTTCGTTCTTGACAGACCCCTGAAAAATGCTTCCGGCAATCAGGTGCTCGAAGTGTGGGTAAAGCCCCGTTCCGTAGGCGAGAAAGGCAAGACACAGGTGGTAGTAGCCAACGGCAATGGCAAGCACGGTTACACAATAGCGCAATCGGGCGACTCATGGATTCTGATATCAGGAGGAAAGGAGATTGTCAGATTGGGAGAAGTCTCAAAAGACGCATGGACCCATCTGGCCATGGTGTTTGAAAACGGCAAGGGATCGGCGTGGTTCAATGGCAAAAAGGTGAAGACATTTAATCTCACCGACTCTCTGGCAAACAATTTCTCATTGGCTCTGTCTGACAAAAAGACCGATTCTTTCTATGGAGAAATATATGAGGTGCGTCTGAGCACTTTCGCCAATAATAAATTCAATCCCGAGGCGGACTTTCTGTTGGACTACAAAAAGATAAAAACCGACAACAGGGAGCGTCTGGCCGCCCGTAAGCGACTCATCTCCGGACTGGGAAAAAACATCAAGGGCATAAAGACCGTCAGCACATTGCCTACCGCCAGTCAGAATAACGACTGGCTAATCAGTCCGATAGATGACTCGTGCCACGTATTTCTGCAGCCGTCGGCCGATGGACTTACAGCCATGCTCCAGCTTGACAACGGACTCATGTCCCGCACTTTCTATCTGGCCGACAACATAGCTTGTGTAGGATTCCACAACAGCAGCAATGAGACGGAATACCTGCGCGCCATAAAGCCCGAGGCCCGTGTATGCATTGACAGTGTATGGTACGAGGTAGGAGGCCTTAAAGGGCAGCCGGAGCTTTCCTATCTGCTGGACAGCTGGTATAAGGATATGGAGGCGTCAGGACATGCGTTTACTTTGGAAAAAATCGAGACAGGACTGCCCTTGGAGCGCTATCCATGGACACCTAAATACAATGCTGTTCCTACCGATTGGCCGGCCAAGGGCCTGCGCATGGAGATGACCTTCGCCCCTACCGGCAATATGGTTAATGTGAAGGATGTGAAAGTAAAGGTAAACTATGAGATCTATCAGGGACTTCCGGTTATAGCCAAATGGATCGAGGTTATAAACGATGGCGTCAAAAGCGTGGTTCTTGACGAACTCGAGTCGGAGGTGCTTGCGGTAAATCAGGATCAGAAAAACCGCATACATGTGGAGAGCGACTTTTCGTTCGCGCTTGTAAATGCCGACCTGCAGGGCAGCGCCCTCATGCACTACGCCGGCACACCGAAACCTTACCATGTGGGATCGTCAACAACCAAATGGCGTGTGGACAGCGAATACAACACCTGGGCATCGCACAATCAGGCCGAAGACAAATTCCTTGGCTTTCCACATCACAATCTGCTTGTAAGCACCCTGCCTATGGGCCCCGGTGTAAAAGTCGACAAAGACAGTCCGTTCAAATCCCACATCACATTCGAATTGCTTCACGACAGTGACGACACCGAGCGAAAATCGTTGGCTCACCGCCGTTTTTATAAGAAGCTTGCGCCTCAGGTTACCGAGTCGCTGATATGCGGCGGCATTACTTCCCACGATGAGACCGAACTTAAGGGATTTATCGACCAGTTAGCAGAACTCGGCCTGGAACAGCTCGATATCATGGCTTGGCCCGGTATAAGCCACGATAATCTCGATTCGGCCTACGTCCGGCACTGGCGCAACATCTCTGACTATGCACGTGAACGCGGCATTGTGATGGGTGGCTATGAGCTTCAGGTCGCATCGCGCGGCCGCGGCAAAGATGTTGACTGCATCCATCCCGAAAGCGGCAAACCCGGAAGCCTTTTCGGCCAGAGTGTCTGCATTGCAAGCGACTGGAAAGACAGTTATTATCCCAGAATGTGGGAATTTTTTGACAAAACCGGCTTTATGACCTACAACATGGACGGCCCTTATCACGGCGATCCCTGCGCCTCGACCATCCACAGACATCACGACGGGCTGAAAGACTCGCAGTGGCGTCAGTGGCAGACTCAAGTGGGGATAATCCACGAACTCAAACGCCGGGGAATGTACGTGCCTATTCCCGACTGTTATTTCCTTAACGGTCAGAACAGCACCGGCATGGGATATCGCGAGGCAAGCGCCAACCTCACTCCGCAACAGCAGCTTCTGCTCGGACGCCAGTATATTTACGACGGGACGTGGCACAAGATACCCCCAATGGGCTGGATGACGCTTCAGTTGGTAGGATTCTACAGCAACGACCCACGCGTGGGCTTAGAGCCTCTGTGCGAAAATATCGACCGCTATGAACAGCAGCTCATACAGTATCTGGCCAGCGGATGCCACCTCACAATAAGAGGCAAGCGACTGTATGACACACCCGAGACTAAAAACATGGTATCACGCTGGATCAATTGGTTTAAGGATTACCGCGATATACTCACCTCCGATATTATCCATGTGAGCCGCCCCACCGGCCGCAATCTCGACTGCATAATGCATGTCAATCCGTTTATCGCCCACAAGGGAATGGTGGTCGTTTTCAATCCCACCGACAGAGAGATTACTAAAGAGATGCGTCTGCCTCTCTACTATACGGGACTGAAAGGAAAAGCAACCGTAACCTCAGGCAACGGCGACAAAAAGACGTATGCCATCACAGACCGTGACGAGATGATATTACCCGTGACCATTGCCCCTCAGGGCTCACAGTGGTTCCTCATAGAGTAAACTATCGGAATCCTTACCCCTCTTAAGCACGCATTTTGCAGTCAGCTTGCTGTTGCAGGATGCGTGCTTTTATTGCGGTCAGTTGAAGGGAAGGGTTTCGGCGCTTTCGAGTTCTTCGGCTTCGTGCTCGCCCGCGTCAGGATTGTCAGTGGTGTCGTCGCGGCGGATTATGTAGGTGTTGTAATAGCTCAGAAGCAGAGTGGTGAGCGGCAGGGCTATTATCAGGCCCACCATTCCGAGCAGCGTTCCCCACACCGAGAGCGAAAGGAGGATTATGGCCGGATTCAGCCCCATGGCCTTGCCCATGATTTTAGGAGTAAGGAAAAAGTCCTGTATCACCTGCACCACGCAGTAAACCGCAATACTCTCCAGGAATATAGGCCAGAACTCCTGGCCGCCTCCTATGGCATAGACCATGCAGAGCAGCGTGGTAGGCAACAGCGAGATAAGCTGCAGATAAGGCACGAGATTGAGCACGCCGATAAACATTCCCAGAAGAATGGCCATAGGAAGATCAATGATAGTGAACCCGATACTGAAAAGCACTCCCACAATCAGGGCTATGAGCGCCTGTCCGCGGAAATAATGGTTCATGCTGTCCTTTATATCGCGGCCTATCTTCCCTGCGGTGCCACGCATTTTCGGAGGCACCATCAGCCTGAATCCGCGGCCGAGGCGCTCGTAATCTATCATTATGAACACCACGTAGAGAATGACTATGAGCCAGTTGAACAGGCCTATTATCACGGAGATACTTCCGGTAATCACGCTCCACACCGTAGCGAGAGTGTTTTCCACCATTCCCATCACTTGCTGCGACTTGAGCAGTTCGGCTATTCCGTGGAAGTCGATCTTGCTTCGTATATAATTATGCAGCTCTGCAAGCATGCCTTCCTCGCTCAGGGTCATTTTTGATGAGGCATAGGCGCTGAGCACATCGGCCATCTGGTTGATTTCCGAAACAATCACCGGTATTATGAAATAACCCAGGGCAGTCAGGAAAAATGCAGCCTCAAAAAGAGTGACGAAAATGGCCGTCACACGCCCGCTCAGATGCAGAAGATGGCGGTTGAACTGCACGAAGGGCTCAAACATGTAGGCTATCAGACACGCCACAAGAAAAGGAAGGAGCACATCCTTCAGTATGTCGATAAGCCAGATTGCGGCGAGAACAATAACAATGGTTATCACAAGCCGCACCACGCGGTCTAAAGTATAAGGTCTGCGTTCTGTCATTTGGGTAAAAACGGCTTTGCACCGGGAATAATTTGCTCTTCAGCTACTGGTTTGAATTTATGCTGCAAAATTACTAATTCAGTCCGATATTCCTCTCATTCCGGAAAGAGGTCACCTGGCATCTTCTATTTTCTTGCGAATGGACGGAATGCCATACGTGAGTTTCTTAACGGTCAGATCCTCTTCGGCCTGCTCATTGGCTTTCAACAGTTTCTGTTCCGAAGCCTCGAAATTGGCCTTCACCTCGCGCAGGGTCTTTATCTGCTTCTCAAGGGCTTCTATGGTCTTGTCGATTCCGGCACACGCAGCCTCGAACTTCTTGTGGGCTGCTTTTACATTATTGCTGAATGCGGTGCGGAAACGGTCTATCTTCTCTTCGAATCGGGCGAAGTCCATGGTCTGGCTGCGGGCGGCGTCAAGTTCCCTTACCAGGGCAACCCGCTCCTTATACCCTTTTTTGGCGGCCTCGGTTATGAGCCGGAGCACCGGCAGGAAAAACTGCGGACGAATCACAATCATCTTGGGATAACGATAGCTTTTGTCCACTATGCCCGTATCATACAGCTCATTGCCAGTCTCAAGCATCGAAACAAGCACGGCATACTCACATCCCTTGCGGGTGCGGTCCTTGTCAAGCTTGTCGAGAAAGTCGTCATTGCGGTGTTTGGTGGAGGTGGTATCCATCTCGTTTTTCATCTCGAACATTACCGAAACGTACTCGTGGCCGTCCACATAGTCGCGGAACACAAAATCGCCTTTGCTGTGCTCCACCACCGTATTGTCTTTCTCAAAACTTGCCTCGGGATAGAGGCCCATGCTCCTTGCCTGCTCGAACTGAATGGAGCAATGCTGCTCGAGAGTCTCTCCAACCATTTTGGTTGAAAGACGCATCTTGAAATCCTTTAGGCGGTCTATCTCGTCCTGCTTGTCCTGAAGCTGGAGCTTGTGCTGCTCCCTTATCTGACTCTCGCGATTCTCGGCAGCGAGACGTCCGGCTTCTATATCGGCCTGCAGACGCATTATCTCCTGTTCCTTTTTCTGCACCTTGAGCTCTGCCTCATTGCGTTCCTTGGCAAGGGCAAGCTTCAGGTCGCTGTCCTTTCCGGCAAGAGCCGATTCAAGCGTAGCTATCTTCCGGTCCTTCTCGGCCGCAGTATTGAAAATCTCGCGGTCCTTCCGGCTTTCAAGCTCGGTCAGTTCGGTTTTCTTCGTGGCCTCGTAACCGGCAATGATGCCCGACAGACGGGTGATTTCGTTCTGCAGCGTTCCCAATTCCTGTTCCTTCTTTGAGATTCTGCTGTCGAACTCCTTCTCGGCGTTCAGCTTTATAGTCTCTTCGCGCGCGTCGTAGCGTGCTTGCACCTCTTTCACACGCTGACGAAGCTCCTGGTCGAACACCTCGCCGCGCACCTGCGCCGCAATAGCCGCATAGTCATTATCATCCACCTGGAACACAGTTCCGCACTTCGGGCATTTTATATCTTTCATAATCACTTATTATAGCCGGTTATACAATACAAAAATAAAGAATCATTCCCAACCCGTGAAACATTTAATCTTCTTTTTTAACACACCCCTAAATTCTTTTTTATTAACTTTGCAGCCGTCTTATTTTTGAAAATTTAATATTCACAATCACACCGCCTCCCACCCAATAATCCCATTGCTTTCGGAGACGAGAGGTTTATAAATCTGAAATTCAAGTTTTTCAACCTATAACCCAATTAGTTTTATTATGAAACTTTCACATTCCCTGCTCTGCGCCGCATTGTTTTCGGCTATGGCAGCCCCCTCGGCTTCAGCAGCCCTGGACAGCATTCCCTCAATCAAAGTAGATAAACTCACCATCACCCCTGCAGGCCGTATTCTTATGGACGGTGCCGTGTACACTCCCGGCGGCGACGGTCTGAACGCAGGCGTGGCTCTTCCCGATATCCGTTTCGGCGGCAAGATGTCATACGGTAACTGGGCCGCTAAAATCGACGTGGGCTACGGTTTCGGCAAACTCAGTATGAAAGATATTTATCTGCAGTATAAATTCAACGGCTCCAACCTTCTTCGCGGCGGTTACTTCGTTCATCAGTTCGGCCTCAACGCCGCCACATCAAGCTCGATGAAGCCCGCCATGGAGGCTGCCACCACTGACGACTTCTTCAAAGCCACAGGCCGTAACCTCGGTATCATGTATGTGTATGACCACAAAGCATTCTTTGCCGGAGTAAGCGCCATTCTTGACGGCACCTCCCTCACCACTCCCTCCAATCAGCAAGGCAAGGCAAGCTACGGCGGCCTAACACGCCTCGTGTATCGTCCCCTACATTCCACCGGCCTCATAGTTCAGGCAGGTGTTTCTGGATGGATTCAGAGCGCTCTTCACAAAGCCGCTGAAGAAGACGGCGAGTACACCGTAAGCCAGGGCTATTTCGACTTCGGCGCAAACTTCCCCACCCGCGTGTGCAAAACCTCCATGCTCAGCGCCGACGTAACCGACGCTTCTTCTGTCTTCAAGTTCACACCCGAACTGCTCGTGGCCAAGAACCGTCTGGCTCTCGAGGGACAGTACTACTATATGAACGTGGCTCGTAAAGGCGACCTCAAATCTTATAAGGCAAGCGGTGCTTACGGTCTTCTCCGCGGCATCCTGATAGGCGGCGACTACGGCTATTCACATGCCGATGCCGGTCTCGCCACTCCCGCTCCCAAATCTCTTGAGGTTGTTGCAGGCTACAACTATACCGACGCCAACTGCTCCGAAGCCGGCATATTCGGCGGCCGTTCCAACGATGCCTCAATCACATTCAACTACTATGTGAACAAATACGTGATAGCACGTCTGCGCTACAACTACACCAACGTGAAAGGCAGCGACGTGACCCCCGACCGCCACGTAAACATGGTGCAGGCACGTATCCAGGTAATCTTCTGATAAACTGCACATAAAATACACTAAAAATGGCGATGAGACCAATTGGTTTCATCGCCATTTTCTTTTATCGCGGAGCGTCGATGTGGCCCATCGGCGCGGATTCCGGTTAGCTTATTTGATATTCTCGTAATCGCGGAGAGCCTGCTCGAAGCGTGCGTTCACGTCGGCTATGTCATAAAGACCGTCGGCATTACGCTGAAGACCTTTAAGAGTAAGCGGATAAATCATTGGAGGATTGTCAAGGTCGAGCAACTCCATATTGCGGAGCTGATCAACGCTCTGATAAACGATGTTTATATCGGCATACTCTTTGCCGTCCTTGCCCATAAACTTCTCCACCACTATTTTGGAGCCGATGGGAGTTTTCTTCTCTATGGCATTGGGAAGCTCATATTCTTCCACACCCAGTGCGGTGGCAACGGATGAAAGGTTGCTGTCGTGGCCCACAAGGAATGTGAATTTACGGGCCGGCGAGCGAAGCTCGTCATACATATACTGGATAAGCGGGTGAGCCACATTTGCGGCCACGATAGGAGCGGTGAAGAGCACATCCTGATAGGTGTCCTTCACATGGGCAATCTTTTCCCAGTCCTTGCGGGTGAGCTTATGGCCGAAAGCCGCCTTGAGGGTATCGGGCTGCTCATAATACTGAAGAATCAGCGCGTCGCTTGCCGAGTTGAGTTCCTTCAGCGCCGAACCGCTCTTGAGCCGCGGTTCCTGATAAACCTCCCAGAGCAATTCCGTGTCATAGTTGTCAAGCGCATCAAGCTTGGGATTCTTGTTCTTGGCCATGGGCGACTGGTCCACGTCCATCACGTCGATAATCATGGCATAGTCGGGAGCAATGGCCTCATTTATTCCTTTGATTCCTTTTTTGCCTCCCATCGCTTTGATCTGCTCCATGGCAGTGGCAACGAACTCGGGAGTAACTTTGGTAAGCTGCGGATTGAACAGCGGATCCATTTTGCTGGGCATGTAGCGGTGATAGACCTCAATGCCACCCACGGGCATGAATCCCGAAGTGAAATACTGGGCTGTGGCTATACAGCGCTGCATTGAGTTGGCTATCACGTTCATGTCGTCGGCATCGGGAGTATGGTTAACCGGGAACAGTCCGGCATCCTCGGCCCACTTGCGGAAATACTGGCCCATCTGCGTTTCGAGCACACCGCCGCGCAGTGTAAGCTCGCTCTTTGGTGCGGTCCATTTGGTCCACTGGTGGGGTGTCATCTGGCCCAGGTCGCTCTTGCTGTCGCTCAGCGGCGAACGGATATTGTGGCGGCTCAGAACCACGGCTTCTTTAAGTTGGTATTTGTCTTTGAATTCCTGTGAACGCTGTTTCTGTCCCATCGACAACTCGGGTAAAAGAACAGCAAGCAACATAGCGCATGCCACTGTAGAGATCCTTCTCATGATGCTTTAATTGTTTTAAAGTGTTTTTAATGATAGTTTGTTAATCTAAGTAATTTTTTAACATATAGCTCTCCCATTTTGTTCCGTAATTCCTCGTTTTATTACTCAAAATAGGATTATACATATTATTAAGAACAAAGTGCAAGTGATTTATGGGAATAATTCACTAACTATGCATGTAAATTAAGAGCTAATTTTTAATAAACCAAAAAACTGCAATGAACCCGAAATATATCCTGGGGGCAATTCTGCTCTCGGCCACTCTCACCCTTCCGGCAACAGAACCGTTTCGCAACCCCGACCTTCCGGTAGAGCAGCGCGTAAGCGACCTCTTATCGCGCCTCACACTTGAAGAAAAAGTGAATCTGATGAAGCACGACGCTCCTGCCGTTCCACGCCTCGGCATTCCGGCCTACAACTGGTGGAACGAGGCGCTCCACGGCGTGGCGCGCACGCCCGAAAAGGTAACCGTTTTCCCCCAGGCCATAGCCATGGCGGCAACTTTCGATCCGGAAGCGCTGCAGCGTGCCGGCGACATTGCCTCATCCGAAGGGCGTGCGCTGTTCAACGAGGCTCTTGCAGCCGGTAATGGCATACCGCAGTACCGCGGTCTTACCTACTGGACTCCAAACATAAACATATTCCGCGATCCGCGCTGGGGACGCGGACAGGAAACATACGGCGAAGATCCCTACCTCACGGCAAAAATGGGCGCGGCCATGGTGCGCGGACTCGAGGGTTCCGACCCGTTCTATCTGAAAGCCGTGGCTTGTGCCAAACACTATGCCGTGCACAGCGGTCCTGAAGGCAACCGCCACGTGTTTGACGCCAGAGTATCCCCTCACGACTTGTGGGACACATATCTGCCGGCTTTCCGCGAGCTGGTGGTGAAGGCCAAGGTACACGGTGTGATGTGTGCCTACAACCGCCTCGACGGACAGCCCTGTTGCGGCCACAACGAGCTGCTTCAGGACATACTCCGCAACCAGTGGCATTTCAAAGGCTATGTCACCTCCGACTGCTGGGCGGTAAATGATTTCGCCCACAATCACAAGACCCATACAAACGACACCGAAGCCGTGGCCGACGCCGTGCTCAGCGGAACCGACCTCGAATGCGGCAATCTGTATCCCCGCCTGGTCCAGGCCGTGGAGCAGGGAATAATCACCGAAAAAGAAATCAACGTTTCGCTGGCCCGACTTCTTGAAATCCAGTTCCGACTCGGTATGTTCGACCCTGTGGAGCGTAATCCCTATGCTTCGATCGGCCGCAAGGTAATCGAATGCCCAGAACACAAGGCCCACGCCTACAATATGGCCCGCAAGTCAATGGTGCTTCTTAAAAATGAGGGCAACATACTGCCGCTTGACTCCACGGCCATTCGCCGCATAGCTCTGGTGGGTCCCAACTTCAACAACGAATCGACCCTGCTTGCCAACTATTTCGGAGTTCCCAGCGAAATTATCACCCCGTATAAGAGCCTGAAAAAACGTTTCGGCAACCGCATACAGATCGACACCATCACCGGTGTGGGATTCGTGACTCCCCTGCCCGGCGCCCCCGCTCCGGCCGAAGTGGCCCGAAAAGCGGCCGATGCCGATGTGATAATCTTCGTGGGCGGAATAAGCGCCGACTATGAGGGTGAGGCCGGTGATGCCGGTGCGGCCGGATATGGGGGCTTTGCAAGCGGCGACCGCACCACCATTGCTCTGCCCCGTCCGCAGACCGCACTCCTCAAGGAGCTGAAGAAAACCGGACGTCCGGTTATTCTCGTAAACATGTCAGGCTCCGTTATGAGTTTTGAATGGGAAAGCGATAATGTCGATGCCATTCTTCAGGCATGGTATGGAGGCCAGGCTGCCGGCGACGCGATAACCGACATTCTGTTCGGAAGCTATAATCCCTCGGGACGCATGCCTCTGACCACATACAAATCCGACCGCGACCTGCCCGATTTCGAAGACTACTCCATGGTCGGACGCACCTACCGTTACTTCAAGGGCGATGTGCGATATCCTTTCGGCCACGGACTGAGCTATACCAAATTTTCATACAGCCCGCTCAACGCGCCCGACAGCGTGACCACCGGCCACGACGCCACGGTTTCGGTCACTGTAAAAAACACAGGTAAGCGCCAGGGCGACGAAGTGGTGCAACTCTATGTGAGCCATTCTCCCGAAGGCCGTGTGGCCGTTCCGGTGCGTTCGCTCAAAGGCTTCCGTCGTGTAAGCCTCAAGCCGGGTGAAAGCCGCAAGGTTTCCTTTACGCTCACCCCCGAAGAGCTCGGCCTGGTAGACAACCGCGGTAACCTTGTAATGGAGCCGGGAAGCGTCCAGATATACGTAGGCGGAGGCCAGCCTTTCCACTCGGAAGGAAGCTTTGCCGACCTCACTATAAAAGGCGACCCCTATAAGGTGTATTGACCTGAAAGTAAGGTGTGTTGGCCTGAAAGCAGGTCCAGCTCCAGGCGACGTTTATAATACTCTTCAATTACGCTCCACCTTTGCAATTTTAACGTTTTTTTAGAATTACATGTTTAAAATTTGCAAATAATAGGAAATAATTTTTATATTTGCGGAACTAACATTAATGCACTTGAAGAGTATTATAAATGCTGACGCTTTACATATCTGGGGCGTTTCAACTCCACGCCCCGGGGAAGCTACGCTTCAATTCTTTACGTAGCTCTCTTTCGAAACAGATTTAAACGTCATACTATCAGGCACTTTCAAACACACCCTAAAATGAGAATCCTAACCAAGATTTCATTAGTAGTCATCCTGTCGGCAGCTGCATTTTCAAGCTGCGGCACAAAACAAGACATCAACGAGTTGCAAACCGTCAATATAGATATTGACAATGCTTCGGACTTCGAGATAACGCCATCTATGGTTGTAGAGCTTGAGACCAACGACTCAAGCCTGATTTACGACATAGAAAACATGGTGGTGGCCGATAACAAACTATTCATAAAGTCAAGGGATCTTCTGAAGTTCTTCAATGCATCCGACGGCAAGTTTCTGGGCAATCTCGCCTCAATAGGCGAGGGCCCCGGTGAATACCTTTTTGTGAACCGTCTGTGGAATACAGATGATACGATTCACATTTTCGACTCAATGTCCAAAAAAATCAACAATTACAATTCGTCGGGACAATTTCTGTCATCCCGCACCTTATTTGAAAATGCTCCCAAGACTTCTGCCGACCATCCGGCTGTAAATTTCGTTATCGAATCACCCGACGGCAATGGTTTCTACAGCATCAACACCTGGATGGGTGGTGTAGGCAAGCCTGTTCCGTCTTACTCAAAATATGCGGCCGATGATTCTATGGAATACCTCGTTAAAGGAAGATTCCTGAACTGCGGTTCTTATGGTTATTCACGTGCGGCCGTTGACCGTAAACACAACCGCGTGCTGACGTGGGAGAATTGCATCGACACTCTCTTTGCCATTTCCGACTCCACCGTCAGGCCTCTCTACGCCCTGGATTATGGCAAATACTCGATACCGCAACACATTCAGAGCCTCCCCGATATGTTTGACCGCATGCTTACTCTGAAAGATATGGAGGGATGCAACCTTATTGTCTCCTCACAATATTTCACTCCGGTAGACAACAAGATTATCTACTCCATCATGCACTACAACAACATAGATGGCAACGACGGCATTCTGATTGTGACTCTCGACCAAGACGACGCTTCCGCCCGGGCGGTACGACTAAAAGATCCCTCAGGCCGCTACATTCCCCAGGCTTCAATTCTTGTTGACGGAGATTACCTATACGTGGCTTTGCGCGACAGTAAGAACGAGGAAGCCAATCCGTCCGTGGCCCGCCTTCCATTGTCTGAATTTCTATGAAATCTGCCATAATTTCAATTCTGATTGGACTGTTTGCCGGTACCGCATCATGGCAGGCATTTCAGCTAATTCATGACCGTAAAGCACAAGTACAGGCCAATGCACATGTTAACTATAACTCACTGATTGAAGAGGACATACGAACCATAATTGAACAAATACCGATAAATCTTTGTGAAATTCCAATTTTCAGCAATAAAGGAGACTCTCTTACTCTTGCAGATGTCATACCGGAGTGTGGAGCCCACATTTTGAGGTATTCTGCAATCGGATGTAAGCCTTGCTTTAAAAAAGCGTTAGATTCGATATATAGCTATATTGATGAAAATGGATTCTCAAAACCAGTAATAATACTGGTAAGTCAGTCAAGACCACGCGATTTAAAGGTTCTTAGTGCCACTCATTCTAATCGTTTTCAATTTTATGGAATAAACTCATTCCCGTTTGATTATGAAGCTGAGTCAATTTCCCCTATGATATTTGATGTTGATTCTACCGGACATGTCACTGACTTCTCTATTGTCACAATAGATGATAATCAACCGTAGCTCTGCCATAATTATGGAAAAATCTTTTTGTCTGATTTCACTATTTCTTACACTGATATTTGCCGCCTGCTCTCCTGCCAGGAATTCATCGGATGAAATCCAAGGAAATCAATCCGCCGACATCGCCTCGCCGGACGCGGCACCGGATACCCCCGTGGTAGCCGTAGCCGTAGCCTCTCACTGCGATTTCAATCTTATTCTGTTAAGCAACGGCAAAGTGACCTCGGCCGAAGCTGCCGACCTCTTCTTTCCTACGTCAGGAAAAATAGTGCAGCTCTTGGTGAAAAACGGTCAACGGGTATCTAAAGGCACAGCCCTGGCGCGGCTCGACACCTCCGCAGAAGAAATATCGGCAAAGCGCTACATGGCCGAAGTGGAAAAGGCAAAGATAAGCATGGCCAATATCATAATTAACCAGGGCTACGACCCGTCGCGCCCCGAGGAGATTCCCGAAAAGATTATCCGCCTTTCAAGAATACAGAGCGGCCTCGACATAGCCGAAAACACCCTTGAAGAAACGCGCAACCACATCAACACAATGACACTCTATGCGCCATTCTCCGGCACCGTAGCCAACCTTTCGGCCGAAAAGCACTCAATGTCATCAACCTCCGAACCCTTCTGCCGGCTTATCAACGATGCTACGATGGAGGTGGAATTTACGGTTCTGGAAACAGAATTGCCTCTGATAAAGATTGGTGCGGCAGTTGACGTCACCCCGTTTTCGTCGGATGAGCCGCGACAGGCCATAATCACCGAAATAAACCCCGTGGTTGACGAAAACGGCCAGATTGCAGTCAAGGCCTCATTAAAGGGCAACGGACTTATCGACGGAATGAATGTGAGCGTAACGGCACGCAGCCTAATCACCAAGGCGTTGTCTGTGCCAAAAAACGCAGTAGTGAATCGTAACGGCCGACCGGTGATATTCTCGCTCAAGAATGGCAGGTCATGCTGGAACTACGTAACCACCGGCACCGAAAACAGAGACTCCGTGATAATTAAAAACGGTATCAGCGTAAACGACACCGTGATAGTATCCGGAAACGAGACTCTTGTAGACAATCTGCCGGTCAAACTCCCAAAATAATGGTTAAGTTTCTGCTTCACCGCCCCATTGCAGTCATAATGACGTGGTCTGCAATAATCATACTGGGGATAGTGTGTTGTGTAAGGACTCCGCTTTCGCTTCTGCCCGACATACCCATACCGAATATATTCATTGAAATCACCGCGCCCGAAAAAACGGGAGAGGAGATAGAACACACCATCGTGGCGCCAATACTCCGGCAACTGATGCAGGTGGAAGGTTTCAATGAAGTAAAAAGCACTGTAAATCATGGCAAAGCACACATCACGCTTTCGCTGGACTATGGCATAGACACCGACTATACGTTCCTTGAAACCAACGAGCGGCTCGATGCCATTCGCTCACAGCTTCCTGTGGCAGGGGTTAGCATCAGATCGGCAAAGGCCAAGGCCACCGACCTGCCGGTGATGCTCATACAGGTAACCGAAAACAGCTCCGATGTATCGCGAAGCGACAAACGCCAGATGAGCGATGTGGTGGACAACGTGGTGCGCCGCAGGCTCGAGCAGCTCCCGGATGTATCCATGGTGGATATTACCGGAACCGTGCAGCCCCAGATATCGCTGTACCCCGACCTGCAGCGCCTCTCGCAGTGCAACCTTACGGTAGCGGACATAATGCAGGCGTTAAGTCGGGCAGGGAGCGCCAATTCCACGGTGCGGGTCATTGACGGCGGACGAGTATGCCATCTGACTGTAAACAACAGTCTGACCTCGCACTTCTCGTGGCGGGAGTAATCACTGTATTCTATGCCTTTTTCCTGCTCTCCTCTTACTCCGACTCGTTGAAGGCGCTGAGAAAGAAATCGCCCGGCATGCCTAAGAACTCCGAGATTATCTCTTCATCGGCCCTGTCGCAAGCCATGATGTCTACTCTGCCCACAGTTGCACTAACCACAATTGTCATAGTTGCGACCATGGCGGTAAATATCTCAGACAGCTTTATGTTATGGGATGACTTTTCAAAAATCCTGAGCGGAGGTCTGGCCGGCTCAGTAATAGCGGTAATAATTATACCGCCATTGGTTCTTATTCCAAGGCGGCATAAATAAAGCTACAGAATGGGATGTGAGGGGGAGCTTATTTTCCGTGCTCCTTGTAGATGACGTTGGTCACCACCTGGCCTACAGCCTTGAGAGTGGAACGGTCAATGTTGGTGAGGTTGTCGCTCAGGCGGTGCCATGTTGGATTGAACGATCCCGTCTGCGGATTATTGCATTCTATAATGTCTATACAGGGAATGCCGCCACGGTTTATGAATATATGGTCGTCGGTTATGCCGCCGCCGATATCGTTGACGAATGTTGCGGCGTAAGGCGAAACGGAAGCCTCGCTCCACACGCGGTCAACCACATCGGGCGCCTCACGGTTTGAAATGTACTCACGGTGGAATCGCGCGCCGCGGCCACCTACCATGTCGAGCAGTATGCCGTAGACCGGACGGTCTTCCTTTGTGGCGTAAGGCATATTGTTTACCCAGTGCTGGGTTCCCAGACACCAGGTTGACTCATTTGAACCCCAGCCTTCCGTCTTGCCGTAATCCTCGGCATCCACCAGAAGTATGTCCACTCCCACTTCGGGCGTCTGCTGCCCTATGAGACGGGCTATCTCCAGCAGTACTCCCACGCCGCTGGCGCCGTCGTTCGCGCCGTCAATCGGTGTGTTGTGTTTTGCGGGATCTTCCTCATTATCAGCCCACGGACGGGTATCGTAATGGGCCAGAAGCAGCACTTTGCGTTTCGCTCCGCTATTGAAGCGGCCCATGATATTGTTTATGGGAAGGGCGTCGCCGGTATAGGCGCTCACCATCGCGTTCTGGGTGATGATTGTGTCAGCTCCAGCTTTATGCAGTGTGCTCACTATATAATTGGCGCATTCGGTATGTGCTTTTGTGCGGGGCACTCTCGGCCCGAAGCCCACCTGACGCGAAATGTGCAGATAGGCGCTATCCTCGTTAAACGAGGGTATCTCCCCGCCTGCCCTTACTTCGGAGACAGCCATGGTAGTGTCGGCGTGCGTGCCGTCACTCCCCGCCTTTCCTGAGCCACACGAACTCAGAAGTATTATGCTTACGAAAAGGGAAATATTTCTAAACATCTCTTGATTGGTTTGATTTGGCAAAGTTACGAAGTTGTTACGAACAAATTACGTTTCAACCAATTTATTTTCACTCCCCATGTTTAATTTATGTTAAATATAGAATGACCTCTCCTTCTCCCCACCATAAATGGACTATCTTTGCCACTTTCATAATCTTTTTACACATCCGATGCAATCAGCCAAAGAAGAAATCGAAGCCCTGCGACGTGAACTTAATGAGCACAACTACAACTATTATGTGCTCAACAGCCCGGCTATTTCCGATTATGATTATGACATGATGATGAAACGCCTCGAAGTCATCGAGGCCGCACATCCCGAGCTTGACGACCCACTGTCGCCGTCCCACCGCGTAGGCTCCGACCTGGCCGCCAAGGGTTTCGAACAGTTCGTACACAGGCGCCAGATGCTTTCTCTGGCAAACACCTATTCCATCGATGAGGTAAATGATTTTGTAAGGCGATGCCGCGAGGCCCTCATGGGCGAGAAGTTCGACATTGTGGGCGAGATGAAGTTTGACGGCACATCCATTTCCCTCCACTATTCGGGCGGCCGACTCGTAAGGGCCGTAACCCGCGGTGACGGCGAGAAAGGCGATGTGGTCACCGACAATGTGAAGACCATCCGCAGCATTCCTCTTGAGCTCCGTGGCTCAGGCTGGCCCGACGAATTCGAGATACGCGGCGAGATTGTGCTTCCATGGAAAGCTTTCGACGCGCTGAACACCGAAAGGGAATTCAACGAGGAACCACTTTTTGCCAATCCGCGCAACGCAGCTTCCGGAACCCTCAAGATGCAGAATTCGGCCGAAGTCGCACGCCGTGGGCTCGACGCATACTTCTATTATCTTCTCGGCGACAATCTTCCCGCCGACAACCATTACGACAACATGCAGGCTGCCCGTGAGTGGGGTTTCAAGGTGAGCGACGCCATGACGCTGCTCCACTCCCTCGATGAGGTTGACGCCTTCATTTCCCATTGGGACACCGCCCGCAAGGAACTGCCCGTGGCAACGGACGGCCTGGTGTTCAAAGTCAACTCCCTGCGGCAGCAGCTCAACCTCGGCTTCACGGCCAAGAGCCCCCGATGGGCCGTGGCCTATAAGTTTCAGGCTGAGCGCGCGCTGACCCCCCTGCGGTTCGTTTCGTTCGAAGTGGGGCGCACAGGTATCATCACCCCCGTGGCCAACCTTGAGCCGGTGCTTCTCTCCGGCACGGTCGTGAAACGCGCCTCGCTTCACAACGCCGACATAATACGCTCGCTCAACCTCCACGACCGCGACTGGCTCTACGTGGAGAAAGGAGGCGAAATCATCCCCAAGATAGTGGATGTAGACCTCGAGCACCGCGACCCCTCCGCATCGCCGGTGGAATTCGTTACCGTCTGCCCCTCGTGCGGCACACCGCTGCGCCATGTAGAGGGCGAGGCGGCGATTGTATGCCCCAACATCTACGGCTGCGCTCCTCAGATCGAGGGCCGCATAGAGCACTTTGTAGGACGCCGCATGATGAACATCGACGGCATAGGAGAAGAAACGGCCACCCTGCTCTATCGCAGCGGCCTCGCCAAAGATCCCGCCGACCTGTATTCGCTTACCTACGACCAGCTTGCCTCTCTGCCGGGATTCGGCGAGAAGAGCGCCGAAAGAATTCTCGACGGCCTCCGCGCTTCGCTATCGGTTCCCTTCGACCGTGTGCTCTACGCTCTCTCCGTTCCAAACGTGGGTGAGACCGGCGCCAAGAAAATCGCGCGCGCCGCGGGCTCAATCGACCGTCTGATGTCGATGTCCGAAGCCGAACTCACGGCGATTGAAGACGTAGGTCCCCGCATCGCTGCCGGAATTGTGGACTATTTCTCGCGTCCCGAAGTGCGGACTCTCGTGGAGCGTCTGCGCGCCGCCGGACTGAAAATGGAAATGGACGTGGACACATCCACTCCCCGCTCCGAGATTCTCGCCGGAAAACAGATTGTGATATCCGGCACATTCACCCACAACTCCCGCGACCGCTACAAAGAACTCATCGAGATGAACGGCGGAAAGAACGTCGGCTCGATTTCCAAAAAGACATCATTCGTTCTCGCCGGCGACAACATGGGCCCCGCCAAGCTCGAGAAAGCCTCGCGACTCGGCGTGCCGATTATGGACGAAGATTCTTTCCTCCGACTCATCAACCCGTCGGAAAACGACTGACAATAACCTTTTTTATCACAAATAATTTACAAGTATGAAAAAGCAAATCAAATTTCTCGCTGTAATAGCAGCAATTGTAATTTCCGGCCTTTCTATGAAAGCAGATGCACAGTTCCGCTTCGGTCTTCGTGCCGGATTGAATGTAGGCTCCCTGCATTTCAACAACTCTCTTTTCGACGCCTCTAACCGTGCCGGATTCACCGGCGGTATTACCACCGAATTCACCATGCCCGTGGTAGGCATCGGTTTCGACGCATCGCTCATGTATGTTCGTCGCAACCAGCAGTGGTTCGAGGAAAACGTCGGCACTGAGAAAGTGGGCCGCGACTATATCGACCTGCCTATCAACCTCAAATGGAAAATGAACATTCCGGTAATCAACGCCATTGCTCGTCCGTTCCTTACCACCGGCCCCGTATTCTCGCTGATGACCGGAAGCAAAAACTACATGGAGGACGTAAAAGGCCGTCGCTTCGACACCGCATGGAGCTTTGGCGCAGGTGTTGAGGTGCTCAGCCATCTTCAGGTTTCAGCATCCTACGGACTCGGCCTCACAAAAGCCCTCAAGACTACTGGCGCCACTTCCACCGCCAACATTGAAGGCCACAACCGCTACTGGACCGTAACGGCAGCCTACCTCTTCTGATGCATTTTCCTGACGCATCTTCCCATTTAGATGCATCCTCCCCTTATTTCCAGACTTAACACTGATATGAGGCAAAAAATCCCCTCAGGATTTTGCCTCATATTTTATTTTGCCTAATTTTGCACCGCTGACCGCCGGCTGCCCGCCAGCAGCCAGAGCCACCACAAATCGCGGCAGTAGCTCAGTTGGTAGAGCATCAGCTTCCCAAGCTGAGGGTCGCGGGTTCGAGCCCCGTTTGCCGCTCCAAACACAAGGCATTGAAAACAAGCAAATTGCAATCAGTTTTCAATGCCTTATATTGTATTTGCCATCGAAAAAAACGCCCTTAATTCATTGGTGTTTTGCCTATTTTTACCCATATTTGTTCATAAATGTTTCAACAAAATCGGAATGTTGAAACACTTCACAGATATAAAAAATAATGATCCTTAAGTTATGTTTACCTATAAATTCCACATCAATACCCAAAGAAAAAATAATCTCATGCTCCGAATTACGAATAATCGCAAAAAATCGGAAGCCTACATGAGGATGCAATTGACGCAGGCTGAGCTTGACTCGTCATTATCCGGCACCTCCAGGAATACACGGTTGGAAAAACTACTCGCCTTCTGGGTTTCTCAAATCAAAAGCTTGATGTTGGAACTTGCAGAACGGAAGGAATCCAATATGGACGCAAAAGAAATCCTTATGATATTACAGGAAAGGTTACTTGGCGTACCGACACAAAGCACTAAAGAAGAATCCGACAAGAAAACCTTTATGATATGGTTTCAACGTTAAATGCGGAAAGATTGAATGATTTGCCAGAACCGCGACCGCCGGTGACCAATATGATGAAATGCTCCTTATCAAGATAAAGGGGGTTGTATATGGATTGTGTCGCTATCATTCCGTGTTGTCTTTAATCCATTTCTCGATGCTGATGCTGCCCTCATCTTGCCCGTCTTCTTCTGGGTCTTCTCCGCGCTGCACTCTGCGCCATTCCTCGTCATAGTGGCGGAGCCATGTAGCTTGCGCCGACAGATTGGGGGCAAGCTCGCTTTCGACAACGCACTCCTCTGTCTCGTCAAGGAGGTTGCCGTCTTTGTCTTTCAGGCGTCGGCGTGTTACTGACTTGGTTTTGATGCCACCAAGAGCCATTGCAAGGAACTTTGCACGCACAAGGGCGTTTATCGCGTTACGCGCACGCGAGAGGACATCGCTTAATTCGTTTATCTCACTCTTCTTCTTACTGAAAAGCTGTGGTCCTATCCCTAAGGCAGCTGCAATCTCTTTATCAGTGAAACCTTTCTTGGCATACGATTCCACAAGAGAAAGAAACTCCTCACTCTTGTAGTCGTATTTGGGCTTTCGCCCGCCTTTGGATTTCTTCTGACTTTCAGCCATAAATTATGAAATATTCATCAATTTATTTTGTTATATTAGCGCAACGTGTTATATTTGCAGCATAAGCTATCTGAAAGTTACTTCGCCTGGTGTATAACCTATAGAGGTTGGTCAGATAGCTTTTATCTTATCCTATCGGTAACCGAATACAAATATCTACTCACTCTACCTCGCCTTACTTCTTCTGCTACATTGAGATAAACATGATCGCCATGTAATCGTGCCTTAAAGTAATGGAATCCGGTGATTTTATCTTTTCTTGGCTTAGACAGCCCTGAGCTTCTGACATATGTCGATGAGGCAAGCAGTTTGGGCAGATAAAGCAAATCTCCTTTCTGGAAAGTCTTACTTCTGCGAAATGTGTCGGAGTAAAGATGTTTATTCCCATAAGAGGTGAATCCAACTGTGATGCTTTTTGCACCGATACTCTTTGTCATCTTGAGTGAGTTGAATGCCGACATTTTAGAGTGGTAATACCTACGCGCAACAGAGGCAAAAGACTGGGGTTGTAAAGTCCCATTTCTTTTACCCGTACTACTTGCGCCATATATGGATATTCCCTCGTTGTTAACTCAGCCTCCTTTACTCCACTCGTTCAACCTGGCCGTCGAATACTTCTCCTTTGAGGAACTTGTCGTATGGGTCGTAGCCGAAACGACGGCAGAAATCAGCCTTTGCCTCCCATGTGTCGAAAGAGAGCATGACATAAGCGTCCATGTCCTGTGCCTGCTTCAGAGCGGCATCCTTGACCTGTTGCTTTACTTCTTTCATGTGGGCGGTCTTGGCCGCACGTTCCATCTGGCGCCGGGCTTTCTCGGCTTCATTCCGGGCGTTTACCTCCGACATCATCGAATCAAGTTCACCGGCGATGTTGTTTTCCTCTTCTGTCTGGAGCAGGAAGTCACAGCCTATCATATTGAGGTCGGCATCGGTCAGCCCGGCATCCTTGTAGTCTATATCCGGCACAAGCTCACGCAGGGCATCGTAGTCCCATGAGCCTTGCGCGTTGGGGTTGTTGGCGAGGATGTTCAGCTCCTTCTCCGATTTCTCGTCCATGTCAACAACGTCAACGCGGATGCAGTAGTCATTCTCTTTGGTGTCGGGGTTGTACTTCTGAAGCTCGTCCATGACGGAGAGGCGCTGGTGTCCGCTCACTACAGTGAAGCCGGTACGTTTGTTCACGACTATGCCTCCCACAAGCCCGAACTTCTTGATGCCGCGCTTTAGGGTCTTGCGCGACTCTTCGGAAATCTTGCGGGGGTTGTAGGATGCAAAGCGGATGGCGGAGCGTTTAAGCTCCACCGGTTCGCTCTTTATGTATTTTGACAGTGCAGTAGAATTAACTCACTACCTCCTTTTGTTTCTGATGATGCTCCCACAGTATGCGCTGCGAGAGCGGAAATACTTTGTAGATTTTCTCCAAGTCCTGCGGATAGTTCTTTTCAAGCCACAGCATGCAGTCAAGATTAAACCCGACTCCACTTGATGCCTTGAGTGAATATCTTACAGGCTCGGGGAGATTGTGTTGCTTCATGTAGGCGAGGATGTCACGCTGGGTCCACTCGGCGAGCGGATAGCACAGCCCGTTGTTCTCGTAGCTATTGGTGGCATATCCGTTGAGCATCAGGCGACGGTTCATGCCATCGGCTTTCTTCATGCCGAGAAAGGCATAATGGATGCCATATCTGAGACGCATCGCCTCTACCACGTTGGCGAGCTTGATAAGCTTGATTTTGGGATTAGGCACGCAGTATAGACCGCCACGGAGGATATAAGACAGATTCCAGTGCGGCACCTGCACAAACTCAATGCCCGGATAGCGCGCCTTTACCCATCCGACCCACCGCTCTATATGTTCAAGCCCTTTGACGAAGTACATGAACACACATACAACGCGCTTGAAACGCGGGTACAGTATATCAAGCAACACAAGAGAGTCCTTGCCTAACGAACAAAACAGAAAGCCGTATCGGTCTGCTGACTGATACGGTCAATGCTGTTGTATGTACGCTGTAGCAGGGTCATAGCTTAACCTCCCGAAAGGCCCATTGAGACACGCAGATCGGAATATCTCTGCCTGCGACTGCCTAACTGTGAACGGCCTGTTCGTTCAGCTCTGCCGGTAGTTCTATCCCTACGGGCCACGAGCCGACCACCGGCACCGGCACCGTTCATATTGCGACGTGTGCCGTAATTGTTGTTGATTCGTCTTTGGATTGCTGTTGGCATAATAGAATGATTTAATTAAAAGATATGAATAATACAGGGCTGTATACCGACGATATCGTCACCGGTATACAGCCCCAGTTGATTTCTGTGCGCTTGTCCCTAACTCGGCTTACTCAGGATTTTCGTTTACCTCAAGGATCTGGCCTAAAGTATAGTCAACGGTCACGGCAACGTATTCTTCACCGTTGCCGTCTTTGAGAACCAAGTCGTTACCCTCATCATCGGACTCTATGAAAGCTTCGGCTTCTTTGACCTCTACGAGCATGTAAGGACGTTTACCTGAATACGCACCGGTGTAAAACCTGATGGCGTCGTACTTTTTAGCCACGATTTCAACCGGTGAATCTGGATTGGTTTCATCAAACGCCGGATCATCGTCTTCGTAGAATTTGCCCTCACACAGCAGATGCACATATTTTTTGGTGTTAGACGGTCGCACCTCGCGGTATTCATGAGTTTTCTTACCGGCAAGAATCTCATCGAAATACTTGCGTTTGAGTGATAATGTCAATATATTCATATCTCTTTTATTGAAATAAATAATGTTTTTGTAGCGGGGGACGGATTTGAACCGCCGACCTCTGGCAAGTTAAACCAGCGAGCTACCGGGCTGCTCCACCCCGCATAAAATTACGATATAAAATTACACAGACCAAGTTCTGATGACAATATTAGACCCTACCCAATCCGTGACCTAAATTGAAAGGTCACGGATTTGCGGGTGTCATGCCTATTGAGAGCAGATAGAGAGTAGATTCGCACGCTTGAATGAACGGTATTCACCCCGTTCTGTGTCGAAGTATGTAAAAAGTGTGTCGCTGGGTCTGCGCCCGCTGCCGGTCACAGGTGGTAATAACTTCTCTTGCAGGGTGCCGTATGCCTCACGTATCTCACCACTGATTTTCTGATAATAAAACTTGACTATACGCTGCCGCATTACAGTTCTGAGCTTGATATTGGCCCACGCGATTTTCAATGCCTGGGATTTAGTGAAACCGTTGCGCCTGATGAACTGCCCATGCGAGATTCATAATCTCACTGAGCTGATTTTTTCTTTCTTTTTTCATGACTGAGTATTTTAATTTGGTTTTACGACACAAATGTATAATCAAAATTATACATAATAAAATTATAGACGCAAAATAATTATACTTTCAACATTATTTAGTATAAGCACGATTATACACATGAATAAAAAAGGTATCTTTGCTTTCAAAATAACTTTATAATGAACAGGATAAAAGATATACTGAAAGAGAAAGATATAACCCAACAAGAATTAGCAAATCGGTTAGGCGTTACTAGAATGTCGATTGTAAAAACTTTAGCCGGGAATCCATCTCAAGAAACCCTTGAAAGAATAGCTAAGGCTTTGGGAGTTGAAGTATGGGAACTATTCACCCCCTCCACATCATCAAGTGATTTCATGGCGTTAGTGAAAGCTGGGAATAGTTACTATCATGCCACATCGCTATCGGAGCTTAAGGAAATTGTTCGTAGTATTGAAAAGGAGTAAATAATGGGTGCTATATCAAGATTTATTATATCTCTGGTACTTCTATTTTGTTTCCCTTGCGTAGGGCAAGTTCCGACGATGGAACTCATTCCGATTGATGCTACTCCTTCAGCGCCAAGGAAGCAGAAGCCTGCCCCATATGACAGTCTAACAAATATGGTGCCTAGGAAATATAAGGGAGAGAAAACCTATCATCATTTTATTGGTCAGACTTTAATGTATTATGGAAACCCCTATACTTCGTCATCTCAAGTCAAGGGCTTAAAAGCAAATGGGCGTTACAGAATAACGGAAATATTACCTGATATTCCATCCCAAAATTTATATAAACGGTTTAGATTTCAAAATATTGATACGGGAGAAATAGGAGAAGAAGGGGGACTATCCGATAGCGATTATAATTTCAAGTGGCTAGTCGTAGGTCATTTGGAGAAAATTAAATCACTTTATGTTGGGAAAGAATTTTTATTACTTGATGCCAATGATTCTTATACGAAATATAATAATTTGATTAATCCCAGAACTAACGAAGTAAGAACTGGAATTAAGGAGAATACCATATGGGTATGTACGGATGTTTTGGCTAGACATCGTCATAAGGAAGATGGTCTGATTAATGATAATAGAAGTCCGATTGTCCTGATATTCGAGAATAAGACTTATGGAGATGTTTATTGCTATCTTGAACAGCCGTTTGGTATGCCTGATAACTCATTGATTTGTGGTCGTTTCATGTTGAAGTCCGAATATGATAAACGTAAAAACGACCTGATAAAGAAATATGGTCAGTACAATGCGAAATTAATATTAGCCGGAACGGTGCGTATCGGTATGTCGAAAGCTATGTGCAAAGAAGCCTGGGGAGAGCCCATCAGAATAAACACTACAACCAATAAATATGGACGGTCCGAACAATGGGTTTATGGTTCGGACAGCTATTTATACTTCGAAAACGGAAAACTGACCGCCATACAGAATTAGAATCGAAACCATAAACGGGCAACATAATCCGGCGTGAATATCTTTGATATTCCAAAATGGAGTATCAAAAATAAAAAGGGGCACGCCCAAAAGGGCGCCCCCGACGTCGGATTATGTAGATGAACGATGGAAATTAACTACAAATTATCCGACAAAATCAAAAAAAATATTTGATATTTTGTTTTGCATATTCAAATAAAAGTTGTATCTTTGTAATGTAATCAAAGAGAGATTACAACGGAGATACTCGACGCCAAAAAAAGAAGAGCTAACCCCGACAAATCCTCACCAGGTTGACCTTTAAAATTAACATCAGGATTTGGAAATTGAAAATTGCTAAAATCACTCTGACAATCTTCTAATCCAAGCAGGGTGGCCGAGAGCCTTAAAGACCTCTAAAGAGGCGCCATTTGCTTGTCGGGATTAAAACTCAAAACAAATTTACAACTTTAATCATGGATCAGCAAAGCGAAAGTAAGAAAAAAGACGGTCGAGGCGGAGCGCGCCCCGGAGCCGGACGGCCAAGAGGCCGAAACAACTACCGCTCAATAGCCCTGCGCATCCCCGAAGACGTCGCGGAGATTCTCGACCGTCAGGAACACCGCTCGGCCTATATTATTGAGGCTATAAGGGCATACGACCGCGAACAACGCAAACGGACGATTCTCGGATTTGAAATCAGCTACACAAAAGAAGCATAACCAAAATGGGCCGATAGAGAGTGACTGTCGACCCATTTCTTTTGCCTGTAGTTTTATTCCGTAGCTTTATCTATACACTCCGCGTAGGATTCGAGATTTGCAGCAATATCGCGGAAAGCATCTGAAAGCCGTCGGTATTCCTCCGACGTAAATTTACGCTCTTTCCCGTTTACACTATTCCCATAAAGTTTCTGAGCAAACCAACTATGCGACTTGTCAAAATACTTTTTGGCAAATTTTGAAATATTAATCAATCCGTCAAGCTCGATAAAGGAGGCCCATACTGCTTCCGACTTAATCTTCATCTGCTCTTCTCTGCGAAAACGCGGGTCGCAGAATTGCTCAAATGTTATTTTTTTATCTTCCATATATTTTGTAATTTAGCCCCCGTCTGTCACCCGGGGGCTTTGGTTTAATCTTCTTCTTCCATAAGGTTGAATAATAAACCTCTGATTTGATTGACTATCGGTTGATTTTTCTTTGTTTCGATTATTGCAAGTAGGTCGAGGATTCGGAAAATCAACCATTTTTTCTACTCATTTCATTTTTACACCTCCTTTCTTTTTGGGTTATTTTTGTATTACAAATATAGTAACAAATTTGTTACCAACAAAGGAAAATCACATATTTTAAAAAAAATGAGGCTGTTTTTAAAAAAAATGAGGCTGTGTCAAAATAGGCGCAGCCACTCCGCGCAACAGCCTTATCGCATTTCTTAAGATTTAAATAAACCTATTTTTACATTCCCTGCAATATTCAGTGGAGAGGAAGGAGTATTGGAGTACCAATCGCCATATTTAACTTTATTTTGATGGCGAGTGCAGGATAGTTGCACATGCCGGGAGGTATTTTTGCCGTACAATCAATGATATAGCCCCTCGGCATAATTTCTAAACTCTCTTTCCCATGACAACCATCGCAAAATCTGATCTGATTTTCGCCACACTCTCGCTCCACGGCTCTACCGTGGCATCGATGCAGATGAGTGGCGTGAGCACACTCCCTGAAATTATCCGCACAATCCGGTCGTCGGTCGACTCCCTCTCGGGCATGGCCACTCTGTCGCTGCGCAACGGCAGCCAGGGCTGGAGTTCCACCCACCGTCTGCTATTCTCGGCAGCCGTGTGACGGCGCTCACGGATTGAGTAGGTCGGGATTGAAAAACGCCTCGATATCACGCGCCTGCTCAAGAGCCTTCGACGCCGGTCCATCAGGATCTATTTCCGCCGAGGCGGCATAATCATTCATGGCAGAGCTGCGGCGCCCAAGCCGCCACCACAGTTTGCCACGCATAAACAGAGCCTGCGCATTCTGCGGATGCTCTGCCACAAACCGGTCGAGTGCCTCCATGGCCTCACCGGTTTTGTTTTTCCTTATCAGTCCTTCGATTTCTTCTATAGTCATTTTCCTACTTTTTTACCGTTCAGAGTGTTCTAATTAAAACGGCGGTTCCGCTGCCTCGATTTATCACCCTGCAAAGATAGCAAAGAATGAAAAATATCCTCCATCTCGCCAGACCCGCGATAATTCTCTCGGCAATAATTGTAAGCATCACCCAAGTCGACGCCCGCACACCCCTCACCGTCAGCAACCACACATGGCAGGAATGCACCGGCAGCGCCCTCCCCTATCCGGCTCCGGAAGTCACGCCGTCATATCCCGACTCCCTGCAACCGGTGATGATAAACCACGTAGGGCGTCACGGCGCGCGCTTCGCGGCATCGCCCAAATCAATATCTGTCATAGCACGTGCGCTCGACACCGCCGACAGCCTCGGCACCATCACCCCCGCCGGCAGGCAGCTGCGGGTGATTGCAGCACAGGTGGTGCACCATACCGACGGCCGCTGGGGACAGCTCGACTCTCTCGGCCGTGCCGAACAGCGCGAAATCGCCTCGCGCATGTACCGGCTCTTCCCGCAACCCTTCAAAGCAGGAAATGTGACCGCAATCGCCTCTTACGTGCCTCGGTGCCGCGCAAGCATGTACGCATTCGTCCACGAACTTGCCTTGCTCTCTCCGCGTCTTGATATCTCGGCTGACGCCGGCCCTGAATTCACGCCGCTCATGCGATTCTTCAAAACCGACACCGCCTACCTCGATTTCCGCGAAAGCCACGAACTGAAACACACCTTTAAGAAATACGCCGAATCAGCCCTCACCATAGCGCCGCTCGAAAGGGTGCTCGGCGCAGGATTCCCGTTTCCGGCCAATAAGTCCGAACTCATGAACCTCGCCATTGCGGAATATCAGCTCCTGGCCGGACTATCCGCCATCAGCCTTCCGTCGCCCGACATTTCCCAATATTTCACCCCGGAGGAATTCAACCGCATCTGGTCCATATTCAACATGCGCCAGTATCTGCGCTATTCCCGCTCAATACTTGGCGACACTCCCGCTCTGGCCGCATCTGCGTTGTTGGCCGACATAATAGCCACCACCGACAGTTATGTCTATCACGGCGCAGGCGCCCCGGTGCAGCTCCGCTTCGGTCATGCCGAGACCCTCATGCCTTTCCTCTCCCTTCTGGAAATAGCTCCGGCACACTTGATATCCAACAATCTTGATGAAGTAGCCACCCGTTGGCTCGACTTCCGCCTTGTCCCAATGGCTGCCAACGTGCGCTTCATAGTGTTCCGCGCGCCATCCGGCCGCCACTATCTGCGCTTCGACCTCAACGAACGCCCACTCCCCCTCATTCCCGGCAACACCGCCATATATCTCCCCCTCACCAAAGCCCTGACCCACCTTCAGTCACTCCTTCCCTAAAGACTCTTCTTGACGATGCACAAACTCATCATTCAGGTGCCTGCCAGAACCATTGCTCGTCAGTTGTATTGTAATCTGAATTCGGATATGTGATGCCCTGCGGAACAAGAGCCACATGGTAGCCTTGTGCATGACCGCTACGGCCTTCAGGCTCAGCCTGATTAAATGTATTGACTTCCAATACATATAAATTCTTTGCCATATAGTAATCTATATAATTCTCCTGTGACTCCGGAAATCTGTTATTCCAGTTGGCATCTTTATTCAATATCACAGGCAAATCATGTTGCATTCTGTATCGTACTTCCCCCGGATGAAGCATCACGCCCTTATCATCAGTGATATATGCCGCGAAAGTCGGATCTACCCATACCCATTTACCCAACGACTTGCTCCATGCCACGCATATCACATGGCAGTCAATGTCCGTGTCCCATGCCTTGGGCAGACAGGTGACGTACCTTGCAGGAATACCCTCCGCGAGCAAAGCTTCGACAAGACAGATGGCCAATGCGCGGCAATTGTAGCCACAGGTGTCGCGTCGGGCACTGTCATATGTATTGCGCAGATTGCATGCCCCGGGGGCAAATCCATTGCTTCCGTCGTGTGTAATGTTATTGTGCACCCAATATAGCAGATTCTTGATTCGGCTTATATCGTCACCGTCGCCAGCTATGCTGTCGAGATTGAAGCGCTCACGCGATAGCGTCAGCAGACTGTCTGTGGGGCTTGCATATTTGAAGCGGAGTATCATGCATCCTTTACCGAACACATCCGGAGAATATTCCTCCGGGATTGTCATATAGTCAAATATTTTCTCAGACATACTGTCTAATACCTCTGTTTATATCATGCGATAAAAATTGGGACTCTTTAAAATTTTTTTCGAAAAAATTTGGAGATACAAAATTCTTCCATACCTTTGCAGTGTTGTACTTCACTACAACACCATATAGCCACAACAAATCATTGTCATCCGTTATGAAAAAATCATTGCTCTTTGCCTTAGTGACTATCCTTTCTGTTCAGGTTCAGGCACAACTACTCTGGAAAGTGTCAGGCAACGGCATAGAACGTCCGTCGTACATCTTCGGCACCCATCATCTCGCGCCATCCGATTCCATCCTCTCCACTCATCCCTCGATCGACGCCGCGCTTCAGGCGGTTGACTGCGTGTACGGCGAGGTTCTGCTATCCGACATGGCTTCGGCACAAAACGAGGTGATGGCGGCGCTGCAGGCTCCTGCCGACTCCACCCTCACCCACATCCTCACCGCTGCCCAGCTCGACTCCATCGGCTCACTCCTCACCTCCTATGCCGGCACACCAGTGAACCCCGCGATGTTCGCAGCCTTCAAACCGGCAATGCTCTCCACACAGCTCGAAGCGCTCCGCTCTCTCGCCGTTTTTCCGGGCTTCAACCCGGCCCGGCAGCTCGACGCGCTGATTCAGACAAAGGCTGCCGAACTTGGCAAAAAAGTAGGCGGTCTCGAGACAATAGCATTCCAGATCAAGCTGCTCTACGGATCGCCTGTAGCACGACAGGCAGCCGACCTTATGAAATCAGTAAGGCTCGACGGTAAACTGCGTCTTTTCACCCGCGGACTCACTCAGGCATATACCGCCGGTGATCTCGAGCTCCTCCATGCCATTATGAACGATCCCGAGACAGGCATGACTCCGGAAGAGGCCGAAACTCTCATCAACAGCCGTAACGAGGCCTGGGTGAACTTTCTGATAGGCGCCCTTACCACCGCTCCCATGTTCATAGCCGTAGGCGCCGGACATCTCCCCGGTCCCAGCGGAATCATCAACCTGCTGCGTTCCAAAGGTTACACCGTGGAACCGGCCGAAAACTCCATCACCCGGTAACGATATAAACCATTATACGATACTATAATGCTTCAGCTCAACAACGTTTCCTACAGCTACCGTAAGGGCGAAAAAGCCCTCGACAGCATCAACGTGACCGTTCCTTCCGGACTTCACCTCCTCCTGGGCGAGAACGGCGCCGGCAAAACAACCCTGCTTCACATCATAGCGGGCCTGAGATTCCCAGAGACCGGAGAATGCCTGGTGGATGGCGTAGACACTTCCCTGCGTTCGCCAGCCACTCTTTCCAAAATTTGTATCATGGCCGACGACACCATGTTTCCCGCTTCGTCAATCAACGAGATGGCCCAACGTTGCTCCGACTTCTATCCGCGTTTTTCTCCCGACGTGCTGCGCCAGTGTCTCGACGCTTTCGGCATGACAGGCTATGAGAAACTGGCCCACATGTCGCTCGGCAACCGCAAGAAAGCCCAGCTTGCCTATGTGCTCGCCCTGCAGACCGACATTCTGCTTCTCGACGAGCCGGCCAACGGACTCGACATATCCTCCCGTCAGATTCTCCTTGAACTACTGGGTCGTTTCATCCACCCGGAACAGACAGTGATCATCTCCACTCATGTGGTGTGGGACTTCATGAACCTCATAGAAGGTGTGATGGTGATAAACCGTGGAAAGATGCTCACGGCCATGTCCACATGGGACATCACCCGCCGTCTGGCATTCGTCACCGACCGTCTGCCGGTGGAGAACGCCCTCTACTCCACCCAGCTTCAGGGACTTTTCCATGCCATCCTTCCGGCCGATCCCGAAAATCCCACCAACCTCGACTTCCTTCTGCTCTACTCGGCCCTCCATTCGCCGAGCAGCGAAAGCATTCTTTCAATCCTTAACGCCGAACAATCATGAACTCAATAACCTCATATCCCGCCGACCGTTTTTCCTTCGGTCGATTAGTGATGGTAGCCCGTTATTACTGGCCCACCGTCAGAATGCAGGTAATCCTGTACCCGGCTATTTCACTCGCTGCCGGAATCCTAATTTCACTTTGCAGGAACAATGGCGACATGGCGCTCATCCTCACCGGACTCCTCTCGATGCCGCTGTCGCTTCTACTTAACTTCGGTCCGCTTGTTTTCGCCGTAAAATCAAATCAGGAGATAGAGGCCATGATTCCGGCGCGCACCTCCGAGAAAACCACATTCCTGCTTCTCTACAACCTCGTGGTGATGCCTTTTCTTATTCTCTTCCCTAAGTTCATAGTGACTTACATCTTCTTTCCCGACTTCGCCATGACCCTGGCCAATGACCAGGAAGCCCAGGAGGTGCTTCGCGACCTCCTTGCCAACAACACCTTCTTCATGCAGGCAATCTCGATGTGCTCCACTCTTATGCCGGTGGCCGTGTGCACATTCTGCGTATTCTTCTTCCGCAAGCGCCGTGTGCTCTATTCCATCATCTGGACCATTGTGTCCATAATGGTTCCGGCCATAGCAGGCATAGTGTTCGGAATATGGTTTGCACTTACCGACATCGCCTCGGGGATGGACCAAGATGACTTCAAAACCGAATTCTTCGACGTCTTACGGCCGTTAACCATTTCAATTTCAGTCATCGGACTCATTATCGACATTATCTTCTGCTGGCTCACAGCCCGCGCTATCCGCAGAAACCAATATTAACAGTAAATGGACTTCAAGACCGACAAACCCATATACCGACAGATTGTCGACTATTGCTTTGCCTGCATTCTCACGCGCAAGTGGCTGCCGGGCGAGAAGGTCCCGTCCGTCAGGGAAATGGCGCTGCAGATGGCGGTAAACACCCATACGGTTATAAAAGCCTTCGATTTCCTGCAGGATGCCGGAGTGATTTACCCAAAAAGAGGAATGGGGTTCTTTCTGGCCGACGATGCAGAATCGCAGGTTGACCGCATACGCCGCGAACAATTCTTCACCGAGACCATCAACCATCTTTTTTCCGAGATGGATATGCTCGGCATAAGCATGGACAGTGTGGTCGAACACTGGAAAGCACGTAAAAGCCAGCCGGACGACGCCATTGCCCCCTCCCGACAGCAATAAACAACAACTTTTTTATACTATTTTATACTATTTTCCACAATGGCCGGAACTTTTTCCGGCCATTGTGGGTTACAGCCATATACGGCCCACAGTCCTCACACTGCAAAAAATATTCCGTTATGATTACCATTGTTTATTGCCACCCCTACGACAAAAGTTTCAACCACGCCATTCTCAACGCCGTCACAAAGGAACTTACCGCCAACGGCCGCGACTATCAGGTGATAAACCTCTACAACGAGCACTTTGACCCAGTGCTTGGAGTCAACGACCTCGCTGTCTACTCCCAGGGAAAGACCTTGGACGAACAGGTGAAGCATTACGACGAAATGCTGCAGCGCACATCAGAGATCGTTTTCATCTTCCCCATCTGGTGGGGAATGATGCCGGCTATGCTAAAAGGCTTCTTTGACCGCACATTCCTCAAAGGCATTATCTACGACACCACCCCTGAGGGCGCGCTGATGCCATGCCTCGACATACAGCGCACAACGGTAATCACCACTTCCGAAGAAGATTCAGCCATAATCGAGCCTTTCATCGAAGGCTATTTCAAACCGCTCGTGCTCGAGACCGTGGGAATGAACGAAGTAACCTGGTTCAACTGCGACCACATCTCTTCCGGCACAGCCGAGCACCGTTCTGAATTCCTCACCGAAGTCCTCAAATCCTTCGCCGGATAATTCAGAGATACTCTCATCATCTGAGAGCGTTACAAAATTCGGATTATCGTCCTATTTGTAGGGATGCACGCTCGTGCATCCGCCCCCAACCAACGCATCAACACAAACACAAACATCAACATCGGCTGCTCCATGGAGCAGCCTACTTTTTTGCGGGTCAGCAGCCCCATCGTTTCGGAAGCATAATTCCCCGTCTATAGCGGCACCGACAAGATTTTGTAAGATTTTTGTGAAATTTTAATTTCATATCGCATCGGGTAGTCATTATATAGTACTTTTGCAGAGTTTTTATCCACATAACCAAAAAAAACGACATGTCATCCACCGACCATAATCCGGAATTAAAGGGACTTACCACCGCTCAGGCTGCCGAAAGCCGCGCACGCCACGGAGCCAATGTGCTCACTCCCCCGCCACGCAAATCTCTTTTTGCGCTTTTTCTGGCAAAATTCCGCGATCCCCTTATACGCATTCTCATTCTCGCCGGCCTCGTTTCCATAGGCATATCCTTCTATGAGTATTTCAGTCTCGGGAAAACCGCCGAAGTCTTCTTCGAGCCGGTAGGAATCATTATGGCCATTTTCCTCGCCACAGGGCTTGCATTCATATTTGAATACAAGGCCGAAAAGGAATTCGCCGTGCTCAACCGCATCAACGACGACGAGCCCGTGCAGGTGCTCCGCGACGGCACCGTGCGTGAGATTCCGCGGCGCGATGTGGTTGTGGGCGACGTGATTCACCTCTCCGCAGGCCAGGAAGTGCCGGCCGATGCCCGTCTTGTGGAATCGGTGCGTCTGAGCGTCGACGAGTCCACCCTCACCGGCGAACCGCTGTGCGCCAAGACCACCGACCCAGTTCACTTCGATGCCGAAGCCACCTTTCCCTCCGACATGGTGCTACGCGGCACCAAGATTATGGAAGGGCACGCCGTGGCAGTAGTGACCGCCGTGGGCGACGCCACCGAAGCCGGAAAGGTCTACGAGGCCTCCACCATCGACTCCTCCACCAAGACACCACTCAACGAGCAGCTCGACCGTCTCGGCCATCTCGTGGCTGTGGCGAGCTATGTGATAGGCGCTCTGGTCATTGTAGGGCGAGTGCTTATGTATCTTGTCGGCACCGGATGGACCGTTACCGACTGGATAGGCTTCCTCGCCTATCTGCTTCAGTCCGTGATGATGGCCGTTACCCTTATAGTGGTCGCGGTACCCGAAGGCCTCCCTATGGCCGTTACCCTGAGCCTTGCCTACAGCATGCGCCGCATGCTCCGCACCGGCAACCTCGTGCGCAAGCTCCACGCCTGCGAGACCATGGGAGCCGTCACCACCATCTGCACCGACAAGACCGGCACCCTCACCGCCAACCGCATGACCGTTGAGGAAGTCACCATCCTCGACTCTGACGGCCATAGCTCCGATGACAAGGAAAGACGCATGGCGCTGATGACCGCCATGGCCATAAACTCCACTGCCGAACTCGACCTGTCCGACCCCTCCCGCCCCATACCCGTAGGCAATCCCACGGAGGGAGCCCTCATAATGTGGATCAACGCCTCGGGAGGCGATTACCGCACTCTGCGTCAGACATCGGTGAAGGAAGAGGAACTTCCCTTCAGCACCGAACTAAAATACATGGCCTCGGTGGTCCGCACCCCACGAGGCTCGAAAATGCTTTACGTCAAGGGCGCGCCCGAGATTGTATATTCGCTCTGCCACCCCGGAGCGGATATGCCGTCGGACCTGCGCTCGCTCCTCGAAGGCTATCAGAACCGCGGAATGCGAACACTCGCCTTCGCCTCACGCATGCTCCAAGAGGATGAGAAGCCGATTGCCGACGGACACCTGGCCGTATCCGGCATGACATTCGACGGCATCGCGGCCATAAGCGACCCCGTGAGGGAAGATGTGCCCGAAGCCGTGCGTCAGTGCCTCCATGCGGGCATCAATGTGAAAATCGTCACCGGCGACACTCCGGCCACCGCCCGCGAAATCGGTCGTCAGATAGGCCTCTGGACCTCTGCCGACGATTCCACCGCCGAAGCCACCGGCCCCGAAATCGCCGCCATGACCGACGACGAACTGCGCAGCCGCGTGCAGCACATCAAGATTATCTCCCGTGCCCGTCCGCTCGACAAGAAGCGCCTGGTTGAAGCCCTCCAGAGCCACGGTGAAGTAGTGGCGGTGACCGGCGACGGCACCAACGACGCTCCTGCCCTGAAAGCAGCACAGGTAGGACTATCGATGGGCGACGGCACATCCGTGGCAAAGGAAGCCAGCGACATCACCATTCTCAACAACTCGTTCTCCGGCATAACCAACGCCGTTGTATGGGGACGCTCTCTCTACCGCAACATACAGCGTTTCATTCTGTTCCAGCTCACCGTCAACGTGGCCGCATGCCTCACGGTGCTCGTGGGCTCCTTTATGGGCACCGACGCCCCGCTCACCGTCACCCAGATGCTGTTGGTCAACCTGGTCATGGACACTTTCGCCGCCATGGCTCTCGCCTCGCTGCCTCCGAGTCGCAAAGTGCTCGAAGACAAACCGCGTCCGCGGCGCGCCTTCATCATCACTCCTTCCATGACACGCTTCATTGTGGGGGTGGGCCTTCTGTTCGCCACAGTAATGATTGGATTGCTATATGTTTTCGAGCACAGCCACGTCGATTCCATGGCCTCAATCTGGCATTGCAACATATCCCGGGCCTACGCCGGACTGTCGCCTAAGGAACTCAGCCTCTTCTTCACCATCTTCGTCATGCTCCAGCTCTGGAACCTTTTCAATGCACGCGCTTTTGCCTCCGGCCGTTCGGCCCTTTTCCTGCGCCACTGCGGAGAGTTCCTGATTATAGCCGCTGTGGTGTTTGTAGGCCAGATATTGATAGTGACTGTAGGCGGCGCCTTCTTCAACGTCGTACCCCTGTCGTTCTCCGACTGGCTGTGGATCATCGGCGTCACCTCTCCCGTGTTCCTCGTGGGTGAGGCAGTAAGAGCCGTCCATAAAAATAGCTGATATCCCCTTCTTAGTACTTTCATCCTAAGATGTAGGATTATATTATTATTGTTTTGCCGGGACGCCGACTATTTTTATTTTTACAAAACAACCTGTAACTATTAAAATAGTCACGACCATGCACAGTTTAAGGCTATCGGCATTTTGGATTTTTATGATTTGCGCATGCCTTTCCGGTGTGATTTACGGAAAGGGTGTGCGCGAAGTGGAAAATTTCGACTGGGACTGGAGGTTTGCCCGTTACGGCCTGCAGCCCGACGGCTCACGCAAAGATGAACCGAAAGGGCTCTCCGACCCGCAGTATGATGACTCAGGCTGGCGCCGGCTCGATTTGCCCCACGACTGGGGTGTGGAGGGTCCTTTCCGTACAGACCTTGAGGGTTTCACCGGAAAACTGCCCTGGCGTGGAATAGGGTGGTACCGCAAACCATTCCATGTATCCGCAGACGACGCCGGCAAGAATTTCTATCTTGATTTTGACGGAGCTATGGCACATGCCGAGGTTTGGGTCAACGGAAAGAAGGCGGGAGGACATCCTTACGGTTACACCTCGTTCCGTGTCGACCTGACTCCCTATATCGTCCCGGGAGCTGACAATATTGTGGCCGTACGACTCGATACCGAACGTATCGGCTCGCGATGGTATCCCGGAGCCGGAATCTACCGCCATGTAAGAATGGTCAGGACCAATCCCCTGCATGTTGCTCACTGGGGCGCATTTGTCAAGACTCCTGAGATTTCAGCCGACAAGGCAAAAGCCGATGTCATAGTCAGAATTGACAATAATCTGCCGAAGATAGCCCATCCGGAGTTCTCCGTTTCGATTTATGAACTTGACAAGTATGACAAAACAGGCCGAAAGGTTGCCGTATCAGGCAAACACAGAGTGTCGGTAATGCCGGGCGAATCGGCGGAGGACAGTGTTTCACTGCATATCTCCTCGCCTAAATTGTGGAGTCTGGAGGAAACAAACCGCTACCTCGCCAAAGTTTCGGTCTATGACGATAACCGGCTTGTCGACCTGTATGAAGTTCCGTTCGGCATCAGGACTGTCGAGTTTACTCACGACGACGGTCTGCATCTTAACGGGCGACGTGTGCAGATTCAGGGAGTGTGCAACCATCACGACTTAGGCGCTTTGGGCGCAGCCATGAACAAGACCGCCCTGCAACGCCAGCTTTCCATCCTGAAAAGCTTCGGCTGTAACGCTATCCGCACTTCCCATAATCCTCCTGCCCCCGAATTGCCCGAGCTTGCCGACAAGATGGGATTTCTTATTATGGACGAGACCTTCGACTGCTGGACACGAGGCAAGCAGCCCGGCGATTATGGCTCGCTCTTTAAGGACTGGCATGTAAAAGATATTGAGGCACTGGTGTGCCGCGACCGGAATCATCCCTCAGTGATAATGTGGAGCACCGGCAACGAGGTCGAAGAGCAGTATTTTCCGGAAATGGGAATAGCCGGATATCTTACGAGCGTGGTACACCGCTTCGACGACACGCGCCCCGCCACCTTCGGCGCGTCCTATCCGAGCCGGTCGGCACTCAACGGTACCGAATTGCAGGTCGACGTCCACGGAATGAATTATGCCGCTGGTGTCTACGGAGGCCCCCACTTATATGGAGAATTCCTTAACAAGAAAGGACATGAAAAGCTGTCGGGATATTCCAGCGAGAGCAGCTCAACCATGAGCTCGCGTGGAGAATATTTTCCCCGCAGGTTTCAGGTGTCGTCCTACGATCTGACCGAGCCGGGTTGGGGCGGCCTCCCCGACTGGGAGTTTGCTGCCCTCGACCGCTATCCGGCGATATGCGGTGAATTTGTGTGGACCGGTTTTGACTATCTGGGCGAACCCACCCCGTTTAACAGCGATAAAACTGTTCTTCTGAACCATTCCGCCGCCTTAAGTCCTGAAGAGCTGCAGAAACAGGCCGAGGAACTGAAAAGAATCGAGGCCAACCGCCCGACTTCACGCAGCAGCTATTTCGGAATCGTGGATATTGCCGGATTTCCTAAAGACCGCTATTACCTTTATAAGTCACGCTGGATGCCCGACACTCCCATGGTCCACATCCTGCCACACTGGAACTTCGACGACAAGATCGGTGAAAATGTGCCCGTATTTGTATATACCTCCGGCGATGAAGCCGAATTGTTCCTTAACGGCAAATCATTGGGTCGGAAGAAAAAACAGCCGTTGGAATATCGCCTGCGCTGGGACAGCGTGTGTTACGAGCCGGGAGTTGTCCGCGCGGTCGCTTACAAAAACGGTGAGAAGTGGGCTGAAACGGAAACGCGCACAACAGGAAAAGCGGTGAGACTCCACGCCGTACCGGACAAGACCGTGGTTCACTCAGACGGAGAAGACCTCGTATTCGTGAGAGTTTCGGCGCTTGATGCCGACGGGTTCGAAGTCCCCGTGGCCGAACCGGTTATTACCTCAAAAATTTCCGGCCCGGGTGTGATAAGGGCTACCGACAATGGCGACCCCACCTGCCTCATTCCATTCCATGAGCCTACGCGCCCGGCCTTCAACGGCCTTTATCTCGCTATTGTAAAAGCCAAGCGAGGTGAAACCGGAAAAATACACCTCTCTTTCGAGACTCCCGGGCTGCAAAATGCCGAAGTTGATATCTCCGCAGTTGTAGCGGATGAGCAATCACGGATAACTGATTAAGTTGCAGAACCCTCCCATAAAAATAGTTAAACCCAAAGTTAATATTGTAAAATAAATAAGTCCCTAATCTGCAATAGCGTTAACAGAGCGCATATTCACCAAATACCGCCTTTGGGTCTATTAATAGCTTTTAGAGTGTCAGAATCCTCGGATTTTGACACTCCATTTACTTTTTCTTCTCCCGGAAGCAGCGGAGCAGCGATTTCTTTATAACCGGCCTGATATTTGCTTAAATTAACTTAACCCGAAAATGGCATAAATCCCGGCTATTGACTTCGTCCTAAGAATGTTATAACTTTGCACTGCAAGCCGGAAATCACACCGCGACACACGCTTGCATCTGTAAAGACAATCAGGGCCACACACCAATCCCATCCATAACCAGTCGGATACATTTTTCTGAAAGCCCTGCCTGAATCCAACATTTTGAACTTAAAGCACATTACTGTAAAACAATGAAGAAAATAGCAGCTGTAATAGCTTCCTCTTTCGCCATAATAATAACCGTAATATTCTTTTCACCCTCACAGAAATCCATGGCCGAGGAAACCGTGGAGATCACCGTGGCCCAGACCCCTGCTTCCGGTCTTTCACGGCTCGCATCGGAAGCTCTCGAAGCAGCCGATGAAGAATCCAACGTAGCTCTTGCCGACCGCCTCAAGGATTTTGCCTCTAAATTTCTCGGCCGACGCTATGTATGGGGATCCACCGGCCCCAAAACCTTCGATTGCTCCGGATTCACAAGCTATGTATTCCGCAACCAGGGCATCGAACTTCCCCGAACCTCGCGTATGCAGTATCGGGTTGGTGAGAAAGTTGACCGTAACGAACTCAAGGCAGGCGACCTGATGTTTTTCAGTAGCCCGCGCAGCGGAAAGGGCCGTGTAGGCCACGTGGCAATAGTTGTCGATGTAAACGAGACCGACGGCACCTGCACCTTCATACACTCATCGAGCAGCAAAGGCGTGAACCTTCAGAAGTTCCCCGATGGCGGTTACTACAGCCGCAACTTCATCGGCGCCAAACGAGTCATTCCGCAGCAGCCTGTGGCATAAAGACACATAATCAGTCTTGAAATCTATATGATATGATTGCTTGAATAAACCAGTCTTTTTCCATCCCTCTCTCACTAATACCAATCGCTGAAATACAATAATGCCTGAATAAACACACTATAATCTATCTGCCGAAGCGGCGTAGAGTAGAATTATCCGACACCGCTTCATTATCTTACCGGAAAAACATTAGTAAGAAAGGGAGGACGTCGGTCCCGGCAACAACCAAGGTTGCCCCGGCCGGCGTCTTTTTTTGATTCCTGCTGACGTTGGTCGTTTGAAGGAAAAGAGTTACTTTTGTGGTTGACATTGTTTCACTCATCATAGTTGCCCGGCATGGATAAAGTCAAACCAAAAAAGGCTCTCGGCCAGCACTTCCTTACTGACCTCTCGATAGCCAGGCGTATAGCCTCCACCCTCGACGGCTGTAAAGGCATCCCCGTAATTGAAGTCGGCCCCGGGATGGGAGTACTAACCCAGTTTCTCGTCAGTGACGGCCACGATGTGAAAGTGGCCGAGATAGACGGCGAGAGCATTCAGTATCTGCGCGAACACTTCCCCGCTCTCGCAGCCGAAAACCGTATTCTCGACTGCGACTTTCTGAAAACCGACCTCGCCGCGGTGTTTCCGGGCCATGACCGCATCTGCGTCATCGGAAACTACCCCTACAATATATCTTCACAGATTTTCTTCCACGTGCTCGACTACAAGGACCTCGTGGTGTGCTGCTCAGGCATGCTTCAGCGCGAGGTGGCCGAACGTCTGGCCGCACCTCCCGGCACCAAGGCCCGCGGCATTCTGAGCGTCCTGCTCCAGGCCTGGTACGATGTGAAATATCTTTTCACCGTCGACGAGAATGTGTTCAATCCACCCCCAAAAGTGAAAAGCGGCGTAATCATAATGACCCGCAACCACGTCACCGACCTGGGATGCGACGAGCGCCTGTTCAAGACCGTGGTGAAGACCACCTTCGGACAGCGCCGCAAAACCATACGCAACTCCGTGAAAAGTCTGCTCCCGGCCGGAGCGCCCGTGCCCGAATCGCCGCTGCTGGCAATGCGTCCCGAGCAACTGAGCGTGGAACAGTTCATCGAGCTCACAAACCTTATTAACCTCTCACGGCAATGAAAGAATTCACTCCGGATTACTTAGAGAACATCCGCCGGATTATCGCCGACCGCGACGACGAGGCCGCCCGACGCGAACTCGCCGACCTTCATCCCGCCGACATTGCCGAACTTTACCGCGACCTCGACCTGGAGGAAGCTGAGTATCTCTACAAACTCCTCGACGAAGAGACTGCTGCCGACGTGCTAATGGAACTCGACGAGGACGACCGCCGCAAGCTACTCAGCGGCATGGAGCCCGAACAGATAGCCAAGCAGCTCGACTACCTCGATACCGACGATGCCGTGGATGTGATTCAGGAACTCGACGAGGAGGACCGTGATGAAATCATAAGCCATATCGACGACGTGGAGCAGGCAGGCGACATCATCGACCTGCTCAAATACGGCGAAGACACCGCCGGCGGCCTCATGGGCACCGAGATGATCGTGGTCAACGAAAACTGGAGCATGCCCGAATGCATCAAGGAAATGCGAATGCAGGCCGAGGAAATGGATGAGATCTATTACGTCTACGTGGTCGACAATGATTACCGCCTTCGCGGTGTCCTTCCGCTCAAGACCCTCATAACCCATCCATCGGTGTCGAAAATAAAGCATGTGATGGAGGAGGAACCGCCTTCGGTCAAAGCCGACACTCCAATTGACGAAGTGGCCCACGACTTCGAGAAATACGACCTCGTGGCCATGCCCGTGGTTGATTCCATAGGCCGTCTGCTGGGACGCATCACCTTCGACGACGTTATGGACCAGGTGCGTGAGTCGACCGAGCGTGACTATCAGCTGGCATCAGGTCTTTCGAGCGATGTGGAGGGCGACGACACCCTTTTCACCCAGACCAAAGCACGTCTGCCATGGCTCCTCATTGGAATGGTGGGCGGCCTGGGCAACTCCCTCATTCTCGGAAACTACGAATCAGGCCTTGCCGCCGACCCCACACTGGCCCTCTTCATCCCCCTTATCGGAGGTACCGGCGGAAACGTCGGCACCCAGTCGTCGGCTATCGTGGTGCAGGGTCTTGCCAACGGTTCCATGGACATCAAGAACTCTGCACGCCAGCTTCTTAAAGAACTCGGCGTGGGACTGATCAACGGCTGCATCATCTCGCTGCTGGTGTTCATCTACAATTTCCTGAAATTCGGCAGCATGCTGAATGTAACCACGGTGGCGGTGTCGCTTTCACTGCTGTGCGTGGTGCTGTTCGCGTCGGTTTTCGGAACATTCGTGCCCCTCACCCTCGAGCGTTTCAAGGTAGACCCCGCGCTTGCCACCGGCCCTTTCATCTCCATCACCAACGACATCATAGGCATGCTCATATACATGTCGATAAGCATGGGGCTGCTCTCGTCCTTATAAAAAATCATAAATCGGACAAAGCCGCCCCCTGTGGGCTCCTCCTTTTCCGTCTTAATTATTACCTTTGTACCACAACACCTTAAATTACAGAAACAAAACATGACAGTAGTTGACCGTTTCCTCCAATATGTGAAGTTCGACACACAGAGCGACGAACTCACCAACATGACCCCCTCCACTCCGGGCCAGATGATTTTCGCGCAGCACCTCGAGAAAGAGCTTCGCGAAATGGGCCTGAGCGACATTTCGCTCGATGACAACGGCTACCTTATGGCCACCCTTCCCGGCAACACCCAGCGCAAGGATGTTCCTACTGTGGGATTCATAGCTCATCTCGACACATCCCCCGACATGAGTGGACGCCACGTTTCACCCCGCATAGTGGAGAACTACGACGGAGGCGAGATCACCCTCAACGCCGAAAAAGGCATTGTGCTCTCGCCCGCAGAATTTCCCGAGCTCAAAAACTATATAGGCCAGCCGCTCATTGTTACCGACGGCAACACCCTTCTGGGTGCCGACGACAAAGCCGGCATAGCTGAAATCATCACCGCCGTGGCTTATCTGAAAGCCCATCCCGAAATAGAGCACGGCGACATCCGCATTGCCTTCAACCCCGACGAGGAGATAGGCCAGGGTGCCCACAAATTCGATGTGGAGCGATTCGGGGCCGACTGGGCCTACACCATGGACGGCGGCGAGATCGGCGAACTCGAATACGAGAACTTCAACGCCGCCGTGGCAAAGGTAACCATCTGCGGCCGCAACGTGCATCCCGGCTATGCCAAGCACAAGATGATCAATTCACTGCGCATCGCCACCCAGTTTGCCATAATGCTCCCCCGCTGGGAAACTCCCGAGCACACCGAAGGCTACGAAGGTTTCTATCATCTTGTATCCATAGAGGGAACTGTAGAGAAAACCACTCTCACCTATATAATCCGCGACCACGACCGCGACCGCTTCGAGCGCCGCAAAAAAGAGCTCGAACACCTCACACGCAAAATCAACCACGAATTCCCCGGCGTGGCCACCCTCGAGATCAAGGACCAGTATTACAACATGCGCGAGAAAATCGAACCGGTGATGCACATCATCGACATCGCTCTGCAGGCCATGAAGGATGCCGGTGTAGAACCCAAGGTGGTTCCCATCCGCGGCGGTACAGACGGCGCCCAGCTCTCTTTCAAAGGGCTTCCCTGCCCCAATATCTTTGCCGGCGGCCTCAACTTCCACGGCCGTTATGAGTTCGTGCCCGTACCGTCCATGGAAAAGGCCACTCAGGTTATTGTGGAGATCGCGCGCCTTGTAGCAAAACAGTAATTCCCGCTCCGAATGCCTGCCGCATCCGTGCCCACGCTTATTGTCATCACCGGCCCCACCGGCTCCGGAAAGACCTCGCTCGCTATCGAGATTGCGCGTGCCATCGGGTGCGACATCATTTCGGCCGACTCCCGTCAGATCTACAAAGGAATCCCCATAGGCACGGCCGCTCCGACGGCCGCGGAGCGCGCGCTCGTGCGTCACCATTTTGTGGAGGAGCTGGAGCTCGACAGCTATTACAGCGCCGCGCTTTTCGAAGAACAGGCCATTAAGCGCCTCAACGCCCTGTGGCAGAAGGGGCCGGATGTGGCCGTGATGTGCGGAGGCTCCATGATGTATGTGGACGCGGTGGTCAACGGCATCGACCCCTTGCCGACCATCAGCGACGAAATCCGCGCCCGTGTACTCTCGCTTTACGACACGGAGGGCCTCGATGGCGTCTGTTCGCGCCTGCGCTCCCTCGATCCCGAAAGCTGCGACCGCATCGACCTGCGGAATCCCCGCCGCGTCGTTCACGCCCTTGAAATATGCCTTCAGTCCGGCCGCAAATACTCTTCGCTGTGCACCGGCACGCCCACAGAACGCCCTTTCAGAGTGCTGAAATACGCCATAGACCGTCCGCGCCACGAGATGATGGACCGCATCAACCGCCGCGTCGACGCTATGATGGAGGCTGGCTTTGAGAATGAGGCACGCAGCGTTTACCACATGCGGCATCTCAATTCCCTCAACACCGTAGGCTTCAAGGAGATGTTCGCATGGTTCGACGGCACTATGGATCGCGCTACAGCCGTGGCACGGATGGCCAAGAACACCCGTGTCTACGCCAAGAAGCAGCTCACATGGCTCAGCCGCGATTCCTCCGTAACCTGGCTCGACCCCCACGGAGCATCAGAAAAAATATTATCAAACCTTAAGAGCTTGTTTAATAATAAATGTTGACGACAGGGTCGCATAGCTTGAGCGGATTTTTGTTCTGTGACGAAGGAGTGTACTTGATGTACACGACTGAGGAACAGGACGAAAAGCTGCCAAGATATGCGAATCAGAAGCAACTTAGACAAGTTCAATATATCTCCTGTAAGTTTAGAAATTAATGAAATTTCAGATTGATTGTAAATATATTAATAAGAATTACCTCCCGGCTGTCATCAACATTTATTATTAAACAAGCTCTAATAAAGAAAACATGAAATTACTACTTGCCTCAGCCCTTTTAGCGCTCTCTCTTCCGGCGTACTCGCAGGCTCATAGTGTAATCACTCCGCGCCCCTCGGCCGATGTGGTTCAGCGAGCGTGCGGAAATTTCTCGCCCTCTCAGTTCAAGACTGTGAAAATCGATGCGCCCGCAGCCGACGTGGCCCATCTCTCGGGCTATCTCGCTCAGAAAATGCCTCAGCTCGAAATCACCGATATAGGTCGCTCATCGGGCCAGATAAAACTCCGCACGGTTTCCTCCGTTTCCGGCATCGACAGCCCTGAAGGCTACCGGCTCGACGTCCGCCCCGACGGAATCCTGGTGGAAGCCACATCCGGAGCCGGACTTTTCTACGGCCTGCAGTCGCTCATACAGCTAATTGAAAGCGGCGAACCCCTATCTCCCGTCACTCTCACCGACCAGCCACGATTCGACTATCGTGGTGTGATGATCGACGTGAGCCGCAACTTCCGTGACAAAGAGTTCATCAAGAAGCAGCTCGACGCAATGGCCGCGCTGAAACTCAACAAAATGCAGTTCCATCTCACCGACGGCGCAGGCTGGCGTCTGCAGATAGACCGCTATCCGCGTCTTACCGACTTCGCCGCATGGCGTAAAGGCCAGACCTGGAAAGAATGGGGTGAGCAGGGCTCGAAATACGTGGAACGCACCGATCCCGAGGCCCGCGGCGGATATTACACCAAGGACGATATACGCGAGATTCTTGATTATGCCGCCGACCGCTATATCACCGTAATCCCCGAAATAGAGATGCCGGGCCACAGCGAGGAAGTGCTCGCCGCCTATCCCGAACTCAGCTGCGAAGGAAAGCCCTACACCTCAAGCGACTTCTGTCCCGGCAAGGAAGCCACGTTCGAATTCCTGCAGAATGTGCTCGACGAAGTTATTGAACTGTTCCCCTCGAAATATATCAATATCGGTGGCGACGAGGCCGGTAAGGCAGCCTGGCGCAAATGTCCCGACTGCAAGGCCCGCATGGAAGCCGAAGGTCTTGAGAACGTGGAGCAGCTTCAGAGCTACCTCATTCACCGCATTGAGAAATATCTCAACTCCAAAGGCCGCGACCTTATAGGCTGGGACGAGATTATGGAAGGCGGACTCGCTCCGAATGCCGCCGTAGTGTCATGGCGTGGTGTGCAGGGCGGAGCCGAAGCCGCACGTCAGGGCCACAAGGCCGTGATGGCTCCCGGAGCTTTCTGCTACTTCGACGGCTATCAGGACGCGCCTCCCACTCAGCCCGAAGCCATAGGCGGTTATCTGCCGTTGGAAAAGGTATATTCCTTCAATCCCGCGCCCGATTCACTTGATGCCGCCGCACGCGCCAATATCATGGGACTCGAGGCCACTATGTTCACCGAATACATCCCCACCGACGAGCACGCCGAATATATGCTCTACCCCCGCATGATAGCCCTTGCCGAAGTGGCATGGACTCCGCAGGAACGCCGCGACTACACCGAGTTCCGTCCGCGCGCCGAAGCCTACAACCGCCGCCTCGCCGCGCAGGGCTACAACGTGTTCGACCTCAGCCGCGAGGTCGGCAACCGCAAGGAAGCCCTCGCTCCCGTAACTCATCTTGCGCTGAATTGTCCCGTGACCTACAATGTGCCCTGGTGGACAAACTACAATGCCAACTATGCCGCCACCCTCACCGACGGACTCCGCGGAGGCTGGACCTACAGCGACGGACGCTGGCAGGGATTCCTCTCCAACACCACCGACCGTGTCGACGTCACCATTGACCTTGGCAAGGTTCAGCCCATAACCTATGTGGGAGCCGAATTCATGCAGCTCTGCGGCCCCGATGTATGGATGCCATGCAAGGTGATAATCTCAGCGTCGGAAGACGGCAAGACCTACACCGACCTTGCCGAGATAGACCACGACGTGGTACGCGACACCGGGCTCAGCTTCAAGACCTTCTCATGGGATGGCTCCGCACGCGCACGCTATATCCGTTATCGCGCCCTGGCCGAGCACGGAGTGCTCTTCACCGACGAGATAATCGTTCGCTAATCCCCATAAAGTACCAAAATCAGCGCCATGACGGCTTCCGTCATGGCGCTGATTATTTTTTCAGTAAAAAAATAGTCCGGCGTTATTTCACAACATCGTTGAGTTCGGCTCCGGCCTTGAATTTAACCACTTTGCGGGCGGCGATTTCAATCACCTGCTTGGTCTGGGGGTTGATACCCTTGCGTGCACCCTTCTCAGTCACGTCAAATGTGCCGAATCCTATAAGGGCCACTTTGTTACCCTCGGCAAGCTGCTCGGTGATGGTCATAAGTGTGGCTTCAAGAGCGGCTTTTGCCTGGGCTTTGGTAAGATTGGCTTTTTCAGCGATCGCGTAGGTAAGCTCTGTTTTGTTCATGGATGTATATTTTGATAAGTGATAAAATAGTATGCTCTTCCTTTGGGTTAAGTACAGACACGCAAATATATACCTAAAACTTTTATCTTCCAACAATTATTTTGAAAAAACGGCCGGTTCCGGCTGATTATCCCCAAAAGTTTCGCATTTGAGCGCCTCCCGGGTTTTGACATCACACCCCACTCACGAAAAATTTGTATATTTGTAACTTAATTATACTCTACGATAAAAATGGGAAATTTCAAAAGAGCTTTCGACAATATACCTCCTGTCACCAAGAACCTGATTCTGATCAACGTGGTGATATGGCTGGTGATGATGGTAGCCGGGCGGCGCGCCGACAGCACCATCCTTGATTTCGGCGGACTGCATTATTTCGAGGCATCGGACTTCAACGTGCTCCAGATTTTCACATACATGTTCATGCACTCCACCGGCAACTTCGCCCACATTCTCTTCAACATGTTCACGCTGTTCATGTTCGGAATCCTGCTTGAGCGCACTCTCGGCGCCAAACGCTTTCTCTTCTACTACATAAGCTGCGGAATCGGAGCTGCCTTGGTTCAGGAAGCTGTATGGGCCATGACATGGGAAGGCATCTTCGCCAAAATGATGCATGTGGACTCTTTCACCTTCCAGCAGATTCTCGCCCATTCCTCCCCCGAACAGATATCCGGAGCACTCAACTCCTTCGTTACCATAGGCGCCTCCGGTGCCATCTTCGGCGTGTTGCTGGCTTTCGGCATGCTGTTCCCGAATCTTCCCACCTACATCATGTTCATTCCCGTGCCGATAAAGGCCAAATGGATGGTGATAGGCTACGGTGTGCTTGAACTTCTCATTGGCATGAGTGAGGCCAACGACGGCGTGGCCCACTTCGCCCACCTCGGCGGCATGCTGTTCGGCTTCTTCATAATCCTCTACTGGAAGAAAAAGAATGTGATTCATGGAGGTTATTGACAGGACTCATAAGTGCAGCCTCCTGCCCGCGACTCTTGTCACGGTCAATGTGGCCGTGTACGTGCTGCTGTTTGCGGCCTGGACATTCGACCACGACTCCTCAATAATAGCCCCGGGAGCACTGTCGGCCACCGACGCCATCGTCGATGCCCTGGCGCTTCCGTCGGCCTTCACGGCGTGGCTACACCGACCATGGACCGCCCTCACCTATATGTTCACGCAGTTCTCCTGGTGGCACCTTGCCGGCAACATGATTGTGCTCTACCTGTTCGCCATGATTGCTGACCGCGTAGCCGGGCGTTCGTTCGCGCTCACGGTTTATCTGTGCGGTGGCCTCGCGGCCGGTCTGCTCTACCTCCTGCTGGGAGCGTTAGGCGCAGCCTCAGGGGTGCTTGTGGGCAGTTCGGCATCAGTTATGGCCATGATGGGAGCGGTGCTTGTGCTTCGTCCCTCGCTCCGGTTACCGTTGGGCAAATTCGGCTCTCCGCGCGCCGTGTGGGTGATATGCACGCTTGTGCTTCTCGACCTCCTCGGCATATTTGCAGGCAATGTAGCGGCCCATTTCTGCCATCTGGCAGGATTCGGTACCGGATTCGCCTGCGCAACCGTTCTGCGCAATCGCACCGCAGGCAGCCGCCCCGCCGCCGAACTTACTGCGGTACTCGAAAAAGTGAAACGTTCAGGATTCTCCTCGCTCAACGAGCATGAACGGAGCGTCCTATTCATAAAGACAAAGAAATGACCAAAAACAGCCACAGCACATCTCTGCCCGTGCGCGTCATACGATTCCTCGTTATGACCGTCAATCTCCTTGCGTGCGCGGCTCTGGTAATTTCGGCATTCGGAGGCCGCATCAACCCGCTCACCAACCCATGGGGCGGTATCGCGGCCATGATGTTTCCCCTCTGCGCCGTGGGGGTGATTGTGCTACTGCTCATCAACCTCTGCTGGTTCAGGCGCGTAGCGTTGTTCGATTTTGTGGCTCTGGCAGTGTGCGCAGGCCCCCTTCTCTCACTCTGCCCCCTGAACTTCAGCCGGCCTTCAATGGCGGCAATCCGGAGCATGGGCGACAGCGCCATAAAAGTGATGACATTCAACGTGTATAACTTCACCGACATAGCCCCGGGAGCATCAGCGCAGGGCAACCGCACCGTGGCCTACATCCTCGAGCAGGACGCCGACGTGAACCTTCTTCAGGAGGCATTCACCTCGCTTCATCCCAATGGCAACGTGTCGGCCGATGAAATCAACGCCCTCAAGGCGCGTTACCCTTATATCGTCACCGACGGGACGGGACTCTGCCTCTTGTCGAAGTTTCCGGTAGAGACCGTGCACACAGAAATAGACCCGTCCCCCTCGTTTGCCGCCGCGCGCTATGATGTGGAGATCGGCGGCCGTACTGTCCATTTTTTCAATATCCATCTGCAGTCAATCGGTCTCACTGACGACGACAAGCAACTTTACAGCCGCATAACCAAGGGTGAGTCCAAAGGAGAGGTGGGCAAGATTCGCCGCGACCTCCTGGGCAAACTTAAGGAAGCGATGCGTCTCCGTGCCGCCCAGGCCGCCCAAGTGAGGGCGGAGATTGAAAAGGCCGGAGAAGGCCCGGTGATTCTCGGAGGCGATTTCAACGACATAAACGGGTGCTATGCCCTGCGTGAGATTATGGGCCCGAATCTCCGCGACGCCTACCGCTCCTCCGGTCTCGGTCCGGCCATCACCTATCATGTGAACCGGTTTTATTTCCGCATAGACCATTTTGTGTACGGCGACGGGGTGGACGCACTCCGCACCTGGGTAGGCTCAGCAAATTCCAGCGACCATTATCCGCTGCTCGCCTACTTCCGCCTCACTCCCCCGGATTCCATCACAGCAATCAACAACCAATCAAATATCACCAAGCATGTTAAAACAATTATTAACCATGGCCGCGGCAGTCTTACTTCCGCTGGCCTCAATCCAGACAGATGTCATGGCAGCTGAACACACCAACCCGTTCCTGCAACCTTACGGCACACAGTTCAACATCCCTCCGTTTGAAAAAATCACTTACGACGACTATCTTCCTGCAGTTAAGCAGGGCATAGCCGAGCGTAAGCAGGAAATCGACGCGATTGTCAAGAACCGCGCCACTCCCGATTTCGACAACACCATCCTCGCTCTTGAGAAATCCGGCAAACTCCTCCAGAAGGTGATGCTCGTATTCTCGTCGCTTGACGAGACCAACTCATCGCCCGAGATGGTAAAACTCTCCGAAATCATCTATCCCATGACCTCACAGGCTTCCGACGAGGTGATGATGAACGACGGCCTTTTCAAAAAAGTGAAATACGTCTACGACAACCGCGAGAAGATGGGACTCACTGGCGCCAAGAAGCGTGCCGTGGAGGAGACATATAAGTCGTTCGTGCGCGAGGGCGCTCTTCTCTCCCCCGAAAAGAAAGAGGAACTGAAGAAACTCAACTCGAAGATGACAGACCTCTTCCTGAAATTCAACAAAAACCTTCTTGACGACACCAACGGCTTCGAGCTGTGGGTTGACGACGAAAGCCGTCTCAGCGGCATCCCCGCAAGCAATGTAGCCAACGCCGCCGAAGAGGCCAAAGCCCGCGGCGCCGAAGGCAAATGGCTCTTCACCCTCCACGCCCCCAGCCGTCTGCCTCTGCTGCAGTATTCCGACGACCGCCAGCTGCGCCACGACATGTATGTGGGTTATACCTCTCTTGCCTCAAAAGGCGAGCACAACAATCTCCCCGTTATCAACGAGATTCTGAAAGTGCGCACCGCCAAGGCCCGTCTCCTCGGCTACAAGGACTTCGCAAGCTACATGACCGCCAATGTAATGGCCAAGACTGCCGACAACGCCGAGAACCTTCTGCTCAAGATATGGAAACCCGCCGTGAAACGCGTTCACGAGGAAGTGGCCGAAATGCAGGCTCTGGCCGACCGTCAGGGTGCCGGAATCACTATCGAGCCCTGGGATTATTACTATTACGCCGAGAAGGTGCGTAAGGACAAGTATAATCTTGACGAGGACGAGGTTCGCGCCTACTTCCCGCTTGAAAACGTGCGTAAAGGTATCTTCTCCATGGCCGAGCGTCTTTATGGCGTGACATTCACCGAACTTCCCGATGCTCCCAAATACTATCCCGAAGTAAAGGTCTATGAAGTGAAGGACAAGAAAGGCGAGCACGTGGCAGTGTTCATGACCGACTATTTCCCCCGCGCCTCCAAGCGTCAGGGAGCCTGGATGAGCGAATTCCAGGGTGCCTTCGAGGACGAGGACGGCACTTCGCAGCGTCCCATCGTGTACAACGTCGGCAACTTCTCCAAGCCCTCGGGCGATACCCCCTCGCTGCTCACTCTTGATGAGGTTGAGACTATGTTCCATGAGTTTGGCCATGGCCTCCACGGCATGCTCACACGCGCCAAACTCCGCAGCCAGGCCGGCACAAACGTTGACCGCGACTTTGTGGAGCTCCCCTCTCAGATTCATGAGCACTGGGCTCTCGAACCCGAGCTTCTCAAAACCTACGCCTTCCACTACAAGACCGGAAAGGTGATTCCCGACAGCCTCGTGGCTAAGCTCGAGGCCGCATCTACCCACAATCAGGGCTTCACCACCACCGAGCTCGTTGGCGCCGCCCTGCTTGACCTCCAGTATGGCAAACTCAACACCGACACCGACATCGACGTGGCCGGTTTTGAAAAATCAGTAGCCGAGAAACTCGGCATGCCCAAGGAAGTACAGTTCCGCTACCGCAGCCCCTACTTCCGTCATATCTTCGGAAGCGACGGATATGCCTCCGGCTATTACACCTACCTCTGGGCCGAGGTGCTCGATACCGACGGCTTCGAGCTTTTCAAGGAAAAAGGCATCTTCGATCCCGAGACAGCTGCCAAATTCAAATCGCTCGTTCTTGAGATGGGCGGAAGCGAAGACCCCATGGAGCTTTACGTGAAGTTCCGTGGCCATGAGCCCAGCGTCGATGCCCTCCTGCGCAACCGCGGCCTTGCCGACGAAAAAGACAAAGACCTTCACCAGAAAGGCGGCAAATAATTTAACAGTTACAATAATATAATACATCCGATTCCCCGTATTGTCCAACAGCGGCAATCCGGGGAATCGTTATTTTTGCGAAACAACGATTTAATAAATCGTATCAGCGTGCTGGTCAACACCGTATACCTTAATTCAACCAATCAACTAAATATTGAACTGCCCATGAGAAACTTAAAATTACTCTCCGTCATCACAATCATGTTGTTTTTTGTCGGCTGTAAAAGTGGGAATAAGACAGAAGACAAGACCACGGAATCTACAGCGGAAACACACCAAATGACAGACACGCCCAAGGTCCTTGTAAAAAAGTATGTGGAAGAAAACACTTATATCGATGTCGACATACCTTCCATTGCTTATGGCCTGGCCAATCCTTCGGCAGTCTCCGGCATCATCAGCGGCGACGACATGGCAAAGGCAAAGGCCGCAATCTACCGTTTCTACAAGAACGTCTCCATAGTAGACGGCTATTTAATCTGCTCCATCCGAAGCGGTGCGGATATAAATGTTTCTGACAGCGTATTCACTGCCCTGTCAGAAAATCTGAACGATATGAATTCCTATATCAAGGAGGCAAAAGCCAAAGGTGAGACTGTCAATATGTTCGAACCCGATGAAAACTACCTGAATTCCCTGCTGGAATGAAATTCCGAAATTAGTAAAATAATGCATTCTATTCCCCGAATTGTCCTGTAGTGACAATCCGGGGAATTATTATTTTTGCGTTATCATTCATCAACTTAAATTTCACCTTAGATCATGAGAAAAATTTGGCTGTCAGCTGCAGTCGTGACCATGTTGTGTCTCAGTGCATGCTCAAATGAGAATAAGCATCTGCTAAAGACCGACTACTTCGGAGTCGAAGTCAATCCTAGTGGATATATCACCGGAATGTACGACCGAACGAAGGACAACCGTAACTTCAGCCCTGCCGACAAGCCGTCGCCGCTACTGTCGCTCTACGATGAATCGCTTCGCCGCTACTATTATCCGGTGAAGGCCAGCTATTCGGGTGACAAAATCCGCCTTGAATATGAAAACGGCTCGGTAGCAACCGTAAAAGTCGATGAAAAGAACAAATACCTCCGCTTCACGCTTGAAGACCTCACCAACCGCGACAATATAGGTGGCGTGCAGTGGGGAAAATATCATACCAACATCACCAATCTTCTCGGCGAGATAATAGGCGTGGCGCGCGATACCACCGAGCGGGTCCATTTCGCAATAGGCGCGCTTGCGCTTGACGACAATACCATAGGAGGCGAATCACATTTCACCTCTGAAACCGGTGCCGGTGGCTATATTGTCCACACTCCCGACGCTGAAAAGCATCCTCTGCCGGCCTCCCTTATCGAAGGTCAGCAATTCACTCTGGGAGGCGACGGCATTAGCGACGTGGCCTTCTACAACCGCCGTGAGCCCTATTTCCGCATGCTCTACGGAAGCGCCGCCGGCGTTGACGAAAACGGCCGCATAAACATCCGTTACCATTCGCGCGACCGCCGTAAGGAAAATCTGATTTATTCTCCCGAAGGAGTGCCAATCCAGTCAAACAACGAGCCAAACCACCTCATGCGTCAGGCAGTACCCGGAGTGGATTATATAGGCTCGTCGATAGCCATGTGGGGAAGCCCCGACAGCATAGCCCTCATGGATGTGATCCAGAACATAGTGAAAGAAGAGGGATTGCCCTACCCCACCTTCCAGGGTAAATGGGTGAAGGATCCCACCGCGTTCCGTCCCGACATAATCACTCACGGCAACCTTTATGACAGCATTGCCTCATACGCTCGCCAGATGGGCCTGAAAGCCATCCTTGCCTACGACCATCCCTTCCTGCACGCCGACCGCGCCCACAATGGCTACATCGACGGCAAGAACGGCGAGAAAAAACCGTTCCATTTCTCCGACCGCGACCTCTCGCACCGCGAGTATGCCGATGAACTGGCAAAAGACGGAATCATTCTGGGACGCACATGCATCACCAACTCACTCGCGCCGGGCACAGCCGATTCCGGTCCGATGCCGTCTGACAGCATCTGCATCCAGCACCGCCGTAAACTCATGCGCACTATCTCCGAGTCCGATACGGTGATTGAAATCGACGATCCAACGTATATGAACGAAATCGCATGCTGGGAAGGCCACTGCAAGGAACTAAATATGGTGAAAATCGGCAAGGAGCTTATTCACTATCTTGGCGTAACGAACACAGCGCCTTACCGGTTGCTGAACGTTACGCGCGGTTACTGGGGCACCACTCCCGCAAGGCATGAGGCCGGCCAGAACGTCGACAAGGCCCAGGTAACCGTGGGCTGGAGCTATCAGGGTCTTGTTCCCGGTCTTGAGCTTCAGGACGAGATAGCGCGCAACTACGGAGATATATGCGGCAACAGCGGTCTGGGATATTACGATTTCGACGGCCAGGAATTCCTGTTCCACAGCGGTTTCGGCTCATATTCCGTTAAGCGCTTTTTCCGCAATCTGTTTGCCCGCGCCAAGGAACATGGCCTGAATCAGGGCGTAAGATTCACCGGCGCCACACTTTCAGAAGGCTCGTGGCACTATCAGAGCATCTGGAACGTGGGTGGCGGCTTAAACATCTACGACGTCAAGAAACGCCAGTGGGGCGGAGCCACAAGCCAGGGCAAAGACCTGCGCGACGTTACTTATGCAAACTTCTTCCCCTCGTCGTTCGGCGCCAATTTCCCCATCACCGCTACTTCCACCGTCGAGGACTACGAGCATATCGAGGCTACAGCAGTGGGCTACGGCGCCACATACGGTCTGCAGCTTGGGCAGCAGGATGTGGAGAGCTGTCCGCAGAAATATGCCATATTCAATGTTATCCGCACATGGGAGGAGGCCCGCAGCGCCGATGCCTTCCCGACACATGTGAAGAAACTGCTGCAGGACCCGGCTCTCAGCTGGCGTCTGGAAGCTGGCGACGCTCCTCTTACATGGCGTCTGCACCAGATGGAGGGAGGCAAACCCGTGCGCACCATCGAACTCAAAGGTAAAAACTCATAAGCTACAGATAATTATGAAACGATTCTACAGACTTGCAATGACACTGGCCGCAGTGGCCGTATATATGGGGGCCGGAGCCGAAAGAGTTTCATGGCTTCCCGGAAAACCGGTGGCAAAAGACAGTATCAGACTGCTGGACTGCAGTTACAGCGGCCCGCTGCTCACCGCGTGCAACGAAGTGTCGGCCGGCGGAAGGTGGAAAGTGATTCCTTCCGTTACCGACAACGGCAGTGGAACCATCTCTCGCGTGTACCGCTTTGTGGCTCTTGAGGATATGGACAGCTGCGGTGTGGCCGTGGCATTTGACCGCGCCGGATGGTCGAGCGACAACTATGTGATGCTCCCCTCGGCCGTGTATGGCGGCAACCGCCAGCGTATAGTCTCGCGTGCGTATGCCACCGGACTTGACCGCACCGACTATTACCGCAAGGATCTTGCCCTCACCTCCAACCCCATACCGCAGCTTTCGCCCGAATTCGGAGCCAAGTCAAGACTCGAACTTCTCTCCTGCAATGTGGCCACTCCCGCCATGGCTGTGCTTGACCGCCATCGCAGCACCGGAACCATCTATATTACCGCGCAGGGTCTGCCTCAGGAAAATGAAGTGAAGGATTTCGGCCTGATAGTGGAGGAGTCGCCTGACCGCAGCATGGCCTCATTTGTGGTCAGCGCTCCGGGCGTCAGAGAGCTTAAGCCCGAATTCATAGGATTCAGCTCCAGTCCCGACCGCGGCATAAAAGTAAGCAAGGGCGACACGCTCACGATATCCGTAAACGAAATACGCTTTGACTGCCCCGACGTTCCCTCGCTGCTGGGCCGGTTCATGGCAGAGCGCAAGAACCTCCCCGCCACCGAACCCTCTGAGGTGAGAAATCTCATCCCCATGAGCCGGGTGATGGAACTGATGATGGCCGATATCGACGACCGCTATCTCGACCGCGACACCACGCAATATTATTGTCCCGAGAACGCCGACTGGATGTCGTATGGCTGGATAGGGGGCCTGATGAACACCTTCCCCGCGCTCGCTCTGGGCGATGCCGAGCACCTGCGCCGGGTGGTAAACACATTTGACTTCGGCCTTTCCCACGGTGAAGGCAAAAGCGGATATTTCTACGACACCGTAGGCTCCGACGGCAATGTGCTCCGGCGCGATGCCGCGGCAGCCGAAAATATTCCCGACATAGCTCTTACGCGCAAGAACGCCGATATGCTCTACTGGCCCGTGAAGCAGTTTATGCTTATGAAGAAGCAGGGCAACGGAAAGCTGATTAAGCCCGAATGGGAGAGCCGCATGCGCCGTCTGGCCGATGCCTTTGTTGACACCTGGAAAAAACATGGCACATGGGGAAACTACGTAAACCCCGAGACAGGCGACATTGCTGTCTACAACACTTCAGGAGGCGCTATGGCACCGGCCGGTCTGGCACTCGCTTCAGTCTACTTCAACAATCCTGAATATCTCGCTGTGGCCCGTGAGGGCGCAAAGGCTCTCTACGATGAGTTCGCCATTACAGGATTCACCTCGGGAGGATGCGGCGACATTCTGCAGAATGCCGATTCGGAGACCGCCGTGGCTCTGCTCACATCTCTGATGACACTTGCCGAAGTCACCGGCGACAGTAGCTACATACCCCAGGCAGAAGCTCTTGCTGCACTCTGCTCAAGCTGGACAGTGTCATATCCCTACGTGCTTCCTGCTGACACGCCTCTGGCACGCCTCGGAGCCGACCTTACCGGCGCCGTGTGGGCAAGCACCCAGAACAAGCATGGAGCTCCGGGATTCTGCACACAGTCAGGCGACGCCCTTTTCAAGCTCTACCGCACCACAGGCAACGAGCTGTATGCCGACCTTATGCGCGACATAATCCACGCCCATGCCGAAGGCATACAGCCCAACGGCAAGATAACTGAACGTCTCACCTACTGTGACGCCGACAGCCGCGGCTCACGTGGCGACGGCGGCGAGACCGGCTGGAACGAGACAAACGGCGCCATGATGGCCACCGAGATTCCCGGAATATACATCAACACCGACACAGGCCGTTACTTCGTGTTCGACCACGTGAAGGTTACTGAGCTGAAAAAGAAAAAAGGCGGTATTGAGTTCACGCTTTATAACCCCACAGAGCATGAGGCCACGGTAACCGTTTTTGCGGAGAACGCCTCCCAGGCAGCCAAACCGTTAGGTGACAACCGCTTTACTGAATGGATGCAGAAGGTTACCGTGAAGCCCGGAAAGAGCGTGAAATACAGAGTAAAATAAACCAATCAGATTTTCAGCCTATAACAATGAACAGAGCCATTTTCACATTACTTTGCCTTGTGACCGCCTTCACAGCTTTCGGAGAATCCGAAACAAAACCGGCAAAGATTTTCGCGTCGCCCGACCGCATACGCTACGACGGCAACTGCATGACAATCGATGGTGAAGACAAGTTTGTCTATTCGGCAGCGTTTCACTATTTCAGATGTCCCGAGGAGTTGTGGCGCGACAGATTCCGTAAAATCAAAGAGGCCGGTTTCAACACAGTGGAGACTTATGTTCCATGGAACTGGCACGAGAGAACCATGCCGGCATCAATCAATGATACCACACATTTTGATTTCTCCGATCTGAAAAGATGGCTTAAAATAGCTCATGAGGAGTTTGGCCTTTACACCATTGTAAGGCCCGGTCCGTTTATCTGTGCCGAATTTTCGGGAGGAGCCTATCCCCGCTGGCTTGCCCGCTTCAGGCCCGACGGCGTTGAAGGGTTCTGGCTCCGAAGCGCCGCTTCCAGGCATATAGCATGGTCGGAACACTGGTTCAAGGCTGTATGCGGAGCACTGGCCGACGAGCAGATAACCAGAAAACCCAAAGGCGGCAAGGGTATAATAATGATTCAGCTGGAGAACGAATACGATGCCCACTGGTGTGGCGGCAAAGACCGTTTTCTGAAGGCTCTCTATAAAACGGTGCGCGACAAAGGATTTGACGTGCCGGTTTTCACCTGCCTTACAAGCGAATGCAGAGGCAGCGCCGATGCTGAGCTCTCGCAGGTATTTGACTGCGACAATTACTATGTGGCTCAGAACGATGCACCAAGCTGTGCTTACAGAATGTCGGCATTAAAACGCCGGCAGCCCGATGCCCCGGGATTCGTTACCGAGCTGCAGGGAGGATGGTTCTCGCTGGTTACCGGCACCCTGAGTGAAGAGCATTATTCCGACTCCCGCCATTTTCAGGCTATAGGCCTGATGACAATGCTGGGTGGAGGAACAGGCATAAATTATTATATGTTTTTCGGCGGAACCCATTTCGCCGGATGGGGCGCCAGAGGAATGACCACCTCGTATGACTACAATTCCGCCATAAGAGAAAGCGGCGGCGTAGGCGAAAAATATCTTGCCGCAAAGGGTCTCGGTGAGTTTATCAGAAAGTATGAGTCTCAGCTCGTGCGGTCGCAGGGAGGACCATGCAGGATTGAAAATGCACCTGAGGAACTGTTCGGAGGCGTGAGAAGAGCCGACGACGGCACCCTGTTTGTGTTTCTGCATAATACCAACCCGCATAAGCACCTGAAGGGAAAGGCCACTCTGCAGCCGGGAAAGATAAGCCTGCCCCGGAAGGAGATGTATAATATCGACCAGAACGGAAATAAAGTGCTTATGAACGTTGCCGGAGCCGAAAGCTCACGCGACTCCATGTATGTGTCACCAATAACGGTTGAATACAACCTTGACAGTCTGGACAGCAAGGTGCTTGTGATTAAACCGGGCAAGACTCCCGCGTCAGGCGAATGGTGGCCGAGGAAACAGGCTGAAATCAAACGTCCCTCAAAACTACCTGAGCCGGTGAGAATAGCTGCGGTGAAACGCAAGGAAGACAATTACGGAGCCGCTAAATGGATTTCACTGGTGCGTCCGGTGTCGATGACCGATCTTGGGGTAAATGATTTCAGATACAGCCTCTACAGATGTGCCGTGGACCTTTCAGAGCGTCAGGCCCTGACCGAGAAGTTCCTGCTGTTTAATATGTTTACGCGCGACATTGTATCTGTGACCGTGAACGGCAAGAGTGTGAAACGCCTCTTCCCTGAAAATGCCGATGCACAGACATGGCTCACACGCAACTGCTACGACCGTATTCGCAACGACGAATACGACAACCGGTTCGACGTGTCCGGTGCCTTGAAGGAAGGCCGCAATGAGATTCTGGTGGTTTACGAGAATCTCGGCCACGCCCACGGCTATGTGCCTATGGAGGAATTGTCGGGCATACGCGAGGGCGGTCTCTCGGTTTCCGAAACAGCCATGACTCACCCACTGGAGTGGGAATATGCGGCCGATGTAGCGGGAATAACCCAGAAATGGAATCAACCGGAATATGACGCATCGGGCTGGGATGAGGTAAGCCTTGACATACATAGCGAAATACCCCGCAAGGGCAACAACATCCAGCCTTCCGGTAAGCAGGACGGACTGTTCACCTGGTACAGAATGGAATTTAATCTGCCTGAGGCCCGAAAGAACGAATGGATTCCGTGGCTGATAAGAATGAATGCGTCGGGCAACGGATATATGTGGCTTAACGGCCACAATATCGGACGCCACTGGGAAGCCGGTCCGCAGCGCGAATTCTATCTGCCCGAATGCTGGCTTAATTTCGGCCGTGAAAAGAATGTGCTGGTAATAGGCCTGCGTCAGACCTCTAACGGCGCTTTCATAAAGTCGGCAGAAATCGCTCCCTACACTAATGCCGCCGAGTTGAGGATGTAGCATGCCGGAGCGTTTCTTTACGTCAACCAAATAAACAGTATCCACCCCTCTCCCTTATATAAACATGATCAAAAGGCCTCTGATTCTGATTCCGCTCCTGTTGCTTACTCTTGTAATATGCGCCTCGTGCCGGAGCGGTGCATATAAGCTCACCTCCCCTGACAATAAACTTGCCATGACAATACAGCAGGAGGAAAACGGACAGCTTACATACACGTTTACAGCCAACGGCGCACAGCTTGTTGACAAATCCCTGATGGGCTTCACAACGGAGGCGGAAGAAACAATTCCAGACTCCAGCTGGACCGTGGCCCGGGTCACAGAACGCAAGATACGTGATGAATGGAGGCCTCTGTGGGGCAAACGCGAGGTTGTGCCCGACCATTTCAATGAATTGACGGTGACGCTGTGCCGAAAGGGCGGTTCACCCGACAGCCTTGAGATTGTGGCCCGCGCCTACAACGACGGCGTAGCCTTCCGGTACTGTATCCCCTCCGGCTCCAATTGCGATACAACTACTGCGAACGAGCTCACGGAATACAATTTTGCCGATGATTATACTGCCTGGTATTACAATGGCGAAAACCATAATATCGGGCCGGAAAAACTCACTGAGACCGCCGAGCCCAGATTGCCGGTGATGACTGTAAAAGCCGGCGACACCCACTATATGGCGATTCATGAGGCCAATCTGGAAACCGGCGCTCCTCTGGTGCTGCAATCCTCAAAAGGTGAAAGTCTGTTCAGCGTGGTGTCGGTGCCGGTAAGTCTGTTTGCCGGCTATAAATCGGCATGGCGCGTGATAATGTACGGAGAGGCTCCGGGCGCGCTTACCGACTCCCATCTGTTAGAGCTGCTGAATCCCGACCCCGCTCCCGGTTACGATTTTTCGTGGGTGAAACCCGGAATGGCCGTCTGGGACTGGCGTATAAACGGAGCGGAATGGGACGGCTTCAAGTACACGATGTCCTACCCGTCGTGGGTGCGCATGGTCGACTTTGCAGCCGAGCAAGGTTTCAAATATCTGGTGCTTGACGCCAACTGGTATGGCCCTGAATTTGAATCGGGCTCCAACCCGGTGGAAGGCGACAAGGCCGGTGATGTGCGCAAGCTGATAGAATACGGAAAGAATAAGGGTGTAGGTATATGGCTATATCTCAACGATGTGGGAGGACGCCGGTTTCCCATAGAAGAAACGCTTAAACAGTATGGCGAATGGGGGGCCGCAGGTGTTAAATACGGCTTTATGACCGGAAGCCAGGCCGAGAAGAATGCAAGGACGAAGATGATTACCGAACTCTGCGCCAAAAACCATCTCCTGGTGGACTATCACGACGGACCGGTGCATCCCTACGGCCAGATGCGTACCTGGCCTAATGCCGTGACGCGCGAATACTGCCACGCACAGCTTGACGGACACCATGTGTTTGACCCTACAACTTTTGTCACAACTGTTTTTGTTAATATGGTGGCCGGACCACTCGACATGAACAACGGAATGTTTGACCTCCGACAGGGAAATACAACCCGTGTGGACGAGAACCAGCCTGTGCCGTCTACCGTGGTTTCGGAAGCCGCGCGCACGCTGATAGTGTTCTCAGGTGTGACAATACTCCCCGACATACCCGAATACTACAGGAAATATCCCGTGCTGCTCGACTTCCTTTCCTCGCAGAAAATGCCGTGGAAAGAAAGCCGCACTCTGGCCGGTGAGATAGGCGAATATATTGTAATGATGCGTCAGACCGATGATGCCTACCTTGTGGGCGCCGCCACCAATGAGTCCGCTCGCACTATCAGCCTGCCGCTGACATTTCTTGCCGATGGCGATTACAATGCTACCATAGTGGAGGATGGCGATGATGCCCATTATCTCACAAACCGCGAGACACTGAAAGTGACAGAAGCCACGGTAACCAGCAGCGACACCCTCCGGTTAAAGCTCGCTCCCGGCGGCGGCTCCTGCATCAAATTCGTCAGACGCTGACCCTCAGGGACCATGACCTTACAACCCCTCCCCAGAAACCACATTGCCTTATGAAGCCTGTAATATTTTTGGCATCCCTTATATTATGCCTGCCGGCTTGGGCTGGTAATTATAAACGGATTGAAAACGGTATCAAGACAACCGTTGAGTCGGTTGACATCGAGCTGCAGTTCTATACGCCGTCCATACTCAGAATTCTGAAGTATCAGGAAGGGGAACGCCCCGAAAAGAAGAGCTATTCGGTGATAAAAGAGGCGGAGAAAGTACCGTTTACCATTACTGACGGCGATTCGGTCACGATGCTCAACAGCGACAGGCTTGCCGTGGAAATCAACCATCGCACCGGCAGGATTTCCTTTAAGGATAAAACCGGGAAAAAGCTGCTGTCAGAAAAAGACTGGGGCGCACAGTTTACCCCGGTGAATTACGGCGATAATGCAACCTTCATGGTAAGGCAGTCGTTCCATCTCGACAAAGACGAAACTATCTACGGCCTCGGTCAGCATCAGAAGGGAAAGATGAGCCAGAGAAACCAGGCAATTAATCTTAAACAGAAAAATACCGAGATTGCAATCCCGATATTTCAGTCGATAAAAGGCTATGGCGTATTCTGGGATAACTACTCCCCTACCATGTTCACCGATAATGCCATGGAGACCACTTTTGACTCTCAGGCAGGAAAATGCATTGACTATTATTTCATCAATGGCAGCAATGCTGACGGAGTGGTGAAAGGCATACGCGAACTGACCGGGCAGGTGCCGATGAACGCTCTGTGGACCTATGGATTCTGGCAATCGCGTGAACGCTATATTAGTCAGAACGAACTGGTGGGCGTGGTTGACAAATATCGTGAACTAAATGTCCCGCTCGACGGAATTATACAGGACTGGCAGTATTGGGGCACAGATCCATCAAGCTGGAACGCTATTGAATTCGGAAATCCCGGCTTCCCCGACCCGAAGAAAATGATAGATGAGGTGCACGCGCGCAATGCCCATATAATAATTTCAGTCTGGCCTTCGTTCGGAAAAAATACTTCCGTTCACAACGAGCTGAAAGAAAAACAGATGTTACTTGACTTCAAAACATATCCCGACGAGGCTACTGTTTATGACGTTTATAATTCTGCCGCACGCCGCATATACTGGGACAGAATGAACCGTAATATGTTCGCCATTGGAATGGATGGATGGTGGCTTGATGCCACGGAACCCGAGTTTTCCGACAATGACGAAAAGCTAAATCAGAGAACACACGACGGTCAGTACCGAGAGGTATTCAACGCATTTCCTATTCTTTCGGTGGGAGGTGTGCACGATAACCAGCGTGCTGCCACCGGCGATAAAAGAGTATTTATCCTGACACGTTCGGCTTTTGCCGGTCAGCAGCGATATGGCGCCGCATCTTGGTCGGGCGACATTCGATCGGACTGGAACGTTCTGCACAACCAGATTTCCGCCGGACTTAACTTCTCACTTTGCGGCATACCCTACTGGAACACCGACATTGGTGGATTCGCTTCATGTAATTATTTCCCCGAGGGAATAAACGACCCTGCATTCCGTGAACTGTATGTGAGGTGGTCGCAGTTTGGCGCTTTCACTCCAATGATGCGCTCACACGGAACGTGCACGCCCCGCGAAATCTATCAGTTTGGCGACCGCGGTTCATGGGAGTTCGATGCTCTGGATAAAAGCATACGTCTTCGATATATACTGTTGCCCTATATCTATTCCACAGCATGGAATGTAAGCAAAAATCATGACACATTCATGAGAGCTCTGTTTATGGACTTTCCGGAAGATACTACATTGCACGATACTGACGGAGAATATATGTTCGGCAGATCTCTGCTGGTAGCCCCGGTTACGCGGCCTATGTATGTGGACAAAGCCGGTAATATCAATCTCAATGCCACCCAGACAAAAGATGTGTATCTTCCCAAAGGCAGCGGATGGTACGACTTCTGGACGGGAGAGTTTATTCTTGGAGGGCGTAACGTGGCCAAACCGACGCCTATAGATATAATCCCTCTTTATGTGAGAGCAGGCAGTATTCTGCCTGTAGGCCCGGATGTGCAGTATGCCACTGAGAAAAAATGGGATAATCTCGAGATTCGCGTGTATCCGGGTGCCGACGGCTCCTTCGTGCTCTATGAGGATGAGAACGACAACTACAACTACGAAAAAGGCAATTATACCACAATCATGTTTTCATGGCATGATAAGGACCGGACTCTTGAGGTGAGTGACCGCAATGGAAGATTCCCCGGCATGCTCATGCAAAGAAAATTCCGTATTGTGGTAGCTGACCGCGATAAAGGCTCTTTCCAAAAACATACGGTTAACCCGGACCGTGTACTTACCTACAGAGGCAAGGCTATGAAAATAAGATTATAACGGATTAAAATAACGCACGGACTGTCTCGCCGACAGTCCGTGTATCATAATTCTTAAATGGTCTCTTAATTACTATTTTGCAAAGTTGTGGTATAGACTCTGTATATATCTTGGCTTATTATCTAAACGAGAATGAATACAAATTCCTTACGCCGACAAAGGTAGAACGTCGCATTTACATTTGCATGACATTGATATTACAATGCTGCAACAAGCCAAATACAGTAAGCTGTTTTTAGCTTTTTTTAACGTTTGTTCCCCATTTTTCGAGGGTAAACATAAATCCGAGACCTCCTCCGAGGCGATTATTTACGGAAATAGTGCCGCCGAGAGCCTCGATTGTATTTTTCACAATCGGCAGACCCAGGCCTGTGCCTCCAGTTTTTCTTGCGCGTCCCGAATCTATTCTGTAGAAGCGTTCGAAAAGATGAGCCAGATGCTCCTCGTCTACGCCGTTGCCGTTGTCATAGAAATGAAATGTATAATACCTCTCGCTTTCTGCCGTGATATTCAGGCACATCTTGGTGCCATGGCTGTGTAAGGCGGCATTTTTGGCAAGATTTGTAATAACGCCGGTAAGCAATCCGGCATTGCCCCGCACAGAGCAGTTGAGAGGAATATCGAAGGTGAACTTCATGTCGCGCAGCACTCCGCCCGTCTCAAGGTCGTTGGCCACCGCGAACACGAGATCATGGAAATCGATCTCTTCGGTGGGGATATTGCCGGCGCCCTCTTCCAGTCGCGTCATGGTCGACACGTCTCCCAGAAGCGCACACAGACGGTTCACATTGTCCTGGGCGCGCTGAAGAAAATGCGTGCGCATGGTATCGTCCATATCGGGCGACGACAAAACCGTTTCGAGATAACCTCTCACCACCCCCACCGGGGTCTTGAGCTCGTGGTTTATATTATTGGTGAGCTGACGCTTCAGCCTCGACTTTTCCTCCACGGCGTTGATGGCTATCTTATGTTCGGTGCCCGCGCGGCGCAAGGCATCGATGCGGTCATGGTAAAGCTCTACAATCCTTCTTGATATATCTCCGAGTTCATCGTGAGGGAATATACTTTCGTCAAACAGCTCGTCATCACCGGTGTCAATATTCGAAGCGGCTTTGTCGGCAAACACCCGCAGGAGCTTCACATTGCGTGTAAGATAGCCTGAGAGAATATAGACCAGAACCGTCGCCACAACAAACACAGTTGCCACAAGTATCCAGAATTCAGGCCCGAGCGAAAGCCGGTCCCGCACCTTCTCGCTGTTAGGGAGCACGGTATGAACAAATACCTGGCCGTCGTTACTTTTTACCGCCGAAGCATAGAAATATTTCTCCCCGAAGAGAATATTGTCTTTGCTTTTCACTCCTGTGTCGGTAGTGATAAGTTCTTCCAGATCGGCCACGTTGGTGAAATCGCTTACGGTGGGCTTGCCTATTGAATAGATCAGGTCGCCGTTACGGTCGTACACGCTCACCCGGAGGTCGGAATAAAGTGACTGCGCGTTATAGTAGCGCACAAAGTTCATGAACGGCGTCAGGTCCATATCGTTATCGTAGGCCTGAAGCACTTTTGAGCCTATGCGGTTGAGCTGGAGGTCGATTGTGCGCTCGCGATACCGGGTCTCATGCCGGTAGGTGTAATAGGCAAACGTGCCTATCACAATCCACATGAGGAGGGAAAGCGGAACAAAAAGCCGCCACTTGAAACTAAACTGTCTCTTTAAAGCCATAGCCGAAACCGAGTCGTGTCACGATATTGTTTCCATAAACTCCTATCTTTTTACGGAGACGGGCTATGTTTGTGTCGATTGTACGGCTGGTTACAACAACCACGTCGTCCCAGACATTGCGGATTATCTCCTCACGCGAATAGATGCGGTTGCGGTGGGTGAGAATGAAAAGCAGTATGTCGAATTCCGTGCGGGTGAGATTTATCTCCTGTCCGTCCAGATAACACAGCTTCTCATTTCGGTCAATTCTGAGTGTCTTGAAGGTGATGTCGGGCTCATAGATGCTCTTGGAAACATTGTATTCCCACTGCTTGGTGGCCTGGCTGCGGCGCAGAACCGCTCTCACGCGGGCAAGAACCTCGCTTATCACAAAAGGCTTGGTGATATAATCGTCCGCACCTATATTAAGACCCATCACGGTATCGTCCTCGCCGTTGAGAGCCGAACAGAAGATTATGGGTGTATTTTCTGTGGAAATCTGATTTCTGATACGTTTGGCAAAGTCAAATCCACTCAGACGCTCCATCATTATATCCACAATGAAAAGGGAGTAACCTGACAGATCCATTTCCAGAGCTTCTTCAGCGCTATAGGCGCAATCAACCTCGTAGCCTTCTTTCTCAAGATTGAATTTCAGAATCTCGCACAGGGCTTCCTCGTCATCGATCACTAATATTTTTATTCTCATAGTAACACTGATTTACAAATCATTATACATAAAATGCCATGGTATTGCATATGTGCATAAAACGTTTCCTGATTTTAGAAACGTTCAAAGTTACAACAGCAAGCCGACAATGTTAGTTAAAATTAGTTAAACCGCACTATCTCCCGAACCTTTTTACTCCAAACCATGTTTGAAAGTTATAATTACTATTTGCACTGTGTTTTTTCATGGTATTAGATTTAAGGTTAAAGAATAATCGGTTGTCGCGAGACAACCGCTTTTTCTTTTAAATCGCCTCCCCCTCCAAAACCACAACATTTTAGACCTATAAACCACATAATACTTATAAGCCTAAGAATTATAAGATTATAAGAATCATAAGATTCAAAATCCCCGGTGCCCCCGATGTCTCCATCAGGAGGCGCCGGTAATCTCATGCCCTCAGTTCTCTTCAGGAAGTATCTTCAGATTTCCACCGGCATTCACCCGGTAGCGCGCTGACGTTCCAGTGGCAAGGTCGCTCACGCGGAACACGTAATCCTCAATCGGATTGTGGGTGCGGTCACTGCCTTCATAGGCGTTGCGCACCGCTTCCTCCACCGTGTGAAAACCGGAACCTTCATAGGTGTCGACTTTCTTCCCTTCTTCGTAGATTTCAATCATTACCTCGTTAATGGGATAGATTCTGTTCTGTGTCATATTTCTGAATGTTAAAATGCTAATGTTTCAACAATCTTTCCACCCATAATGATTGCGTTTTCACCCACATTTTCACACATTATTACTTCCGCCCTCCGTTTTCCATCAAATTTTAGTTGTTTTCTGAAAAATTATGCCTATTTTTGACCCGATTTGTCTTTCGTCCGCATCCACACGCGTGAATGTTAGCGTCAGGCCACATCTTTAACTTTGAATTACTCTCTCCACGCCCGGCGCGGAGCGACCCTTGAAAACAACAGATTTATTTTTCGTACCTATGGAATTGTCCAACAAGTCGGCAGAGCCCATCATGGGCGCCGGCGAAAACGCCTTGAATCAAACAACCTCTTCCCCGGAATCTCCTGCCGCAGAAGCTGTGACTACGGATATCGAAGTTGCCGTAGAACCTGTCACGGAAGTTGCCTCCACTCCCTCCGACGGCGACCTGCCCGAAACTGCATCCGACAATTCCATGGCCACACCCCAGACTCCCCAGCTTACAAAAGCCGAGGTTCTGGCACGCATCAAGGAAATTGCCGAAATGCCCGACTCGGAGATTAATTCCGATGAGGTAAACCGCCTCAAACAGCAGTTTTATTCTCTCCACAACGACTGGCTTCACACCCTCCGCACAAGTTTCATTGAAGACGGTGGCGATGCCACACAGTTTGTGCCCCCTGTCGACCCCGACGAGGAAGAATTCAAGACCACGCTCAACACCGTGCGCGAGAAAAAGGCCGCATACCGCTCGCTGCTCGAAGCCGAAATGCTTCGTAATCTCCAGCGCAAGGAAGCCATCATAACCGAAATCGAAGAAATTGCCGCAGACACCGATAACGTGGGCCGTCTATACTCCCGCGTGAAGGAACTGGTGGCCGAATTCAAGACCGTAGGAGAGGTTCCCGAAACCTCCACTACAGATATCTGGAAACGTCAGCAGGCTGCCGTGGAGAAGTTCTACGACCAGTGGAAAGTCAACAAAGAGCTCCGCGACTACGATTTCAAGAAAAACCTCACCGAAAAGCAGCAGATTATCGCCGATGCAGAAGCTCTTGCAGCTGAAGAGGACGTGATTCTCGCATTCCAGAAACTCAAGGCTCTCCATGAGAAATGGCGCGAGACAGGCCCCGTGGCAAAGGACGTGCGCGACGAGATGTGGAACCGTTTCCGCGAAGCCTCCTCAGAGGTCAACAAACGCCATCAGGCATTCTTCGAGGAAAGAAAAAAACGCGAACTCGAAAACGAAAACGCCAAGACGGCCCTCTGCGAGGACATCGAGTCCATCAATACGGCCGAACTCAAGACATACTCCGCATGGAATCAGGCTTCGGCACGCATCATCAAGGCTCAGGAAGAATGGAAGAAACTCGGCTTTGCCTCACGCAAGACCAACAACGCTCTCTTTACCCGTTTCCGTGCCGCATGCGATGCCTTCTTTGAAGCCAAAGCCGCTTTCTTCAGCTACATGAAGGAGGAGCTTGCCAAAAATCTCCGTCACAAGACAGCTCTCTGCGAAGAAGCCGAATCGCTCAAGGATTCCACGGACTGGAAAGCCACTTCCGACCGTCTAATCGAGCTTCAGAAGGAGTGGAAAACCATTGGCGCCGTGCCCAAGAAACACAGCGACGCCCTCTGGCAGCGCTTCCTGGCCGCATGCGACGCCTTCTTCGACCTCAAGAAACGTTCAACCACCGACACCCGTCGCACCGAGCAGGCTAACCTTCAGGTGAAACGCGGCATAATAACCCGTCTGACAGCTCTCAACGACCCTGCCGACACCACTCCGCGCGACGAGGCGCTGAATATCCTTCAGGAGCAGCGTCAGCTCTGGCAGTCGACCGGCCATGTTCCTTTCCGCGAAAAAGACAAGCTGCACGACGCCTACCGCGAAATCGTGCGCCAGCTCTACGCGAAACTCGATGTCCACGACAATCGCGGCCGCGCCGCTAAATTCGAGGCAGCAATAAACGAAACCACCGACCAGAACAAACTCGCACGCGAACGCGAGCGCCTGCTCCGTGCCTACGAAAGCCGCAAGAACGAACTCGCCACTTACGAGAACAATCTCGGCTTCTTCAACGCCAAATCAAAGAGCGGAAACTCCATGCTACGTGAGCTTCAGGGCAAGATCCAGCACCTGAAAGACGATATAGCCGACCTCGAAAAGAAAATCGAGCTTATCGACTCTCGAATCTGATTATATGTCGGGGAACACTGCCGGCCTTGACTTTTATGATAAAACCGATAGCCGCCTCAGCCTCGCGCTGAAGGGGGCTTTCGATTTTGTATTCGCACTGTTGGCAATCACGCTGTTTTCCCCTCTGCTCATCGTCATAGCGGTGGCCATAAGGCTCACATCGCCCGGTCCGGTGTTTTTCTGTCAGAAACGCACCGGCTACCGGGGTGCCGAGTTCACCATGTTCAAGTTCCGCACTATGAGGGTCAATGACCAGGCCGACACCGTGGCCGCCAGGCCAGGCGACTCGCGCGTCACTTCTGTGGGGCGCCTGCTGCGCCACACCTCCTTCGACGAATTTCCACAGTTTTTCAATGTGTTGTGCGGCGACATGTCGGTGGTGGGTCCGCGCCCCCACATGCTGAGCCAGACCGAACAATACCGCCGGATGCTCTCGCGCTATATGACACGCCACGCCGTGAAGCCCGGCATCACCGGCTGGGCACAGATAAACGGCTGCCGGGGTCTTGCCGACACCCCGCAGCGCATGCAGCAGCGCTTCAACCTCGACATCTGGTATATACGCAACCGCACCTTCCTCCTCGACCTGCGCATAATCGCCCGCACCGTCCTCTCCATCCTCCGCGGCGACCCCAAAGCCTACTGAACATCCGGCAGGCTCCGTGAAACCATGCCGGCTGTTACAGCTGCTCCGTAAACAACGGCCCTGACATCAGCAGCCGTTACTCGTCAAGCTCTTTAAACAGCTGGGGAATATTCGCCAGGAACACATCATCGGCTGCAAGCAACTCACGCTTGGCTATCAGCTCACTGAGCTTCACATCGGCTATCACATAATTAAAATCCTCCGACGCAAACCGCTCTCTGATACGCTCCGTTGCCAGCAATGCAGGTATGTCAGTGGAGCCGTAGCGTATATACACACGCAGAGTGACATCGGTTGAATATGCCGGAAGATCCACGTATCCCATCTTCTTATACTCGTAGCGGTAGCCGTGACGGCGCGCGGTCACGTCGCTCAGAATCGACGATGCCGTGGGGAGTCCTCCTGCACCCTTGCCGAACATAAACTGACGGTCGTAGCACTCTCCGCGTATCACAACGCCGTTATACTCATTGTCAACACTATAGATATATCGCGAGGGATTCACCAGCTCAGGCATCACAAACATGGTGAACTCGTCGTCCGACAGCTTGGCTACCTGCGCCACAAGCTTTATCTTCACCCTCTTCTCCCGAGCGAACCGAATGTCGGCGTCGGAGATATTCTGGATTCCGTAGGTGAAAATACGTTCCGGCGCCACATATACACCCATGGCGTGAACTGTGATTATCACGAGCTTGAACAGCGAGTCGTAGCCCTCAATGTCAAAGGACGGGTCGCTTTCGGCGAATCCCAGAGCCTGCGCGCGGGCCAGCGCGTCGGCGTAAGGCTCCGCGTGGTCAAACACACGCGACAGTATGTAGTTCGACGATCCGTTGAGAATGCCTTTAACCTCAAGCAGCAGATCGTTGTCGTAATACTCCTCGAGATTGCGTATCACCGGAATCGAGCCGCACGACGAGGCGTCATAGAGCAGCGCCGCGCCCGTTGTGCGCTGCAGCTCTATGAGTTCGGGCAGATGGCGGGCGAGCATAGCCTTGTTGCCGGTCACTGCCGGGATGCCCTTGCGCATGGCTTCGCTCACTATCCTGTAGCTTGCTTCGGCGTCATCAATCACTTCCACTATCATATTCGTCTCCGGATCGTCCAGTATATCCTCGGGGCGGTCGGTGAGCAGACGGCGGTCTACGTCCACTGGGCGCGGTTTGTCGATGTCGCGCACACAGATGCGGTGCAACGTAGCGTGCGCGTTTCTTGTGTTCTGGAGTATGGTCCACAGGCCGCAGCCCACGGTGCCGAGTCCGAAGAGACCTATCTTTATGTCCTTTGTCGGATCTTGTGTCATTATCTGTATCTGTGTATGTGTTTTAATGCAAAAAATCGTTGAGAATGGCGTTGAGCTGGCCGTGTTCCACCAGGAATCCGTCATGGCCCAGCGGCGAGGATATCTCGCGGTACACTGCCCCGGGAATGCGCCGCGCTATCTCGCGCTGCTCGGCGGGGGTGAAAATTATATCGGTCGTGAGGCCCACCACCATCGTGGGGCAGCAGATGCGCCTCAGTGCGGCGTCCACGCCTCCGCGTCCGCGCCCCACGTCGTGAGTGTCGAAAGCGTCGAGTATCGTCATGTAGGAATAGGCGTTGAAGCGCTTCACAAGCTTGTCGCCCTGATGGCGCTGGTAGGTGCACGCGCGGTGGTCGTCAGGCAATGTGTCGCTTTCGGGGTCCTGCTGGGTGAGGTTGTAGCCCTCCCCTCCGCGGTAGCTCAGCAGACCTATGGCGCGCGCGGCGGCCAGACCGGCCGCTCCGGCTTCGGCCGTGGGTTCACCCCATGTGGCGTCGGCCTTGATAGCCATACGCTGGGTCTCGTCAATGGCTATGCTCCACGGCGAAGCCTTGACATCGGTTGCGATCAGCACCAGACGCCCGAACCGGCGTGGTTCGGCAGCAATCCATTCCACAGCCTGAAATCCGCCCACCGAGCTGCCCACAAGAGCATGGATGCGCCGCAGCCCCAGATGGTCGGCAAGCAGCGAGTGCGCGCGGGCCATGTCGCGGATGGTCAGCCGGGGAAAATCCCCGTAATAAGGCTTGCCTGTGGCCGGATTCACGCTGAGCGGACCCGTGGTGCCGTAGCATGAGCCTATTATGTTGGCACACACCGTGAAACACTTCTTCGGGTCGAGAAACGCCCCCTTTTCCACCGTGTGGGGCCACCAGTCGGCCACATCGCTGTTGGCCGTCAGGGCATGGCACACCCACACCGCGTTGCCGCCTCCCTCGGCCAGAGTGCCGTAGGTGTCGTAGGCTATGGTCAGATTCTCGATTTTGCCGCCGAGTTCAAGCTCAAACGGTTCGGGGAACGTGTAATAATGTCTCATGGCTCACAAAATCATAAAAAAATGAAGAGTCCGGCTTCTATGGGGAGAGGAAACCGGACTTCTATGTTTTATTGTTTCAGGCATCTGTACGTGTCACCGTACCTGCGAAATCGTCCGTCTATCCTCCATAATGCCGTGCATGCCCATCCATTCCATTCGCATACCGCAAATAGAACGTAGCTGATGGAGCTGTGACGGCCGTGAGGGCATTGACTTGAATTTCATTATTCGGTGACTGTTGTTTTCTTGGTGAACGAGACGCAAAACTTACAATTTGCAACCTCTTCACCCTGCAAAGTTAAAAATTATCTCCAATTCCACCAAACTTCCTCACAAATTATTATCAACATTACATGATGTGGCGCCACTGGGAGCGTCGGCCACCGGCCGTCGGCGAATGACAGCGTAGACCTCATGGAGTTCATGGAGTGGTGTTCGCGGAGTTCATGGAATGGCGATATTCCTATCGCCATCTCTTAACAGAAGATTATGCGTCGATAAGGATATCGACACTCCGCGGGCCCAAGCCTCCCATCTCTCCCAGTACTCCCATTATTCCCATCACTCCTTCCTCTCCAGCCAGGGAAGATTGAAGCGGTAGTGGAGGCCGGAGCTGAGCAGGTGGATGGTGCCGTCGGGGGTCTGGGTGGCGGCGAGATAGCCGAGGGGTTCGGCGTGGGTCTCGTCCATGGTGAATTCGCCCGTCCAGGCTCCGCCGCTCAGGCGGCGTGACTGGCCGTCGGTGAGCAGTTTCCTCACGGGCCATGTGCGCCCGTCATCATACGACACCGCCGCATACATGCCGCGGCCGGTAAAGGTCGAGCCGTCGGCGCGGGTGAATGTCATACCCCTTTCGGCCTCTGGTGTACGCTCCGGATGGTCAGTGAAGGCCACGAGCAGAATCGGCCCTTCGCGCAGACGCATCAGCACCAGACGCTGGCCGCCGTCTATCGGCGGAAATTCAGAAGCGGCATAGTGCCATGTTTTGCCGCGGTCACTGCTGGTGCTCACGGGCATGCGGCGGCGTCCGTCGGCATTCTTTATGCTGTTGCCGCGCCCCAGGGCCATGAGGGTGCCGTCAGCGAGTTCCACAATTCCGGCGTGGATGCCAGCGATAGTGGTTCCGGTAGTATCGCGGCCGAACTTGGGCAGCGGGGCACCGTCCCAGGGGTCGTTCCACGTCTGGCCGCCGTCGGCCGAGAGATGGATCGAAGTGCCGTCGTGGCTTCCGGGCCCTGCGTCACACAGCTGCACCATCGTGCCGTCACGGAGCACAATCGGGCCTGCAATGGCCTGATGGCGGCGCGTGTGGCGCGGTTCTATGAGGCGGGGCTCGCTCCAGGTGGCACCATTGTCGGGCGATACGCGGAGAGCGAGGGCGAGATTCTGCCAGTCGCCCGCAGCTTCCACCCCGTTGAAGTGCCAGAGGTTGCCGACGCGGTCGGTGAGCAGCGAGCTGCCGGTCATGTTGCGTCCGGGCACCTTGAAGAAGAGACGCGCGGGAGTCCACTCCGAGGCTCCGGGATGCAGACGGCTCTGCAGCACGGCCATCTCGCGGCCGTTTTCGGCCTCGGCGGTAAACCAGATGGCGAGCAGGTCGCCGTTCTCACACCATGTCACGGCCGGCTGATGGTTATGGCCGTAGAAAGGGGTGCCGCTCCCCTTCTCCGGTTGTATCACGAACGGTATCGGCTCAGAGAAGAACGGCTCCGCCGAGTTGCGCCACACCATCCGCGCCTTCACCACCGTGGAATCAGCGGCCGTTATGGCCGAGACGCCCGACGGCACGGGTTCCACGTCGGTCTCCACTATGCGGAAACCGGTGAGCGAGTGGCTGTCGGTGGGTATCATGGCCATGCGGCGCGATGACGCGAGATATTTCACCGGAGTGTGGTGCGAGCCGCCGCGGGTCACGCGGTAAAGGCCCTCCTTCGGACCGCCGGGGTTCGTGGCCGGGCTGTCGGTATAGCCTCCGTACCAGTCCAAACACCATTCCTCCACGCCGCCGTGCATGCCGCGCAGTCCCCACGGATTGGGGGCGAAACCGTCGGCGCGGAGATCGGCCGGAGCATAGTCGCGCGCTATGGTCTGATGGCGCTGCTCCGAGGCGGGGAGCGTGTCGCCCGTCCAGTAAGGGGTAGACGATCCGGCGCGGCAGGCATATTCCCATTCGGCCTCGGTGGGGAGGCGGAACCGGCGTCCGGTCACTGCGCTCAGGGCGCGGCAGTAGGCCAGAGCCTGGTCGTAGGTCACGTTCACCACCGCGTCGTCATCGGCCGTGGATATTCCGGCGTCGAGGCCGCGGAGAGCGCGGTGGCGGGGAAAGAACTGTTCATACTGGGCGTTGGTTATCTCGCCGGCGCTCATGCCGAAGGGCTTGGTGAATGTCACGCGGTGGCGCGGAGCCTCGTCGGCAAACACTCCCCCGTCGGCGCTGCCCATGGTGAAGCTTCCGGCGGGAATGGTGACCATTTCGGGCACGGTCACCTGTGCGGTTGCGGTCGCCGCCATCAGAAGCGCGGCCGCCAGTATAGCTGTCTGTCTCATAATCATATTTCATCGGGCCACGGGCACGGACGGCCTGTGGCGGTTACTGTGGGGCGCTGGGCGCCGCGCTCGCGCAGGAGCGTACCCAGCCGCTCCGACATCATGCGGGTAACCTCGGGCCACTCTTTGGCCAGGTTGTGGAGCTCGCTTATGTCGTCGGGTATGTTGTAGAGCTGTTTTTCGCCTGTGGCGTAGTTGTATATGAGTTTCCAGGGGCCGCGGCGCAGTGCGCAGTTCAGGTTTATGCCCGGGCCTTCGTTGCCCCAGATGTTGGGGAAGTTCCACACAATCTCGCGTTCCGGACCGCCTGGCTGTTCGCCGCCCTTGATCAGCGGAACGAAGCTGAAACCGTCAAGCGGCTTGGCGGGGTCTGACTTATGCTCGGCCCCGGCCATCTCGAGTATGGTGGGATAGAAATCCTCTATCATCAGGTAGCCGTCGGTCTCCGAGCCGGGCTTAGTCACGCCGGGCCAGCGCACGAGCAGCGGCTCGCGTATGCCGCCCTCCATCATCGACCCCTTGCCGCTCTGCAGCGGAGCGTTCTGCCAGTACAGGCGTCCGTCGCGCCATCCCGGGTCGGTGGCCAGGCCACCGTTGTCGCTCATGAATATTATTATGGTGCGGTCCGCGCGGCCGTTGCGCTCCACCCAGTCCATGATGTCGCCCAGACTCTTGTCCATGCCCTCTATCAGCGAGGCATAGGCGGCTTCTTTCTCGCTCAGGCCCTCGTCAATGTATTTCTGATAGTAGCGCGGGTCGCGGTCTATGGGTATGTGTATGGCGTAGTGGGACATATAGAGGAAATATGGCTGGGCGTATTTCGCCGCTTTATCCAGAGCCTTGAGGGCTTCCTGGGTGAGGGCTTCGGTGACGAACGTTCCCGAGCCCCAGTATTTTTCCAGACCGGGCACGGCGTTGAAGGCATAGGGGGTGCCGTCGGGGTTGTGGCCGTAGTTTTTTTCGCTCAGATAGGTGGCGAGGCCGCCGGCGGCGTGTCCGGCTATGTTCACCTCGAATCCCCAGTGGTGGGGATCCTCGCCGGGCGTATCCATGGCGCCCAGGTGGGCTTTGCCGCAATGGATTGTGTGGTAGCCGGCGGCGCGCAGGTCGTCAACAAACGAGCGGCCCACGTAGCTGCGCGGAATGCCGGGAGTCTGCTGCACGCCGTTCACGTTCCACTCGGGAAGCGTGAGGCTGTCGCACTGTATGTCGGTGGACTGGTCGCGGGCCATGGTCCAGTTGGTCACGCGGTGGCGCGCGGCGTTGGCGCCGGTGATGAGGCTGCAGCGCGTGGGCGAACTCACGGGGCAGGCATAGGCCTGGGTAAACTTCATGCCCGAGGCGGCGAGGCGCTCCATATTCGGAGTGTGGTAGGCGCGGTTGTAGGGAGTCTTTTCTTTCCAGAAGGGCACCGAAGTATCCTGCCACCCCATGTCATCGACCATAAACAGTATGATGTCGGGGCGGTCCGGGGGTGCGACGGCCGCAGAGTCGGCAGCCGCCGCATTACCTGCCGCGCAGAGCGCCGGGAGCGCTGCCACTGCCGGCAGCAGTGTGGTTTTTTTCATGGCATTCATCTTTTTCATACGCAAATATAACACTTTTCGGCAAACCCAGGCGCAATGGGAGTACTGGGAGGGTCGGCGTCCCCGCCGACCGATGCGGCCGATTGGAATTATTGGAATAATCGTAGCTATCTGAGCCATTACTCCCATTGCGCCCATCGCTCCCAGCGGTCGGCGTCCCCGCCGACCCTCCCAGAACTTCCAGTCCTCCCAGCTCTCCACATTTCCCTAAAAATCAGCATGGTTTAAAATCCCCCCCCCCCCCCTTTTAAAAAAATTTAAAGGGGGGGGGGCATTTTTAAGGTTTTGGTTTGTTAACTTTGCGGTCGTTGCAGAGGCAATAACCGGCTTTGCCGGCGATTTTTTTTGAATAATTTTCGGATTTTCGCAGACCACATCTTTGCCTTCAAAGATTTTCACCACTAATAGTATTAGTCACACTACCGTATCTAATCCAGAAATCAGATTTCGCCATCGCGGCTCTCTCCCCCATCGGCTGTTATCAAGCCGTCTGTCGGACCGATTCCCCGCTGCAAAGCCCCTTTGAACCCCTGAATCACCACGTCAGAAATTATTATCACAGAAAACCATACGTAATTTACCAAGCAATGAAACTATTAAGCAGTCTAATGCTTGCCCTCGCCCTGAGCACGGCCACCCTGACGGCCTCGGCCCAGCAATTCGGGCTTAAGACCAACCTGCTCTACGACGCCACGGCAACCGTCAATCTCGGCGCCGAGATGCGCGTGGCACCCCGCTGGTCAATCGACGTCTCCGGCAACCTCAACGCCTGGAGCATCAACAATCACAAATGGAAACACTGGCTCGTGCAGCCCGAGGCCCGCTACTGGTTCTGCGACGCAACGGCCGGCCACTTCGTGGGCGCGCACCTGCTCGGCGGACAGTACAACATCGGCAATATCGACATGGGCGACTTCAAGTTTCTCGGCACCAATCTGGCCGGGCTGAAGGACCACCGCTACCAGGGATGGTTTGTGGGCGCAGGCGTGGCCTATGGCTACACCTGGATTCTCGGACGCCACTGGAACCTCGAGGCCGAGCTGGGCATCGGCTGGATCCACACCCGTTTCGACAAGTATCCATGCGCCAAGTGCGGCACCAAGATCTACTCTGACCGCGTGCACAATTACGTGGGCCCCACAAAGCTGGCTCTCAACCTGGTATACATTTTCTAAACTTCCAATCAGTAATCCCAAATGAAACATCTGATTTCAATCATAGCCCTTGCGGCCGCCGCAGCCTCGGCAGCTGCCGCCGTCAAGACCCCTATGCAGGCCGACGTGAAGATCGCCGACCCTCAGGCCCGCGCTCTCGTGAGCAAGCTGGTTGTGGAGCGCAGCCAGAATATCCTCTTTGTAAAGGCCGACCTCTCAACTGCCCAGCTTCCCGCAGGCACCAACCGCGAGGTGTGGATGCAGCCCGTGCTCTCGGCCGGCGATTCGTCGGTGGTGCTCCCCGCCGTGGCAGTGGCCGGACGCAACCGCTTCTATCAGGGTCAGCGCAACCACACTGACCGTCAGCCAGGACTGGAATGGATACGCCGCACCGCACGCGACATGACCATCCCCTACGAGGCCCAGGTACCCTACCGCCCCTGGATGGACGGCGCGCACCTCTCCATGTCACTCACCACCCGCGGATGCTGCGGCAACCCTGAGGACGACCGCACCGTGGCCCTCACTGACGTGACGTTTGCCCCCGTGGTGTTCCACCCCTCGTTCCTCTGGATCGCACCGACGGCCGAGGGCGTCAAGACCCGCGAGATCTCGGGCCGCGCATTCATCGACTTCCCCGTGAACAAGACCGACATCCGGCCCGACTACCGCCGCAACACCGCGGAACTGGCCAAGATACGCGCCTCGATCGACTCAGTGCGCAACGACAAGGACGTCACCGCACGCTCCCTCTCCATCCATGGCTACGCGTCGCCCGAAGGCTCCCTGGCCCTCAACGAGCGCCTGGCCAAGGGCCGCACCGAGGCCCTGAAAGCCTACGTTGACGGTCTATACCACTTTGAACCCGGCTTCATCCGCACCGACTGGACCGCCGAGGACTGGGACGGCCTCCGTGCATGGCTGGCCGAAAGCTCCATGCCTCAGGCCCAGGAGATTATAGCCATTATCGACGGACCTCTGGCCCCCGACGCCCGCGAGTGGAAGATCAAGAAGACCTACCCCGAACAGTATGCCGTGCTGTTGCGCGACGTTTATCCGGGCCTGCGTCACTCCGACTACCGCATAGAATATACCGTGCGCGCATTCACCACTGCCGAGGAGATTCTGCAGGTTGCCGCCACACGTCCGCAGCACCTCTCACTCTCCGAGTTCTTCACCGGTGCCAAAGCGCTCCCCGAAGGCTCCAAAGAGTTCGCCAACCTGTTTGAGACCGCCGCCCGCATGTATCCCGAAAGCGAGATAGCATCGCTCAACGCCGCCAACGCCGCAATGGCCCAGGGCGCTCTCGACAACGCCGAGCGCTACCTGGCAGGAGCAGGCGACGGCCCCGAAGCCATCTACGCACGCGGCAACCTCGAGGCCCTGCGCGGCAACTATGCCGCCGCCCGCGCCCTCTTCGAGCAGGCCGCCCGCCTCAAAGTGGCCGACGCCCCCGCAGCGATAGCCCAGCTCGATGAGCTGGAAAGCTACTAAGGCACCGGGAAGGTCGGCGTCCCCCGCACCGGGAAGGTCGGCGTCCCCCACTGGGAAGGTCGGCGTCCCCCACTGGGAAGGTCGGCGTCCCCGCCGTCCACCCCAAAAACACCGTCCATCCCAAAAACACCGTCCACTCCCCACAAAGACCGACGGCCGGAGGCCGACGCTCCCAGTACTCCCGACCCCTGCGTCGATAAGGATATCGACGCCCCGCGAGACGCTCCCAGTTCCCCACGCTCCCCTCACCCCGCAAACTAATCATTATCAATATTTCTTTAATCTTTAATTTTTTATGAAAAAAATCAATTATTATCTCGGCGCATTTGCTATGGCTGCCATGACCCTCGCGTCATGCTCAAGCGACGAGCCGATGAAGGGCAACGACCCCGGTAAAGTTGACACCGACCAGGTGCGTTATCTCAACGTTACCATCGCTTCTCCTAACACAGGTTCACGTGCAGACGAAAATCCCGGTTTTAAGGATGCTGAGGACAACGAAAGCTACGTAAAATCACTGTATTTCGCCTTTTACGATATAAACGGCGAAGTTGTTTCATCTTACGAGGTAAAAGATGTCAACAACAATGACTTTATTAATCAGCAGCCTGATGGTGGAAGCGTTGACAAAATCTGGACCTCCACAGTGCCTGTAACTCTTAATGCAGGCCAGAACTTGCCCGCTTACGTAATGGCATTCATCAACCCCATTACATCCTCTGACATTACGACCTCTTCTCTCTCGGGTCTCGAAGAACTCGTACTCCAACAGGTTGTAGATGCAGAAAACAACTTCCCCATGAGCAACTCTGTTTATTACGGTAACAACCCCATCACGGGCGAATCAAACGTAAGAATGGTTGCCACTCCCATCACCAATGCAATGCTGTACACTACACAGGAGGCCGCTAAAAATGGCGACGCTATTGAAATCTATGTGGAACGCTATGCATCGCGTATCGACCTGACTCTTAAAAACCCCTCAACAACAATCAAAGACAACACCACCGATGTCAATGATTGGACCCTCAAGTTCGTTCCTGAGTACTGGCGCCCCAATGCTATCGACCTCTCCACTTACGTGGTTAAGCACTATGCTATTCAGACCGGCACCACTCTGAATTCCACTCCCACATTCACCGAACTCAACGACCTGCTCAAATGGAACTGGAATGCAGCAGACAACCACCGCAGCTACTGGGCATGCACTCCTTCATATTATGCAGGAAAGTACCCCAAAGTATCCGACGATATCACTGACGACGACGCTGAGGATTATCCTCTTCACTACTTCTCCTATAACGAGATTAAAAATAGCGCGATTTCCGGCAACACTACTCCACTGCGTAACTCTATTGCTTTCAACAATGGTTTCGAAGGATCCTTCTATGCCCGCGAATCTACCGCTGCCGCAGCAGCCTGGCAGAATGCTGAAGAATACAATCCTGCAGCCGTGGTTACCTCAGCTGTTATCGTTGGCCACTATGAGATTACTAAAAATGGTGAAGCAGCCACTACTCCCAATACCACATTCTATCTCTACGGTAAGACAGGTGGCAAACATACTCTCTATCTTGAAGATGAAATTATGGCTGCCATGGTGGCAAACCAGAACATCGTTCTTGATGCTACTACCCACCAGCCCATTAAGGACATAACTGGAACTACTAATCCTTTCGTTGTAGAGCATCCCTCACAGGCTGTACGCACCGCAGCCAACGCTACTGTTGCAGGCCGATTTGTGGCTCTCCAGATGGCGGTAGACGAAAACGGAGAGCCCGTGGGAGCAGGCTATTGCTACTACGACGCAACTGAAACCAACGTCGCTAATCGGTACAAAACCATTACAAAAGATAATGTAAATGCCGTAAACGGTATGCTTCTTACCGCAGGCTACGCCACCAAGTATGGCAATGGTCTCGCTTACTTCAGCATTCCTATCCAGCACCTCGGATTCGACGCCGATGAGGCAATCGACAATGAAGGCATCATTAATTATAAAAAGTGCCAAGACGGCTCATTCGGTCTCGTCCGCAACCACGTTTACACTATCAACATCAACTCTATCACCGGTCTTGCTACCGCACTCAGCGACGCTGACCAGCCCATCGTTCCCCCGGTGGAAGAGCTGACCTACTACATCTCTGCCAAGCTCAATGTGCTTAACTGGCGCGTTGTCCCCCCTCAGAATGTTGAACTCTAATCCCTCTATAAGACTACAGTTCTCTTAATTACATGAAAGGCGGGGCGCTGCCCCCGAGGCCTCGCCCCGCCTTCTTTTTTCCCAACCACCCTCTCCCGCTCCATACTCTCCCCCCAACCTCAAAAACCAATCACCAAAAAAAGCCCACCGCTTTTTTTTCACCTAATTTGAAAACTCCGAGAAGCAACCCGCTTCCACACTATATACTCTCCACCCCCTCCCGCAAGGAGGACACACCCAAGGAAATAATAAACAAATCATATATCCGCAAAAATGATACGAAACAAAATGCGTAAAGCCTCACGGGCACTCACAGCTGCCTGCCTGGTAGTGGCCGCGGCCGCTCTGAGCGCCTGTTCCTCGATGATCAACGACGACCTGCGCCCTTGTACCGCCCGCTATCTCGTGCCTATCACCTTTACCCACAACATTCTGGATGCCGATGCCTTCCCCTCGCAGGTTACGGGCGTGACGCTATATGTGTTCGACGCCAACGGCAACCTGGCACTGCGTAAGACCGACAGCGGCGCGGCCCTCTCCAAGCCCGGCTACATGATGGAGGTGGAACTCCCTGCAGGAACATACTCTATGCTCGCATGGTGTACGGGCGATGCCGCCGACTCCAACCCCACGGCATTCGCCATCGGTGGCGGAGAACGTCCGACGGCCATGAGCCAGCTTTCGGCTTCGCTCCCGCTTCAGGGCACGGCTCCCGAGCTGTTTAGCGACCGCGACATTGTGCCGCTGTTCTACGGCACCGCCTCCGGTGCGGTGTGCCGCCCAGGCGACGACGGCGACGTGATTCTTCCCACCGTCGACCTTATGAAAGACACCAACGTGCTGCAGATTGTGCTGCAAAACGCCGATACTCAGGCCGAAATGGACCCGCTGGAATTCCGCGTGGAGGTGTCAGGCGCCAACTCACAGATAAACTACCTCAACGAAGTGGTCGGCTCAACTGCATTCACCTATCTGCCATGGAGCGTGCAGAGCCTCGCGACTGAAAATGACGCCGCACAGAACACCGCCTCACGCGCCGCCGCCGTCAACTCCGGCATGATGACCGAAACCACCATGGGCCGGCTGATGATCGACCGTGAGCCACGCCTCAAAGTGGTGCGCACCACCGACGACGTCACCATCATAGACCTCGACCTCACCAAATACCTCTGCATGGTAAAAGGCCACTATCAGGCTCACTGGAGCGACCAGGAATACCTGGACCGCATGGACCAGCACACAATAGTGTTCTTTATCGACGCCAACCGCACCTGGTACACCGCCATGGGCATCAACATAAACGGATGGCGCATAGTGCCCCCGCAGGACCAGGACCTTTAATCATAATCGGCTAAAGCATATTTTCGCACCATGAGCATCAAACCACTTTACAGGCTCCTGCGCAGTACGGCTTCAGCCGCCGCACTGCTCGCCCTCGCCGCACTGGCGCAGGGTTGCGTGACCGACAACAATCAGGACTGCCCCGAGCCTATCGACAAGGAAAACAACATCACACTGCAGTTTATGGTGGTGACACCATCCACTGCCGGAAGCAGAGAAATGTCGCGAACCGACAATTGCTATGACGAAGAGGCTGCTACAGCCGCCGAAAACTACATAGACTCCGGCGACATGCAATTCTACCTGTTCGACGCCGACCGCAGACTGCTGCGCATATTCCGGCCCGAAATCACATCGAAAGACAACACTCTGTATTCATGGTATACGCTGAAAGCCATGTTCAACGAGCCTTATTTCGACAAAGCCGTGAAAGCTGGCGAGGAGAATGTGACATTCTACATTCTCGTCACCGCCAACACATCGGGACTCGGAGGACAGAGCTTCGGCATAACCCCGGGCACGACCACCATCGACGATATGGCCCGGCAGCTCTGCACTTTCAACTGCCCTCCCCGTAGGGACAACTGGGGGCTTATCATTCAATGGATACCCGACATCGATTCAAAGAATTTTATCCCCATGAGCGGTCTCCAGAAGTTTACCGTGAGTACGGCCGACCTTATTGCCTCTACTTACGAAGAACCGGTAAATCTCTCCCCCACTGCGTCGAAAGAGATTCCGATGCTCCGCGCCATGGTAAAAATAGAGGTGATAGACCATATAGGATTTCAGGACGGTGAGGATTTTGACCCTAACCGTGCACGCATGATGGTTGATAAAGTGGAATTGTGCGGATTCAATTCCACCGGAACAATCCTGCCGTGGATGGGCGCTGCCTCCGGCACCACAGACTATAATCAGCCCGAATGGACAGATGTTTCAGCGAACGTGACATACCCCACCATTCCCGCAACCAAGACGTATATAGAGCCTAATCCATTCTCCGAATCCGGTTATGCTAAAACGGAAATTAATCGAATAATCACATTTCACGGCTCAGGTTTACTCAAAGCCGACAGACCTATAGGATCTTCCGGTTTCCCGACTTACACCGTCTATATTCCGGAATATTCACTCGCTGCCATAGGCACACAAGAGAAGCCGTATATAGTGGTTACGCTGAATAACGCTACAGGTGACGATTTAGATGAGAACTCCCCTGTGAAGCAGCTCAAACTCGTGAGCTATATCAACGGAGCGCCGCAGGACAATGAGCCTATCGGGGAAATGCTCCGCAACCACATCTACCGTTATCAGGTGAACGGCTCCGATAATCCCGTTAATATAATATCGATAGATTATACCGTATGCCCCTGGTATGAACCCACGGTCGACATACCAACATTTGAATAAACCGACAGCAAGCCAACGATGAAAATATACAGAAAACACAGAATATCTACCTTGACGGGCGCTTTGGCAATGCTAATGTGCGCCGCAGGCTGTACCGACGATCTCGATACCGGCATCAACGCCAACGAGACGGAGGGCCACGACACTAAAATCACCCTTTGCGTGGCAGCTCCGGAAATGAACAGACTGGAGTCGCGCGCCGATATGGACGATGAGGATGCCTATAATGTGGAGTCAATCTGGGTGGGCATCTACAACTTCAGCACAGGCAAAAGCACCGTAACAGACTACGATGGCAACGGCCTGTTCCTGGATACCAACGACAAAGATCACGGCTTCACCAACAACAACAAAGCCCATGACGCCAACACGCTAACGGACATCAAAACCAAGTCGGGCCGCAGCTATATAGTGGCCGTGGCCAACCCCGACAGAAACACCGGCTACAAAATGAACACCGACGGTTCCATAGGCGCTGAGACTTCGCTTCTGGAGCTTCTCAAGGGCGCGTCTACGTGGAATGAATTCAAGTCGATAGTGATAAGCCGACCCCTGCTCCAAGGCTCTGCCGACATATTCATGCCCAACGCCACACTCAATCCTCTGGTGATGAGCGGTACTTATTCGGAGACAGGGCTGAACGACGACGGTACCATAGACTGGAACAATATTGAGCCGGTGTATATTGACATTGCAACAGATGGTGTGAAGCTCAATGGAGCCATTCACCTGCGCCGCCCCTATTCGCAGATAAAATTCAATATCGAAAGGGCCGCAGATACGGAAATAGTGGATTTCGAGGTGCAGTCATACGTGGTTCACAACGTTCCCACCTACGGCTGGCTGTTTGAGCGCAAACAGTCCGCCACCCCCTCCAATCCCTGGGAATATGCCAACGCCGGCGACCCTATGCAGACCGATGCCACCAAAAACGAAAACTACCGCAGCTCGCTCACCTACACCAGCGCCGACATTAACGGCAGCGACAACAAATACTCGTTTGATTTCTGGCAGATGGAAAACAAACGCACCGGCATCCTTGCCGAAGCGGACGCCAAGAACTATCAGAAGCGCGAGTTGGAGTGGGAAAACGGCGGCGTAAATAGCGGCGTATATCAGAGCCTGTGCCCATCGTCAACACCCACGCTCAACAATTTCGCCGGCTTTGTGGAAATCAATGCCAAGCTTACATACAAGGATCCCGAAAATAATCCGGGAAACCCCACGATTCCGGGCGAAACATTCCCTTCGGTAACCAGCCGTGAAGTTACGGCCAAATATATTGTCCATCTGGGATATATAGGCGGCGATGCCAACGACTTCAATTCGCTGCGCAACGCAATCTACACCTATAATGTAAAAATAAAAAGCGCGTCCGAAATAATTGTAGAGGCATTCACCAACCAGGAAAACCAGCCCGGAGCCGAAGGAACAGTGATTGACGTGACAGACAAGATGTTCAATCTCGATGCCCACTACGGCGCTTTCAATATCAAACTGACTCAGACTGAACTGCAGAACTTCAGCTTCTCTATTCTTGCCGACAATTACCGCTTTGCAATTGGTGAGGATGGTAACCCTACCACAAACTCCAATCCTATCCCGGCAGCCGGCGATCCGACGTATCCATATTATTCCTGGATAGAGCTGACACCCACCACGGACGAGAATGTTCTGGCCCCCTACCCCGGCATAGGAAGCAACAAACTGTATAAGCTTAAGGAGATTCGCGATAATGCCTCTACTCTCCCCGAAGGATGGTACACCGTCTTTATCAACGAATACACCTACGAGGACGAATCGGACGGCAATCGCGGAAATGAGACCGGACGCAATTGGGTAAACTACGTCAACAAGCCTAACCGCATGGCGTATCTCAACGTGGCTCAGCACGTTTCGGCCGACGGCAAGAGCAGTTATTACCGCTCGAAATATGCCGTTTCGCAACGCTCGATTCAGACATATTACGATACCGACAACAGCACCACAACCGCATTAGGCGTGGAGCACATCAACGAAACCTTCGGCATGGACCTCCGCTGGCCCGATTTATCGAATTATAACCAACTGTCGGCCGACAACGGACGATATAATGTATGGATATATTCGGGTGGTGGAAACGGAAATTGGACAACGGCCGGAAACTGGACCGATTATGTGCAGTGTGGCAATGAGTCAGACAATAAATACGGAGTACCCAACAAAGTAAATGAAATCAACAACACTAACCAGTTAGTTCCCGAAGCCGATAAGGCAGCAAAGACATGGCCCGTGCCTATGCCTGTGCTTTTAGACGCGGATGCATTCACAGGAGACGATAAGTCGGCAGAAGCGAGAATTAACCAATACGATCCGCAGACCACCCAAGCCACGGCTCAGGTGATTCATGCCTTGTATGCCTGCATGAACCGAAACCGCGACCTTAACGGCAACGGCAAGATTGACGCCAACGAACTCCGCTGGTATCTACCCGCCTCAGGTAAATACGCACGTGTGATAATGGGACGAAACTCACTCTCCACTCCCATTATGGATTATGCCAATACTACTCGGTTTGGTTTTGCCCCCAGCTCGGGTTATAACGGCAGACTCAGCCTTGCCTCGAGCGACGGAAAAACAATATGGGTAGTTGAAGGAATGTCCATGAGTGATTTCGGAGTGTATCATGTTCCCTCCTGGAGTGTGAGGTGTATCCGCAATCTCGGTGTGGATCTCCGGACGGTTACTTCAGACCCGACCAACGACCCTGTCAATCCCGACTATACAGTAGACAAAGGTACAGGTACATACAGCACCGGAGCTGCGGTAAAAATCAGCCATTATTACGGCACCTCTCTGCGCGACTATTCAAGCGAACCGCTGCCGCTGCACAAAACCAACAGCGATTACAATAAACTCGGACGTTACGGTTTTGAAGTTGCTTTGCGCGGAAATTCTGTAACTACTCCCCAAGGAAGTGAAGCCACCGCTTCATACGAATCAGCTACTGTATATACCAACTATATCAACAATGCTACATCCTGCGAATCACTTAACACCAGTTCAGGAAGAACCGGATGGAGAACTCCAAATCAGAAAGAGCTGGTGATTATGCGCCGTGCAGGACTTCTCCCCTTTAACCAAGCAGAGGAAAATAAAAACTTCCAGTCCTGCACTGTGGAGTATTATCAGAATACTCCTCCTTTTAATTCGCCTGCAAATATAGACTTAAATAACGGATATCAACGTATCTGTACTGTCCGCAAAGATGCCGCAACAGCCCAGTATTTTGGAAATTGCAGTATGGTGCGCTGCGTCCGTGACCTCACGGCGGCAGAGGCGTCAATGACCTACGATCAGATAAGGGTCTACAAGCAGCCATAATCCCCGCCTGATGATTTTCAGCTATAAAAAACCTCTTTTTGCCGCGCTGTCGGCAGTGCTGGCAGCCGCCGCGCTTTGCGGCGGCTGCGCGGGCCGGTCGGACACGGCGGTAGAGTCCGTAAAGTCCGTTCAGTCCGTAGGGCCCTTCACCCTCCCCCTGCCGGCCGTACCGGCCGTAATCACCGAGCCGCGCGACCGCGCCGACTACATCATGGAGCATTTCTTCGACGCCATGCCGTTTGCCGACCACAGTCTGAGCCTCGACACCGCCGTGGTGGAGCAGAATATGGCCAATTTCCTCAGTCTAACGGCCGAAGGCTCCACGGAAGGCCTCCATAAAGCCGCCTCGGCGCTGGCCGAACGCTGGGGAGAGGCCGGCCACGAAGTGACCGCACTCTGGACCGCAACGGTGGAGAAATACCTGTATCACCCCGACTCGCCCATGCACTCGGAGGACGCTTTTATTGTGATGGCACGCGCCATTACCGCCTCCCCGGCCATTGCGCCGGAGCTGAAGCTTCGCACGGCCCACCTACTCAAGCTCTCCCTGCGCAACCGCCCCGGCGAGCGCCCGGCCGACTTCCGCTTCACCACTCCCGACGGCCGCGCCCTCAACCTCCGCAGCGCCCTCAACCCCTCGGGGTCGACGCTACTGCTCCTCTACGACCCGGACTGCCACTCGTGCGCCGAGACCCTCGCCGAACTGCGCGGAATGCCGGAGCTTTCCGCTGCCGTGGCCGCCGGACGACTGAAAGTGGTGGCCGTGTATCCCGGCGAAGATGCCGAGGCCTGGCGCGCCCACCTCTCGTCCCTCAACCCGGCCTGGACCATCGGCATGGCCTCCCGTGAGCTCGAAGAGCAGGAGCTCTACGACCTCTACGTGATGCCCGTGATGCACCTCATCGGCCCCGACGGCCGCCTCTCCGCCAAAGACCTCCGCCTCCCCCAGCTCCTGGAGCGCCTCTGAGGTCCGGGGGTCGGCGTCTCTGGGAAGGTCGGCGTCCTCGCCGTCCATCCCCCAATAAACCGTCCACCACGCAAACCGACGGCCGGAGGCCGACGCTCCCAGTGGGCCGCCTTCCACTCCCAGTGATAGGCCGTCGCTCCACCTCAACCTTCTTTAAGCGCGAGCGCAGAGGCGCCGCAGCCGAAGGGTTTCCACACTTCTACTCCTGTTAGGCCAAGGACTTGCGGCCCGGGGTCGTAGATACTATCCTAAAATCGAACTTTTAGATCGCCACTACCGTGAGGCAGTCTATGAAAACAGCACACACATCCATCCCGGAAACCCCGGCGCGGCCCCGCCCGCGCTTTTTTTATGTTTTATCTGGGAAGGTCCCCGCCCTGGGAGGGTCGGCGTCCCCGCCGTCCATCCCCCAATAAACCGCCGTCAATCCTAAATTAAACCCTCCATACTCACAAACCGACGGCCGGAGGCTGACGCTCCAAGTGGCCGGCGCTCCCAGTTAAAAACCGATGCTTCGCTCCTTTCTTTTTGTTGACAAAATTTAACATGGGGGGGGGTAATTTTTCAATCTATTATTAATATTTTTGCGGCGTTATGGATAGTAGCCCGATGATGTAGGGCATTTTATTTACGAACCTCAGGCCAAATAGACGCCTCCACGCAGCCATGCCGCCACATGCCGGAATGCATCTTGGCGCCGGCATAACCGCGGGAGAATCACCCTATTTGACATCTAACCGCCTGCTCACCGCCTGCCCCCCAGACCGATTGCGGGAAGGCGCGGAGAAAACACATGTACGCCCAACCGTCAAGGCCGCCGGCCTGGGCGGTATGATCTCGCAATGCTATGATTCCATACAGTCAGAACCGCTGTATCACAAAAAAAACATACAAACACGACAATGAAACTATCTATCAGCCTTATTCTTGCCGCAGCTGCCATTCTTATGGCCCCGGCGGCGAAGGCCGAGCAGTTCGGAATCAAGACCAACCTGCTCTATGATGCCACTGCTACGGTAAATCTCGGAGCAGAGATGCGCGTGGCTCCCCGCTGGTCGGTGGACCTCTCTGGCAATTTCAACGGATGGGACGTCAACGGCCACAAATGGAAACACTGGCTCGTGCAGCCCGAGGCCCGCTATTGGTTCTGCGACGCTACGGCCGGACACTTCGTGGGCGCGCACCTGCTCGGCGGACAGTACAACATAGGCAACGTTGACCTTGGCAGCCTCAACTTCCTCGGCACCGACCTGAGCCACCTCAAGGATTACCGCTACCAAGGATGGTTTGTGGGCGCCGGCGTGGCCTACGGCTACACCTGGATTCTCGGCCGCAACTGGAACCTCGAGGCAGAGCTGGGCGTGGGATGGATCTACACCCGCTTCGACAAATATCCCTGCGCCGAGTGCGGCACTAAGCTATACTCGCGCCGTCCCCACAACTATGTGGGCCCGACGAAGCTTGCCCTCAACCTCGTCTACATCTTCTAACGTCAAGCCCCTTCAGCAATCATGAAAAGAAACATAATATCGGCATGCCTGGCCGCACTGCTGTGCGCCTCGGCCGCCTCGGCCGCCATCGCCGACCAGGCACGCGTCAAGAATCTGAAAGTTGACCGTTCGACCGACCGTCTGCTCGTAGACATGACAATCGACGCCGACGACCTCGGCCGCAAGACCAACCGCGAATCGTGGCTCACCCCCGTGCTCTCCACCCCCAAGGGCGACACCCTGCGCCTCCCCTCCATAATGGTGGGCGGCCGCAACCGCTATTTCCAGGCCCAGCGCCGCCACGAAACCGCCCCACTCTACCGCGGCGGCATGATAGACTACTCGGCCACCGTGCCCTACGCCTCGTGGATGGAAAGCGCCACACTGAGCCTCGAGCGCAAGGAAGCCGGATGCTGCGGCGCCGACACGCTGCTGAGCGTAGTTCCCCTGCGTCAGCTCGACTACCGTCCGCGCGTATACACCCCCCGCTTCAACTACATAGCCCCCACAGCCGAGGCCGTCAAGGCCCGCGAACTCTCGGGACGCGCGTTCGTGGACTTCCCGGTTAACAAGACCGTGATTTACCCCGACTACCGCTCCAACACCCGCGAGCTGGCCAAGATTCGCGCCGGCATCGACTCCGTGCGCCAGGACCCCGACATAACCGTGCGCGGCATCACCCTCAAAGGCTATGCCTCGCCCGAAGGCCCGTGGAACAACAACGTGCGCCTGGCCAAGGGCCGTACCGAGTCGCTCAAGCAATACGTAGAGGGCCTCTACGACTTCGCCTCGTCCATCTACTCAACGGCCTACGAGCCTGAGGACTGGGAAGGCCTCGTGGCATGGCTGCGCGCCAACCCCATCGACGACCGCGACGGCCTCCTGGCCATCGCCACCGACACCTCGCTGGAGCCCGACGCTCGCGACGCCCGGCTGAAGTCGCGCTACCCCGCCGCCTACGCCTATCTGCTCCGCGAGGTATATCCGGCCCTGCGTCACACCGACTATACCATTGCCTATACCATACGCTCCTACACCGATCCCAAGGAGATCCTGGAGCTCGTCCACAGCAAGCCTCAAAACCTGAGCCTCAATGAGTTCTTCGTAGCCGCGCAGAACGTGGAACGCGGATCGAAAGAGTATGACTACATATTCGAGACCGCCGCGCGCATGTATCCCGACAGCGAGATTGCCAACCTCAACGCCGCCAACGCCGCCATGCAGCAGGGTTCCTACGCCAACGCCGCCCGTTACCTCGCCAAAGCCGGCGACGGAGCCGAGGCTATCTACGCCCGCGCCGTGCTGGCCGCCATGCAGGGCGACTACGCCGCCGCCCGTCCGCTCTTCGAGCAGGCAGCCCGCCTGAAAGTGGCCGACGCCCCCGAAGCCCTCTCCCAGCTCGACGAAATCGAGGAATTCAACAAGTAGGGGTGGCACCTCTGGGAGGGACGGCGTCCTCGCTCTGGGAAGGTCGGCGTCCTCGCCGTCCATCCCAATAAAGACCGACGGCCAGAGGCCGACGCTCCCAGTAAAAGGCCGACGCTCCCAGTGACCTGCGCCCCCGCCCTGGGAAGGTCGGCGTCCTCGCCGTCCATCCTCAACTCACAGACCGACGGCCGGAGGCCGACGCTCCCAGTAAAAGGCCGACGCTCCCAGTCCCCTCTCCCTCCTCTTTCACCAGAAAACAAACAAAATCAATCACGACACATAATCAAACAATGAAAAACCTTAAGAAAGTTTTATTCAGTATGCTCGCAGCCACGGCAATGTGGTCATGCAGCGACGACAAGATGGGCCCCGACGCGCCCAACCAGCTCCCCGAAGGTCAGGGCGAAGGCTTCTACATGGCCCTCGACATCCAGATGCCCACCGGCAACACCGGCTCGCGCAGCTTCACTACCGGCAACGGCGAATCGAACGACGGCACCGAAATAGGATCCGATGCCGAAAACACCGTGAGCTCAGCCCTCATAGTGCTGGCCGCCAAAGACGACATCAGCGCTACTATTAAAAAATACGGCTTCATAGCCGCCGGAGAGGTGCAGAGCAACAATATCACCAACCTCTCCGCAGCAAACAGCAAGCAGTACCGCGCCAAGGCCCGCATCCAGAAAACAAACCTCAACAACCTCTATGAGGCCCTCGGAAACACGGGCGTGGCTCCCGAGGTCTACGTGTTTGTGTTCTGCAACCCCACCAAGGAACTCACCGACATGTTCTCGGCAGCAAACACCACCCTCGGCTCGGCCGAGTGGATTGACAAGACATGCACCGTGATCCAGGGTAGCGCCGACAAACCTAATGAGAACATAGGCATCTGGGGCGCCAACTCGTTCCTGATGAACAATGTAAAGCTCACCACCCGCCAGCTTCCCGCCAAGCTTCTGGACTGGGAAAACTTCAACACTGTCGACAAGCCTTTCCATCTCTCCGAAATCAACACCGTGGGACAGACAAACGTTGACAACTCATCGTCAGTGGAAGGCCGTGGCGCCGTACAAGTAGAGCGTTCTGTGGCCCGTTTCGACTTCAAGGACGGTTCGCCCGCAGATACCGAGGCCAACACCTACAACGTTCTCTTCTACACCACAGCCGAAGGTAATATCGACGACACGACTCCCCTGGTGAAAGTGGAGCTTCAGCGCATGGCCCTCGTCAACATGGCCAACAAGTTCTATTATCTTCCCCGCGTGAGCGCCGACGGCCACCCCACCGGCAACGACTTCGCCATCTGCGGTGCCGAAAAAGGCTGGGAACGCGATGATGCCACCGGCCTTTACTCCGCCGGCAACTACGTGGTAGGCCCCTACTCCACCGTATTCGGCGGAAACACCGTAGAGACCGACTTTACCGACTACTTCAACTATCCTTTCTTCGAGAACAACGGTTCATTCAACAATGCCACCATGGCAGGCAACCGCTGGAACGTCTACAAGGTGACAGATGTACTCGCAGGCGCACAGGACAATTATAAACCCGATGTGAAATACCACGTGTGGCGCTACGTTACTGAAAACGCACTCCCCGTAGGCCCCGAAAAGCAGATGAACGGCGTCTCTACCGGCATTGTGTTCAAAGCCCGCATGCTCGGCACCGACAAGGCCCTGACAACCGAATGGCAGAGCTGGAACAAGGACTATATAAAGAATGTGGCCAACTGCCTAAACGGCAAAGCATTCGAAGCTAATGGCCAGCCGCATGACCCCATTAAGGGCAACTCTACCGATGATCCCATCCTCTACTATTTCAACGGCCACCTCTACATGACATGGGAACACATCCGCCAGGCTGCCATCCAGGCATCCGTTACCATCGGCACCGGCGGTTCAATGGAAATCAACCGCTCCAACAGCCTCTATAAGGCTGTGTTCGGCGACGGCCCCATTCCTGCAGGCCACAAATACATTATCTCGGAAACTGAAAAAAAGGATGTTGTAGACAGCCAGTGGCTTCCCACATCCGAAGGCTGGGAACAGAGCGCTCCCTACAAGGCATGGACCGAAAGCGCCAACTACGCCTGGACCCAGTGGGATAAAGCCGGCAAACCCGTGCCCCCGACTCTCGGCGACGAAGCCAACGCCCCCGCCACCCTCAAGACCATGCGTGAGAAAGTGACCGCCGCCGGCATCACCATCTACCAGAGCTCGATAAGCGATGACGGAGTGCCCGGATACTACTGCTACTATTACTACTGGAACCGTCACAACGACAACGGTATAGCCGGCGTGATGGGCCCGATGGAATTCGCCGTGGTCCGCAACAACGTCTACAAACTCTCCGTTGACAAAATCTCGCGTCTGGGCCATCCCCGCATCCCCGGCAACGACCCCGACAAACCCACTCCCGGCACCCCCGACGAATCGGACGAGATCTATCTCGACGTGACCGTCGACATCGTGCCCTGGTCAGTTCGCATCAACAGCATCGAATTCTAAAAACGCCCGGAAGTCGGTCTGGGAGGGTCGGCGTCCCGCCCCGGGAAGGTCGGCGTCCTCGCCCTGGGAAGGTCGGCGTCCCCGCCGTCCACCCCCCTCTCACAGACCGACGGCCAGAGGCCGACGCTCCCAGTGGTTCCCAGGCCCCACCCTGGGAAGGTCGGCGTCCTCGCCCTGGGAAGGTCGGCGTCCTCGCCGTCCACTCCCCCTCTCACTGACCGACGGCCAGAGGCCGACGCTCCCAGTGGTTCCCAGGCCCCACCCGGGAAGGTCGGCGTCCTCGCCCCGGGAAGGTCGGCGTCCCGCCGTCCAGTCCCCCTCCCAAAAACCGACGGCCAGAGGCCGACGCTCCCAGTACTCCCTCCTCCACCAACAAAAAATCAACCATTATCGCTAAATCCGATGTATAATCTAAAGCGCAACATAATCAGAGCCATCCGTTCGGCTGCCATCGGCGCGGCGGCGCTCGTGGGTCTGTCGGGATGCCAGTCGGCAATCTACGACGATCTCGACCCGTGCCCCGAAGGCGTGGTGCTCCGCTTTGTCTACGACTACAACATGGAGTTTGCCAACGCATTCCCCTCGCAGGTGGACTGCCTGACGCTCCTGGTCTACGACGCAGCGGGTCGCCTCGTCGAGACGCGCACCGAGACCTCCTCGGTGCTCGCCGACGAAAACTACCGCATGACCCTCGACCTGCCTGCCGCCACATACCATTTCGTGGCCTACGGCGGCATGGCATGCCCCGAGTCGACGTTCCATTTCGTGAGCCAGCCCGCTGCCGGCTCGCAGCTCCATGACCTCTCCGTGGCCATGAACACCGACTGCGTGGACGCCGACCCCGGCAAAGACCTCCATCCCCTCTTCTACGGCGACCTCGACCTCACCGTGAAGCCCGGCCAGACCGACTACACCGCAGGCAATGTCTACATGATGAAAGACACCAACAACCTGCGCATACTGCTGCAGAACGTCGACGGCACCCCCGTGGATCCCGCCGACTTCACCTTCCGCATCACCGATGACAACACCCTGCTCTCGTGGCAGAACGCCGTAATCCCCACCGCCTCCGGCAACACCTATCATCCCTGGGCCACCGGCCAGGTCGGCGCAGGCGAGACCGAGGACGGCGACGACGCCCTGCTGGCCTTCGCCGAGTTCTCCACCTCGCGCCTCATTGCCGGCGCTCCCGCCCGGCTGGTGATCGACAATGCCCGCACCGGCGAGCAGGTGCTCTCAGTGCCCCTGATAAACTACCTGCTCCTGCTCAAGAGCCTCCACTTCGACTCGATGGGCTCACAGGAATTCCTCGACCGTGAAAGCCGCTGGAACATGATTCTCTTCCTTTCAGGCGGACGCTGGGTCGATACCCGGATTGTGATCAACGACTGGATTGTGCGACTCAACAACGCTGAATTATGATACTCCACTCTCTTCGCCACACGGCAGCAGCCGCGCTGACACTCGCCGCCATGGCGTTAGCCGCATGCTCTTCGGAGGCCCCGTCTCCCGCCGCCTCCGAAGAGACCCGTGGCGACGTGACCCTGCGCCTGAAAGTAAGCACCGACGGCGCCGGCACCACCTCCCGCGCCGACCTCGGCGACCAGGACGGCTACGAAGCCCCCGACGGCGACTTCGAAAAAGTCGCCACCCTGCGCGTGATAATACTGCATGATTCCCGCGAGGTTGAGGGCAACCGTATGGTGGCCACAGATGACAAAGGCAACCCGATAAACGACAATCTTGAATTCAAAGTCTCGTCCAACGAGCTAAAATGGGTCTATCTCATCGCCAATGAGGCCTCGCTTCCTCTGCCCGAAGGCGTGACCGGTTACAGCACCGTGAGCGAGTGGCTCGACCACTTCACCAAAGGTGCCGAACTGCCCCTTGACGTGATGCGGAACTGGACTGCAGGATATACCGCCTCTCAGCTGAACTCTCAGAATGTCACAGCCTCCATTTTCGGAGATCAAAGGCATCTGCCGCTCACCGAAGTGTTCCGACTCCAGTCCGTCAAGCTGCCCCACCCCGATTATTCGGGCGACGGCTCAGGTGACCAGGGCACCGAAAGCGGCACCACCGGCAACATAAGCCTCACGCAGGAAGCCAACCTGTTCCTGACCCGCGCCGCCGCCAAAGCCACGTTCCGCTTCGACTTCTCCAACTACCCCGACAATGTTTCGGGCGTTCAAGTCACTGCGGTGCGCCTCAAGGGCCTCAGTCAGCGGGAATTCGTGTTCCCCAACACCACAGTCTATTCTCCGGGAAAATACACCGCTGAAGGTGAAGGCTACATAAACAACGTGGTTGAGAACAACGAGCGCTACATCACCTCCTTCGTGTCTCCGGCTGAGAACTCAACCGTGGATTTCCTCTTAAATTTCACAGACCCGGTGGATATGAAGAAGCCCGCGGGAGCTTCCGAGACAGACAAAAAGCTGATAGTCCGCGGGCCAATTTACTTCCCCGAGTCGCTGTCGGCCAAAAACGCCGAAGCCTATACCGTTCAGGTACGGCTCGACGGCGGTGATTGGCTTACAGCAAAACCACTCACCACAAACATCATCGAATTCACCGATAAAGGGGGCGTGAAGCATCAGGCCATCTCCCGCAACACTCACCTCTACATCGACATCAAATTCACCCCCACCGGAATCACATGGCAGGCCATCGAGGCGCCATACAACACCGTGACCCTCGACCCCATATTCGGTCTGGGCCCCAACATTTCCGACCGGTGATTCCATCCCCACCCCTCTCTCCCTCCCATTCTCTCTCCCACCGTCCTAACTATTTCTCCTCACTGAATTTCTCCTCACCGACAAATCGCGATAAAGATATCAAACCATAGATATAACACGGTTAAATAACGCCAATCATTTTCCTCTATATTTATGAACCGACTATTCATCCGCATATCAGCAGCAATTCTGGGCCTCGCAGCAGCATCGTGCGCCGACGATAAATTCTACCTTCCCGGCGATCCCGGCGAAGGCGAGGCCGACATAGCCGTGACGGCAACATTCAAATCCTACGGCACGGCTCTCGACCAGTCGCGCACGGCAGGCAACATACTCGACAAAATCCACAACCTTTCCGTGCTCGTTTACGACCAGAACGGAGAGCACCTTGTTGACAGCCGCAGCTTCACCCCACAGGAACTCACACACGACAGCAATTCCGATACGCCCAACGATGGCGAGAACGTGGATATTACCGTACCCACCGACAAAGTAAAGTTCCAGCTTCCGAATCTAAACTACGGAAAATATAAAATCTACGTTGTGGCAAACGCTGATATATCGAACAAGGACGTTTCTACCGAGGAAAAACTGAAAAGCATATCTTTCGAGTGGAATAAAACCGACATTTCCGCAAATGACCAGATGTTCGGATGGTTTGAGGACAAAGAGCCCGGCGAAATCAACGCCAAAGGGCTTGCTGCCCCGGTTGTAACCATCAACCGCCCCAATATGACGCTCAACGCCTGGCTGGTGCGCCTCGCCTCGAAAGTGACCGTGGCTTATGACGCCACGAACCTCAAGGAAGACGTAACCATTTTCCTGCAGGATGTCAGGATTAAGGACATTCCGAAGGAGTGCGCCCTTGGTCTCACCAACACTCCCGATAATGCAGACGACCTCATTGCCGACGGCGAGATGATAAAATATTATGAGGGTGATGCTCCCAACATCGAATCCTTTACCTACGACGACTGGCCCGCATTTCTCGTAAATGGTTCAACATACGGTTCCGACCATGCCCACAACGCTGACGCCCTTTTCTTCTACGAGAACATACAGGGCACAGGCGTTGACAAAGCACAGGATGCCGACAAAGACGGCGAAATAGATTCTCCCAACAGCAACAATCCCGATGACCCTGACTATAAAGACCAGAAAAAATTCGGCACGTATATCGAGGTCACTGCCTACTACATATCAAAAAGCCCGGAGCGTCCAGGCAAAGGCAAAATCGTGTACCGCTTCATGCTCGGAAAGGATGTGAAAACAGACTATGACGCACAGCGCAACTACCACTACAAGCTCACCATTAAATTCAACGGCTGGGCCAACGACGTTGACTGGCATATAGATTTCGAGCCCGACCCCGAGATGAAACTCCCCAACCCCTACTTTATCTCCTACCTCTACGACAAATCCGCCGTAATCCCCGTCGAAATCACCGGCAAGATAAAGGAAGGTACCAAACTCAAAGCCGAGATCATCGAGAATGGGTGGTGGCCCGTAGAATATGACGAAGAAGCCGCTAAAATCGACCCGGAGAAAGTAGTTATAAAGGATGCTCCTGAAACTCAGTACTATAAGCAAGCCGTCGACAAGAAAAACGTATGGAACGGATTCCTCTCACTCCGTGATACTGGCCACACCACCGAAATTGGAGGAGATATTGACGATGCAGCAAAAGCCAATGCCGAAAATGAAAAATACTGGACAGAAAAGAAGCGAGGCTGGCGTGAATACTCCACTACTCCCGGATCTAACAATACAGCCGCCTCATACAATGAAGATAATGACGGTGAATACACTGTAGCTACGGATCCGAACAATAAAGACATCACCATATTCAATATTCCGTATTACACTCGTGCCAAAAACCTTGTGAAAGTATCAGGATATACCGGTAATAATCCTTACGTGTCATATCAGCGCTATGCCAAGGTAAAATTCACCGCCTCCATTCTCAATCCAGTGACAGGCAACTATCAGGATTATTCAAAAGAAGTATACATAATCCAGGTACGTCGCATTGTTAACCCCAAAGGAATATGGCGTGCTCACAATGAAACTGATAACTTCCTTGTGCATCTGATGCGACTCACTACCGAATACACCACTGATCCGTGGAATTCAGATGGAGAATTTAAGGACTTCACTTCCATAGGCCCATGGTCGGCAGAAGTTATGGTTCAGGGTGGCTATAGAAATGGTGCACCTACATCTGAATCATGGATCAACCTTTCGGAAGAAAGCGGCTCTTCAAGAAAAGAGGGTAACAAAATTATGGGTGAGAGCGGTTCAAGCATCAAATTCAACTATGCTCCGGCCGGACCTATCGGAGCCAGTGAAGTGCGCTACGGCATAATCAAGGTGCGTTACCACAACTATACCTGCGAGCACCTCATATTTGTTCGCCAGGGTTATGCGCCTATACCCGTGGCCAGCAACTCCGACGCTACCCATTGGTATAGCTTCAATCTACAGACCGAACAGGAAATGGCGACATCTCCATGCGATGAAGGCTCTCTTTTTAAGCGCTTCCGTGCTGACGTGCCTATCCGAGCCCAAAATAACACAGAATTCTATTTCCAGAAGAAACCTGGAAATTTGGAAATATATTATCAAACCAACGACGGTTACAAATGGACACTTCCCTGGAACGGATGGTACACTCCATCAACTGTCACATCATTTCCGGAAATGACCCAAAGGATTACGGGAGAGAAAATGAAAGTTGCCTCTGTTGATGATTACCTTGAACTTTACAATGATCCGGAAGTTCAATACGGATTCGGTATATTATACGACGGAACTGCCACTGGAGTCCAGGAAAGTGTGAAAAAAGCCTATAGCTACTACGGTAAATGGGTAAACCTATCCAACGGATATGAACAGGACAAAAACTATGAGGATGGTTGTGGCATGCGCGGATGCTTTGTCTACAATGAAGAGACCGGCGCACAGATATTTCTACCTATTGGTGCAGCCGGATATGGACGTCGCAGGCAGATTTCAATTCCTCCATCTACTGATGATTCGCCCGGAATGCTTATATATGCCAACCGAAATGAAGCCATCGCAAACGCGGAAAATCTTCCGTTATTGTACGACCTCTACCGCCGTCCCGGCGCTATATACTGGTGCAATGAAATGAAGGAAGGAGAAGCTCTTGGTAACGGCAAGGCGAAAGACTGCGTGGCATGGGACTTCAACTATATTACCTTTGACTTCTTCCCTATAGCCAAAGATAATATAATGAAGGAATCTATTACACAAACCGATGCTCTCCGCATACGCTGCGTTGTTCCGGAAACTTCCAAGAAGCCCTCTCCACCACAAACAGAATAAACTAAGCAGGAACCGCGGGAGACGGTCCCATTGGCTGGACCGCCTCCCGCTTTTCCCGCAAAAACAAATACACTCAAATGCAAATAAACCACCTTAAAGCACTTTTCACTTCCCTTGCAGCCGCAATTGCGATAACCTCCTGTTCCGACGACAAATTCAGTCTCGGCCCCGATCCCGGCGAAGGCCAGGCAACCCTTTCAGCCGAAATCCTCTTCCGCAACTACACCCCCGCCCTCTCCCGCACCCCCGGCTCAGCCCTCAACGGCATCGACAACCTGTTTGTAATCATTTTCAATGAATCGGGCGATTTTGTTGATATCAAGAAATTCGACCGCAATAATCTCAACATCTCCTCCAGCTCCCAGACACCTCCGGACGGCACCGGAGTGGAGCAACCCGTCACAACCGATAAAGCCTCATTCAATATTGATCTTCCCTACGGCAAGTACCGCATATACGGCGCTTGCAACATTCGCGGTGAATACGAGACCCGTCTGCGCGCAAACTGCGATAATGAAACAGCATTGAAAGCCGTGGCTATGGAATGGAACACGACAACCATAGCCGATAACGACCAGATGTTCGGTGTGTTTGACCTCGGCACAGCCGACAAGCTTCCCGTCAACACTTTCGACGCCCAGACCATCGCCATAAATCGTCGGGAATTGAATCTAAGCGGATGGATGAGACGCCTCGGATCGAAAGTGACCGTGGGCTACGACCCTACCGGACTTTACGAGGGCGTGACAATCTACATAAAGCAGGTAACAATCCACGACATTGCCAAAGAATGCCCTCTGGGTGAGTCAAACAAACCCACAAAAAAAGATGAACTCATTGAGACCGGCGGCACGGTGACATATTACACCGAATGGTCGGCCAACGACCGCAACGGATGGCTCAGACTTCAGAAAGGCACTCCGGGCGGCCCGGTGTTCGGTACCGACCATTCGGCCACGGCAGAAGCCCTGTTTTTCTACGAAAACAATCAGGGAGACTTCAAAGACGAGCCCGACCGTGAGAAATACAATAAGACCATGAACCCCGGGGAGATGGCCGATAACGAATTTCTGCCCGACCATACGCGTCCGGGGGCAACCCCGGATACGTAGACTGGAAAGACAAGGTGCCATACGGCACTTATGTGGAAGTCGAGGCCTATTACGTAAGCGCCAATCCCGAACGCCCATCGAGCGGCCCGATCCGCTACCGCTTCATGCTCGGCAAAAACACCACCTACGACTACAACGCCCAGCGCAACCACCACTTCAAACTCACCCTCTGCTTCCGCGGCTGGGCCAACGAACCAGACTGGCACATAGACTACGACGAGCCTACGCCTGGCATTTTCACTCCTGAAGAATATTTCATTTCTTATCTATATGATCAGACCATGAGCATGCCTGTGAGACTCACCAATACTTCGGGAGTTGCAAAACTACGCGCCGAGATCATAGAAAACAACTGGGCTCCCTATGACCCGAACACAGCCGATGGTGTTCCGGCCACTTCAGAAATAGCCGGTTCGGATTTCGCTTGGAACCGCTCGGCCTACACTTTCCTTAAAGCAAAATATAACTCATCCAAATATAATGGTAATGCCAATTTTCTTGGATTTCTCTCAATGAGAAAGACCACAACCAATATGATTGGCTCGGAAAATACCAACTATGGAGAAAAGGCTATGACCGAACTGGCCAATTATTATGTAGATAATAAACGCGGATGGGCCGAATATGACCTTACCAGTATCGGAGATAACAATATCGAAGGAAATGACACATATGGAAGCTACAAAGTGCGAAAAGATGGTGAAGGAGTAATTGTGGATGTGCCTATGTGGACACGCGCAAAACACATGATTCCGATGACGAGTTTTTCGGGTAATAATCCTTACAATGCTTACAGACGTAAAGCCGTAGTGCGTTTTACAGCTCTGGATGCACAAGGTAACCGAGTGAAATTCAAAGACGAAAACGGCGGTGAATTTGATTATAAGGACGTACCCGTATTTCAGGTGCGGCGTATAGAGAATCCTAAAGCGATATGGCGCTCTTCCGACAATGACGAAGGCTTCGACATTGACCTTAGTATTCTTGCCGAGCCTGGCACTAAGACATTTACATCACTCCCTTCCTCAGGCGCTTGGCGTGCTTCGATAATGGTTGACAACGGCAATTTCATAACCATATCGAAAGATGGGAAAACAGTCTCTCAGGTCAACAACGATAATACCGATGACAAATATATTACCGGAAGTACGGGAAGCTATATGAGATTCTCATACAAACCGTCGGGTAAAACCACTGCGGGCTCATCTCGCAGCGGAATAATCAAGGTAGAATATCAGGACTACTCATGTGTGCATTACATCTTTGTGCGTCAAGGCTATGACGGCCGTACACGTCTCGGAGGCAAGGACTGGAGCAATTACAATATTTACGCAATGAAAGGCACGGACAATCAACCACAGAACCGTAACGGAATAACTTCCATGGACGTTCTTACCACAGAAAGTCCGCTTGCCGTGGGTTCATTCTTCAAACGTTGCAACTATCGGTATGGCATCCTTGAATCCAACAATATCGATTACGGTGCTTATGTAAATATTACGAATGTCAATCTGAATACCGCTAAAATAAGCGGTGATAATAATACTTTAACGAAAGAAACAGCCAGATGGAATCAGATTGGAGCTTATGGATGGAGTAACAGTGATGCCACCTATAGTTGGGTCGGAACTATGCGCGCTGTGAATCAGAGTAATTCCAATATGAAAGTACCGTCCTACGACGACTACGAGAAACTTGCCGACTGCCGTCAGGGTTTTGGAGTGGTTTATGGTGATGGTGCTAAAAATACTGCCAAAACCACTCAACTGGCATACGGTTTTCGTGACACTGACAACAATAATAACGGCTATAATAACAGCACAGGCGGCTCTGAGTCCGGGATACGCGCATGTATCGTATATGATGAAAGTAACGGAAACCAGATTATATTCCCGATTGGAATTGTCGGCCAGGGACGGCGTGCTCGAACCGTCTGGGACTTTACGCGCAGTGCCACAATGTCCGGTTGTCCGGGAATGCTCTCATACAGCGGAGTCTACGGAGTATTGCCAAATGAAAGCAATTATTATCGTCCGATTCCTTATAACCTCTACCGTGATCCCGGAGTGGTATACTGGTTTGAAATTCCCGAGCCAGGAGGACACAAACCTACCCAAAACAACTCTGCGTCTTGGGATATAAATTATTTCTCTTTCGCATTTGGTCCGTATGACAGTGCGTCGCTTGGAGGAAATAATTCTACCAATAGCAATGTCTCGGACGCATTACCAATACGATTAATTTATAAATAAACACACACAGCAAACAATCACAGCGGAGGCCGTTCTTATCAACTGCCTCCGCTGTACTTTTAAACATCACTGAAATACATTCCCGCCGCCTTCTTTTCGCCAAGTTCGCAGCCCAACCGGGAGGGTCGGTGTCCTCCCCCTGGGAGGGTCGGCCTCCGGCCGTCCACCCCAAAACCATACCATCATCCACCCTTCTTCCCGACGGCCGGAGGCCGTCGCTCCCAGTGGCCCCAATGTGGTGCCCGTCACCACCCAACCCCCAGCAAAATTCGATTCTCAAGTTTGCGAATTCATAAAACTCATATTATCTTTGCTCTGTTTTAATACTGACGGACATGATAGTCACTTTTGAGTATGAATATCTGAAGGCTATGTATGTAGAAGGCAAAAGTCCCGACAAGAAACACCGCTTTCAGCCTGATATAATAAGGCGCTACCAGAAAGCTATCAATTTCTTGAAAGGAGCTTCAAGCATAGAGGCATTATGGCCAATCCGCTCACTGCAATATGAAGTTCTTTCGGGCGACAAGGCCGGTCTTTCATCGGTAAGGGTCAATGACCAATACCGCGTGGAGTTCTCGGTAACGCTGAATGAGAAAGAACCCATACTCACTATCTGTAACGTCGTTGAATTGTCAAACCATTACAAATGAAGGATATGGAAGTAAACGTTGAAGGTGTCGCACCCCACATGACAGCCAACAATCTGACACCCAGCTGCGCAATACATCCGGGCGAGATGATTAAGGATGAGATTGAATTCCGGGGCATTTCACAGAAGGCTCTGGCAGCAGAGATCGGACTGCCAGCTTCCGTCCTTAATGAAGTGCTCAATGGCAAGAGAGCAGTCACTACAGAATATGCACTTCTGCTGGAGGCCGCCCTGGGCATAGAAGCCGACCTATGGCTTAAATTACAGTCGGACTACAACAAACAGATTGCGAAATCCGACTCTTCATTCATGGCCCGACTCGAACGCATCCGCCAAGTGGCTGCATTTCTCTAATCACCGGTTGGGCGGCATCCCCTGGGAGGGTCGGCCTCCGGCCGTCCACCCCCCAAAAACATCCCGCCGACCCCCAAGAACTCGACGGCCGGAGGCCGATGCTGCCAGTGGCCACCCGCGGCCGTCAGCTGCGGGTGGGGAGGAGGGGGAGGATTTCGGCGGGGGTGTGGACTATGTGGTTGGCGTAGTGGTCGCGGAGTTCGGACTCGGGGCGGAATCCCCAGGTGACGCCGATGGAGGTGACGCCGGCACGGTAGGCCGTCTCCATGTCCACGCCCGAATCGCCGATGTAGATCACATCATCCTTAGGCGTGGGGCATTTCCCCAAAATCTCAAACACAATGGAGGGGTCGGGCTTCACCGGCACACCTTCCTTCTGCCCTTCTATGGCCGCCCATTCCACCGTGGGAAAGAAATCACGGATAAGTCGATCTACGGCCGCCTGATATTTGTTGGAGGCAACGGCCACATTCACGCCGCGGTCGCGCAGATGAGCCAGCAGCTCGGGAATGCCGGGATAAGGCACCGTATTGTCGGCCAGATGCGTGCCGTAATACTCCTTGAAATGGGTGCGGAGCAGCTCCACATTCTCCGGGGTGCGCTCGGCCTCGGGCAGAGCGCGCTCAAGCAGGCGCGTCACACCGTTGCCCACCATAAAAGGATAGGATTCGGGGGCGTGGGTGGGAAACCCTACGGTGCGCAGGGCATAATTGGTGGCCGTGGCCAGATCGGCAATAGAGTTGAGCAATGTGCCGTCGAGATCGAATATTGCGAGCATAGTCTAAAAATTTCTTGATATATAAACAACCGGAGGAGGCTGAAAGTGGCAATCAGAAAGGATAACCCACCGAGAAATGGAACGTTGCGTCGCGTCCCCAGCGCGGATGAATTATGGGCCACGGCTCCTGGCCGCGCGCCGGATTGTGGGCCTTCATGCCAAGGTCGAAACGCAGCAGGAAGTAACTGAAGTCCATGCGCAGACCCACGCCATAGGCCAGCGCTATCTGCTTCCAGAACGTATCGAAATGGAACATGCCGCCGGGCTGGTTCTCGTAGTTGTGGATGGTCCATATATTGCCGGCGTCGACAAACAGCGCGCCCTCGAACACCCAGAAAAGCTTGGCGCGGTACTCTGCCGAGAGATCCAGGCGGATGTCGCCGCACTGGTTGATAAAGTCGGTAACGGAATTGCGCGAGTCAAACGAGCCGGGACCGAGCGTGCGCACTCCCCAGCCCCTCACGCCGTTGGCACCGCCGGCATAGAAACGCTTCTCAAACGGCAGCACGCGCGAATTGCCGTAGGGCACACCCAGACCCAGGCCCAGGTGGAGCGCCAGAGCGTGGCGCGGGGTGAAATTGCGGGTGTAGGCATAGTCCAGTTCAGCCTTGGCATACTGCGAATACTGGATGCCGAAGAGCGTATAGACGCCGTCGTGGCGCTTCTGGTGCGAGAGCGAGGAGATGGCATAGAGCAGGTTGCCGGCGGTCTCGGCCGACGCGCGCAGCGAATATACAGCGGGCTGTATCACGCGGCGCCCCGGCTGCGCGGTGGCTATATCCTTGTTGGTGCGGTAATAGGTATAGCCTATGCGCACTATGAAGTGGTCCTCGTAGCTGTAGCGCAGCAGCGGGTTGGAGGGAGCTATCTGATTGATGAAATCGATGGTCGACTCGGGCAGATACACATAATTGATGTCAAGCAGGTCGAGATTTCTGCGGATGAGGTTGCCCGGCGACGCCCACTTGTATTTCCACGCCGCGCCGGCGATTATTCGGGTGTACTCAGGGCGTTCCTGATAGTTGAACGAGGCCGCCACCTCGGTAGAGGCATTGATGCGGCGCTTGAAATCCTGCGAAAGGAACGGGAACATGAACTTGGGGAATGTGAATCCCACCTCCGATGCATACTCCGTGTAGCGGTCGTTTATGAGGCCGTTGAGGTTGCCCGACAGGCTCTCGTAGTTCATGCGGAACTTCGTTGTGAGCAGATTGCTGCGGTGGGCCATGTTGCGGTGGCGGTAGGCCAGTCCTATGCCGAATCCGAGGTCGCCCTCGGAGTTCGTGCCCTCAAGGTCAAGGGTCACGCTCTGTTTCTTGTTGCGCGACAGAAATATGTAGGCGTCAAGCCCCGGCATGCCGTCCTCCTCCTGCCCCGTGGGCACCATCTCGATGTTGATTGTTCGGATGATTCCGAGGCGAGAGAGCGACTCGTATGTGCGGTCCACGTCAGTGGAGCTGTAAAGCTGGCCCGGACGAATGAAACACTTCTCCTCGAGCACCGACGGCACAATGTAGTGGTCGGGCGAGCCGTACACCACCTCTATGCCGCGGTAATCCACCGTATCGGCATCGGCCTGCGGGAGGCGGCGCGCGGCGTCGGCGACGTTTATGGCACCATCGGTCACGAACATCACGCGGTCTATGCGGTAACGGCGGTGCTGAAGCGAATCAGCGGCAGCCGAAGCCGTGTCGCCAGGGACTGCCGGCGCGGCGGCCTCGCGGCGCATGGTGCGCGGGGGCGTCACCGACATTATCAGGTCGACATCGAGCGAATTTTCGGCCGTATCGGCTATGAAAGTGATATATTCCTTGGCAAAACCGTAGTATCCGTTCTCGCGCAGGCGGCGCGCCACTCCGGCGCGGAAAGCGTCGAGCGCGTCGCGGTCGAAGGGCGTCCCTCCGGCCAGCGTGGCCTCGAGCGAATCGGGATTTATCACGGCCGCGAGGGTTGAGTCCTCCAGCTCAATCTCGAAATTGCGTATGCGGTGACGCGGGCCGGGCACCACACGATAGGTCACGGCCATTTTCTTCTTGTCGCGCCGCGCCACGGTGTCAACCTCCACCTGAGCATCCATATATCCGGCGTTGATCATGGCCTGGCGCAACTGACGGCGCGAGGCCTCCGTCATAGCATCGCTGTAGATCACCGGGGGCTGGCCGAGATGGCGCAGCCAGCGGTTGTACCACCGCGTGGAGTCGCGTCCCGACAGACTGTAGGTGGCAAGCTGCAGCTTGAAGAAACCCAGCACCTTGTGGTTGGGGGTCTGGCGCAGATAGTTCACCAGATTCTGGCGGTCAACGCCGGTCGAATCATCCACAGTCACCGTCACCTTGTCGAGCAGAAGGCTTCCGTCGGGCACATGCTTGGTCGAACTGCATGCCCACAGCGCAAGCGCTGCTACTGCTGCGGCAAGCATACATAACGGACTTAAATGACTCAGGTTACTGCGTATCATGGGCTGCACCGACGCCCCGGCAGACAGACAGACAATGCCCCGCCGGCGGCCACGTGAGTGCAAAGTTAAGCCACGGGCGCCAATCGTGAAAACAAATCGCGATAAAATCCGTTACAAAGTCAAGTTTGGATGTTTTCCTGAAATTTATCTAAATTTGTAATATGATTCCGCGAATTATACCCACTCTACTCATATATTCTCTCCTTTTTCTTGCCACCGGAACCAGCGTGGCGGCCCCTCCTCCCCCCTCCACTACCGTGAGATCGGCGCGCGCGCAGAAATTCTGGCCCCCGAGGCTCTCGCCCATGCCCGACAATATGCGAGGGGCGCGGCTGTCGCTCAACGGCACCTGGTGGGTGACCCCGGCCGCCGACTCCACCTTCTCGGGCCTTGAGAACACCAAGGATTGGAACACGCTCCAGGTTCCCGGCGAATGGGTGATGCAGGGAATGGAAGTGAAACCAGGCGACAAGGCCGGCTATGTGCGGCGCCTCCAGATTCCGCCATCGTGGAGCGGACGGCGCGTGAAACTGCGGTGCAACGGCGTGTACAGCGGCGCCGAACTCATAGTCAACGGCCATCCTGCCGGAACCCACATGGGCGGCTTCACCCCCTTTGAGACTGACATAACGGAACATATCACCTTCGGAACCACCAACACCATAGCCATGCGCATACAGTCGGAGACCGCAGCCGATTCCGTATCCTCGGCCTCCGTCTACGCCTCGCATCCCTTAGGCGGTATCACCCGGGACGTAAGCCTGATGGCGCTCCCGCCGGTAAACATAGCCATGTTCCATACCTCGACATCGTTTACCGACTCGGCCTATACCGACGGACGCCTGCGTGCCGAGGTGACGGTGGCCAACGAGACCACACGCTGGACCGACGGCCTGAGCCTGCGCTTCATTCTGCGGAACCCCGACGGACACGAAGTGGAGCTGCCCAATTCCACCATAGACCTCGGAGGCGTAGCGCGCGACGACCAGCGCACGCTCGAAACCGTATTCGATATCCCCGACCCCAAGAAATGGGACCCGGAACACCCGCGCCTCTACACCCTCACATGCGAACTCATGAACGGCGGCCGCATCCTCACTTCGGCCACTCGCCGCGTGGGCTTCCGCCAGGTGGAGGTAAAAGGCAACCAGCTGCTGGTAAACGGCGTGCCCGTGAAGCTGCGTGGCGTCAACCGTCATGAGGTGTCGCCCGACCGCGGCCGCTCACCCTACCCCGACGCTGGCCGCAGGGATGTGGAGCTGTTCCGCCGTGCCAACGTGAACTACATACGCACATCGCATTATCCGCCTGACGAATCGCTGCTCGACGCCGCCGACGAACTGGGAATGTTCGTGGAGGTGGAAGCGCCCTTCTGCTGGGCCCACCAGAGCAATCCGGATCCCGCCATAAAGAACGACCTCTACCTGCGCCAGCATCTGGAGACAGTCAATGCATTCCGCTCGCATCCCTCGGTGATAATGTGGTCGCTCGGCAACGAATCGGTGAACTATGAAGACTTCCGGCAGGCGGCCGAAGCGATAGCTGAACTCGACCCCTCGCGTCCCCGCGTGTTCAGCCAGTGGGGGCCCGACGCCGACAAAGGCGAACTCGAGATAGCCAACCACAATTATCCCGGACCCTCGGGCCCGGAGGAATACCGCAATTATCAGCGGCCCGTGGTGTTCGACGAATACTGTCACATCAACGCCTACAACCGCCTTGAGCTGGCGGCCGATCCCGGTCTGCGCGACGTGTGGGGAGAACTGCTCGACCGCATGTGGACCAACATGTATCACAGCACGGGAGTGGTCGGGGGAGCCGTGTGGTCGGGAATCGACGACACCTTCTTCCTTCCCGACGGACGCCCGGTGGGCTACGGAACGTGGGGCACCGTCGACGGCTGGCGGCGCGAGAAACCCGAATACTGGGGCATGAAGAAAGCTTACAGCCCCGTGAAGATATGGCTGCGCGAAAATGGATTTGACGGCCGAACCCTGCGTCTCCACGTGGAAAACCGCCACCTCTTCACCGACCTGTCGGAGTGTACCTTCCGGTGGGAGGCAGACAAAGTGTGCGGCGAGGCAACCCGTCCTCTGCCCCCGCGCTCCGAGACCGACATAGAGATAGAGCTTCCCTCCGAAGCCCGCAACGCCGCCGTGATAGAGATAAGCGTGATCGGCTCCCGCGGATTCGAGATTGACCGTTATAGCTTCCGCAGCAACAAGTATCCGGCCTTCGCCTCCGGAAAGAAACGCCGCGAGAAGCCGAGCCTGAAAAAGACCCTTCCATCCGATCCGGTAGCCATAAAGGCCGGAGACCGTTCATTCACCATAGACAACGCCACAGGCAGCATCACAGCCTCCAGCGGCAACCGTCTGCTTCTGGCCGGAGGGCCCACCCTGATGCTCCTGCCGCTCAACGGCGAGGGAGGAGGTCTGAAAATGACGGATGACGAGCAGAACCATATCCAGCCTTACAATCCCGTGTGCGACGGCTGGGAACTCGCTTCATTGAAAGCCGAACAGGTCAAGGACGAGATAACCGTGACCGTGGCCGGCGCCTACAAGCAGGCCGACGGTACCTATACCTACCGTTTCACACCCGACGGCGCTCTGACGGTTGACTATGACTTCGCCGTACACGACACCATAGCTCCCCGCCAGATCGGACTGGTGTTTTCCACCTCCTCCGACCTCAACACCGTGCGCTGGATGCGCGACGGCTACTGGAACACCTATCCCGAAAACCATATCGGAGCAACCGAAGGCACCGCCACAGCCGCGACCGACACAATTCCGCTCTGCGGCATCGCCGGGCCCTCCGAACACCCCTCATGGGCGTGGAATCTCGACCGCACAGAGGCCGGTTCCAACGTGTTCCGCGCCACCAAGCGCAATATACGGCGCGCGCGGCTGACGAATGCAGATTCCTCGGCCGTAATCACCGTGGAAAGCGACGGCTCGCAGCATCTGCGCCCGTGGGTTGACGGCGAATTCACGCGCTTCCTTGTGGCTGACTACACCAACGGCGGACACGAAGGCTTCCTCGTGCCTCATGTGGTAAAAGACTACCGCGAACTCAAGCCCGGCGACAGAGTGAAAGGAAGCGTGCGCCTCTCATTCCGATGACCATGGACATAATCACCGCCATAAAGCAACGCCGCTCCGTGCGCACCTTTGCGCCCGACCCGCTCTCGCCCTCTCTCCGCGAGCACCTTGAGCGCGTCGCGGAGCATACACGCTCGCCGTTCGGAGGCAATGTGACCATCCGGCTCCGCGACATCGACGCCGGAAGCATATTCCGCCCCGAGACCTACGGAATGATTTCCGGAGCGAAAACATACTTTCTGATAGCCACCGGATCAGACGACAGCTCGGCTCTGAGCGCGGGATACAGGTTCGAGCAGGTAATTCTGGAAGCCACACGCCTCGGATTGGGCACCTGCTGGGTGGGAGGCACCTTCCGGAAATCGGCCTTCGAGAGCCACGGTGCGTGGCCCGCGGGCGAGAGTCTGCGCGCCGTGTGCCCCGTGGGCATCCCAGGCCGTGCCCGCTTTCTGGAACGCGCCATGACCTCGGTCATGGGCAGCTACAGACGCAAGCCGTTTGAAAGCCTGTTTTACGCCGACGGATTCCGCGCCCCTATCCCCGCCTCGTCGCCGCTGGCATTCCCACTGGAGATGATGCGCCTTGCACCCTCCTCCACCAATTCGCAGCCCTGGCGCGCCACAAAGGATGGCGACACCGTCCATTTCTATTGTGCCACATCAAACCGATACTCGCTTATCGACTGCGGCATAGGCCTCTGCCACTTTGCAGAAGGAACTGCACATGCCGGAATCGACGGGAGTTTCGGGACCCTGACCGAACACCCGGTTCCGCCCCGCGACTGGCGCTACATCACCTCATTCACACGCCGGTAAATCCCGAACAAAAGCCACGGGCAGACGTTATTCAGATAGGTTAACTTATATGAGCAATGTCTCCCGCCGTTTCAAACAAGCCTCTCCAAAGGCACAAACCGAGAAATTACTTTTTATGGACCATGGATTCCCTGGTCCTCGTCCTCTCTGTGACACTCATCATCTGGATTTCAATCGACACATTCAACCGTGTCGACGTGCTCGCCGACCATAATTACATGACATTCCAGTTCTGGGTGTGCATGGTGTTCATAGCCGACTTCTTCGTGGAGATGTACCACAGCCCAAACCGCTCCCGTTTCTTCTGGAAACATATATTCGTATTGATTATCTCAATTCCCTATCTGAATATAATCAACGTGCTTGGCGTGCCCCTGAACCACGAGGCCCTATACTTTATACGATTCATCCCGCTGGCACGCGGCGCCCTCGCCTTCGGAATAATAATAAGTTATCTCTCGTCCAACGCCGTGACCAGCCTTTTCATTTCCTACCTGTCCATAATGCTGCTTGTGGGCTACTTCTGTTCGCTTATATTCTACCAGCGCGAGGCGGGGGTGAATCCCGAGGTCACATCCTACTGGAACGCTCTGTGGTGGTCGGCCATGAACATGTCGACCGTAGGGTGCAACATCTCGCCCGTCACTCCGGCCGGCAAGATAGTGGCCGTGATACTGCCCGTGTCAGGCATGATTATCTTCCCGCTGTTCACGGTTTATCTCACCGACTACGTGACCCGCGCCGTGAAGCGCAGCAAAGACGGCGACACGGATCTGCTGGAGTGAGCGGGAGGAGATGTGACGATAGGGATATTGACGCGGGATAACGTGTGGATGGTACAAAACCGCGAAATGTAGGGCTGCTCCATGGAGCAGCCGACTATAGAACGTTGGTTATCAGGAATGCACGGTGGTTATCAGCGGATGCACGAGCGTGCATCCCTACAATTGGGGGGATGACTTGAGTTTTGCAGCGGCCTCTCCGAGAGGACGGCCGGAGGCCGACCCTCCCAGGAGGGGAAAAAGTGACGAAAATGTACGATGGGGGTGTACGGTTATGGCGGGAGTGTACGGAATCGGACAGTGGGGTACAGATGTAATATTCTGTAAATCAAGCGATGTAACGTTTGACACGCTTTATGTGTCTATGATATGTGAGAACATAATAACCAAACATATCAAATTAAGTCATCACAATGGACAGAGAAATTCCAAAAGAGGTAATCATGCGGCAGAAACGCCGCCGTCTGATACGCATCTGCGTAATATCGGCAGCAGTCATAGCCGTAGTGATTACAGCGGTTCTCCTGCTTAGAAAAGGAGTAAAGGCTTCCGACCTGAAAATATGCGAGGCCGACCGCGGCACAATCGAAACTTCAATCAACGCCACCGGCAAGGTTGCTCCGGCTTTCGAGGAGATAATCAACTCGCCCATCGCTACCAAAATCGTGGAGGTCTACAGCAAAGCCGGCGACAGCGTGAGTGCCGGAACTCCTCTGCTGCGCCTCGACCTTCTCTCGGCCGAAACCGAGCTCAAGAGAATTCAGGACGAGCGCGACATGAAACGCCTCGAGCTCGACAAGCTCCGCCTCAACAACAACACCTTCCTCACCAATCTCGACATGCAGATACGCGTCAAGCAGATGTCGGTGAACCGTCTGGCGGCCGAGGTGGTCAACGAGCAGCGTCTCGACAGCCTGGGCTCAGGCACCGGCGACAAGGTGCGCGAGGTGAAGCTGGCCTACGAGACCGCGCGCCTGGAGCTTGAGCAGCTGCGCAAGGAACTTGTCAACGAGCGCGACGTGCGCCAGGCCGACGAGCGCATGAAAGCTCTTGAGCTTTCCATCTCCGACCGCAACCTTGCCGAGACCATGCGAACCTTCGACGACGCCAAGATCAAGGCGCCGCGCGCAGCCACCCTCACCTATATCAACGACCAGATAGGCCAGCAGATAGCCCAGGGAGAGCGCGTGGCCGTGATAGCCGACCTGAGCCGCTTCAAGGTAGAAGGCGAAATCGCCGACAGCTACGTGGACCGCATAGTGGTGGGAGCGCCGACGGTCACCCGCATAGGCCGGGAGCAGCTGCGAGGCGTGATAACCAATGTGACACCGTTATCGACCAACGGCGTAGTTGCTTTCTCCGTGAAACTCGACGACGACTCCAATCCCCGCCTGCGCTCGGGACTGAAGAGCGACGTGTATGTGATGTGCGACGTCCGCGACAACGTGGTGCGCATAGCCAACGGCCCCTACTACAAGGGAGCAGGCCGTTACGACCTCTTCGTGCAGACCTCCGACAATCTTCTTGAAAAGCGCTCGGTGCGTCTTGGTGACAGCAACTATGAATATGTGGAGGTGCTCGACGGCATAGCGCCCGGAGAAAAAGTAGTGACTTCGGACATGAGCGAGTACCGCGAGTCAGACAAGCTCACCCTCAGATAAACCAACCGAAACAATCAAAACAACAATAAAAAACACAGTCATGTCAATAATCCAAGTAAAAGACGTAAACAAGATCTACCGGACCAACGAAGTGGAGACACTCGCACTGGAAAACGTCAACATCAGCATCGAGAAAGGTGAATTCGTAAGTATCATGGGCCCCTCGGGCTGCGGCAAATCAACCCTGCTCAACATCGTAGGCCTTCTGGACAGCCCCACATCAGGCATCGTGGAGATTGACGGAAAGACCACAACCGGAATGAGCGACCGCCAGCTGGCCGCTTTCCGCAACCGCTATCTGGGCTTCGTGTTCCAGAGCTTCCATCTGATACCGTCGCTCAACGTGACCGACAATGTGGAGCTGCCCCTGATCTACCGCAAGGGCGTGAGCGACAAGGAGCGTGCCGCCCGTGCGCGCGAGGTGCTTGACCGCGTGGGTCTGGCTCACCGCATGCGCCACATGCCCGGACAGCTTTCCGGCGGACAGTGCCAGCGCGTGGCCATAGCCCGCGCCATAATAGGCTCGCCCGAGATAATCCTGGCCGACGAACCTACCGGTAACCTCGACTCGAAGATGGGTGCCGAAGTGATGGAGATGCTCCACCGCCTCAACAAGGAGGACGGACGCACCATAGTGATGGTGACCCACAATGAGGAGCAGGCCCGTCAGACCGACCGTATAATCCGCTTCCTCGACGGCCGTCAGGTCCAGTAACCCCTTACGTATCATCCAATCTCATTTCACAGCAATGAAACTCAACACCATATTCCGCTCGGCATGGTTTCAGATGAAACACCAGAAAGTGCTGAGCATTGTAACGATAGCGGGCACCTCGCTGGCCATTTTCCTGATAATGATAGTGGTGATGATGCAGGAGGTGCTTACGGCTCCCTTCGCACCGGAAAGCAACCGCGACCGCTTCCTCCACTACAAATATCTTTCATCATACAAAGAGGAATGGGGCGAGGGAAACGGTTCCAACGGCCCCCTGAGCTACAATACTGCCAAACAGATGCTGCTCTCGCTGGAGACACCCGAGGCAGCCACCGCCTACCGCGCCTTCACCGCACCGGCGGCCATGTCCATCCCGAAAGGCGAGAACGTCCAGGCCGACTTCCGACCCGTCGATGACAACTTCTGGAAGGTGTTCGATTTCACGTTCATCGACGGCAAACCTTTCACCAAAGCCGACTTCGATGCCGGACGGCCCGAAATAGTGATTACCGAGAGTGTTGCCCGCAAGGTATTCGGTACAACCGAAGTAGCCGGACGTGAAATCCTGATGAATCTGGCCCCGTTCAGAGTAGCCGGAGTGGTGAAAGATGTGTCAACCCTTGCCGACGCATGCTATGCACAGGTATGGCCCAACCTCTCGGCCACGGCCTCCATGAATGATACGTGGGGAACCATACATGGCCCAATCAGCGTGACACTCCTTGCCCACAGCCGCGACGATTTCGCGAAAATAAAAGATGAATATAATAAGGCCCACGACCGCTACGAGGACCAGCTCAAATCTGAAGGCTGGAAGATACTGTCGCGCAACCGTCCCTACGACCAGGAAACTCAGGTGGTAGCCCTGGCAGCCAATATAGAGCCGGATCTTCCCGGTGAACGCCGCCGCCGACTGATAATCTATCTGATTCTTCTCATAGTCCCGGCCATCAACCTCAGCTCCATGACCCAGAGCCGCCTGAAACAGCGCACGGCCGAGATAGGCGTTCGCCGCTCGTTCGGGTGCACCCGCGGCCGCATCATCGCCGACATCATCACCGAGAATCTGGCGATGACACTGGTGGCGGGCATTATCGGACTGCTGCTCAGCGTGATATTCGGCTATCTATGCAACAGTCTGCTTTTCGCGCAGCCGTACTCCATGACATTCAACCCGCCCAAGGTTGACAGCTCGATACTCTTCCACTGGTCGACGTTCGGATGGGCAATGCTGTTCTGCTTCATACTCAACCTGCTCAGCAGCGGCCTGCCGGCATTCAACGCCTCGCGCACCAGTCTGGTCAACGCCCTGTCGGGACGCTCCAAATAAACGGTTTGCCAAACACAAAAAACTACCAAAAATGAACAAGAAACTATTTACCCAGATAAAAAACGAATGGCGCACCAACCTCTGGCTTGTGACCGAGCTGCTGGTGGTGAGTGTGGTGCTCTGGTATATCGTGGACTTTTTCTATACAAGCATCTCCACCCGCATCATTCCGCTCGGCTTCGACATAGAGCACTGCTACCGTGTGGATGTGGATGAAGTCAACGTGAAAAGTCCGGAATATATTCCCGATCGCGGTGACGAACAGAACGGAGCCGACCGTATGGAACTCATGGAGCGTATCCGCCGCCGTCCCGAAATAGAAGCAGTGTGCTGGGGGCAGAACTCATATCCCTATAATGGTTCAAACTCCGGAATAGGCGTGCAGTACATTGGCGAGGGAGATACCTTGCAGACCGACGGCTATACGCTGCGCCGCTACGTGACACCCGATTTCGTGCGCGTGTTCCGCTACCAAGGAGTCAACGGCGAGACTCCCGAAGAGCTTGCCGCCATGCTCAAAGAAGGCAAAGTGCTTATCAACAACGATCTTTTCTGGAAACAGAAAGTGGAACTGAAGGATTACACAGGCAAAGAATTTATAATCGGCGACACATCCACTATAAAACGCCTCGGCGCGGCACTGGTTCCCCCGCGCTACTGCGACTACAAGACATGGAACGACTGCGTGGTGATGGATCTGCCCCGATGGTGGTATTGCTGGGCCAACGAGCTGTGCATCCGCGTGAAACCCGAAATGGACCATGACATCAAAGAGATGCTGATGAAGGACGCGCCCACGCAGTTCCGCATCGGCAACCTGATGGTGACCGACGTGGTATCGTTCAAGGATATCCGCCGCAACTTCCAGACATTCTACACCAACCGTGAACGCAACTACTACGCCGGCATGGGCTTCCTGCTGCTCAACATATTCCTGGGGCTTCTAGGCACATTCTGGTTCCGCACGCAGCAGCGCGTGGGCGAGATAGCCATACGCAAAGTCAACGGCGCTACAGACCGCAGCATATTCAACCGCCTGATAGGCGAAGGCCTCCTGCTGCTTGTGGTAGCCACCATTCCGGCCGCAGCGATAGACACGGCTCTGTCATGGTATGAGTTCAACTCCTATTTCGACGGATACATAGGCTGGGGCCGCACCTCTCTCTGCATCCTCGTGACCTTCGGCCTGATGGCCCTGATGATTGTGCTGGGCATCATAATACCCGCACGCCGCGCCATGCGCATCAAACCGGCAATAGCCCTCAAAGACGAATAATCATGAATCCGATCAAGTCCATATCCTTAGGACTCGCGCTCGCCACCTCGCTCGTGGCGGGCGGCGAGACCCTATCGATAACCCTGGAGGACGCCATAGCGCGAGCCCGCGTGCAGAGCGTGAACGCGGCCGTGGCCCTCAACGAGCTGCGCACCTCCTACTGGGAATACCGCACCTACAAGGCCGAACTGCTTCCGGAAGTGAACTTCAGTTCCAAACTTCCGGGCTACTACAAGCAGTACAGCACTTATCAGAGTGAAGACGGCACCTACAACTTCGTGCGCAACAACTACATGCAGATGAACGGCGAACTGTCCGTAGACCAGAATATCTGGCTCACCGGCGGAACCCTCTCGCTGACCACCTCGATCGACTTCCTGCGACAGCTCGACGGCGACAAATACAACCGTTTCATGTCAATACCGGTGGCGCTGACGCTGAGCCAGCCTATATTCGGCGTGAACAACGTGAAATGGAACCGCAAGATAGAGCCCGTGCGCTATGCCGAGGCCAAGGCGCGGTTTCTCACGGCCACCGAAGAGGTGGCTATGGCCGCCGTGCAGCATTTCTTCAACCTGCTGATGGCCCGCGAGAACCTCGACATTGCCAGGCAGAACCTCGACAACGCCTCGAAGCTCTACGATGTGGCCAAAGTGAAGCGCGAGATGGGCCAGATAAGCGAGAACGACCTCCTGCAGATGGAACTCAACCTGCTCACGGCCCGCTCGTCGTACACTGAAAGCGAGAGCAATCTGAAAAGCAACATGTATCAGCTGCGCTCGTTTCTGAACTACGACGAGAGTGTGGAGCTGCAGCCGGTAGTGCCCACGGTGATACCCTCGATTGACGTGGTGTACACCGACGCGCTTGACCGCGCCCTGGCCAACAACATGTTTGCCAAGAACCTGCGCCGCCGTCAGCTTGAAGCCGACTACGAGGTGGCCAAAGCCAAGGGCAATATGCGCCAGATTACTCTCTATGCCCAGGTGGGCTACACAGGCACATCGCAGCAGTTTCCGCAGGCCTACAACAACCTGAAAAGCAATCAGGTGGTGGAAGTGGGCGTGAAGATACCGCTGCTCGACTGGGGCAAGCGCCGCGGTGCGGTGAAGGTGGCCCAGAGCAACCGCGATGTGGTGGAGAGCCGCCTGCGTCAGGAGACCCTTGACTTCAACCAGAACCTCTTCATACTGGTGGAACGCTTCAACAACCAGCGCAAGCAGCTATCGATAGCCGACAAGGCCGACGAGATAGCCCAGAAGCGCTACCACACCAACGTGGAGACATTCCTGATAGGCAAAATCTCGACTCTCGACCTCAACGACTCGCAGACACGCAAAGATGAGTCGCGCCAGAAATATGTGAATGAACTCTTCTATTATTGGTATTACTATTATCAGTTGCGGAGCGTGACATTATGGGACTATGAACGCGGCACAGGCATAGATGCCGACATAGAACGGATGGTCCGCAATTAATCTTCCGGAGAGGAAGGTGTTGCGAAACTAAAATCACCGTCCAAATTTGTAGGGATGTTCCATGGAGCGTCCCTACTTTTGGCGGTTCTGTGATACCCTCCGGCATCCGGCCTCTAAAAAACACACGGCGTCCGGCAATCTGCTTCCAGCCATTCTGATGGAGGTACCGTGGGCCGGGCGTAAGGATATTGAAAAAAACTGTAATTTTGCAATATGATACTTATTGTTGACGACGACAAGGTGATACGCATGTCGCTGGGCATGCTCCTGAAGCGCGAGGGATTCGAGACCGTCACCGCAGCCAATGCAGAGGAGGCTCTGGCGGTGGTGAGGCGCGAGCCGCTCCAGCTCATAATAATGGACATGAACTATACCCGCGAGACTTCGGGCGAGGAAGGACTGGAATTGCTCATGAAGGTGAAGATTTTCCAGCCTGCCGTGCCGGTGATTCTCATCACGGCATGGGGAAGCATACCTCTGGCCGTGGAAGGGATGAAGGCGGGAGCGTTTGACTTCATAACCAAGCCGTGGAACAATTATTTTCTGATGCAGCGCATACGCACGGCAATCTCGCTCAACGCCGAGGAAGCGGCGCCCGAGGAGCCTGCGGAGTTTGACCGCGCGGGAATAGTGGGAAGCAGCCCGGAGCTGATGGCCGTGCTCGACACCGTGAGGCGCGTGGCCCCCACGGAGGCACCGGTGCTCATCACCGGAGAGAACGGCACCGGCAAGGAACTGATAGCGCGTGCTCTGCACCTTAACAGTCCCCGCCGCCGCGAGCAGATGGTGACGGTGAACCTCGGAGGCATCTCGCAGTCGCTCTTCGAGAGCGAAATGTTCGGCCACGTGAAAGGCGCATTCACCGGCGCCACCGCCAACCGCAAAGGACGCTTCGAGATGGCCCACAAAGGCACTATATTCCTCGACGAGATAGGCGACCTCGACATAAACTGCCAGGTGAAGCTGCTGCGCGTGCTCCAGCAGCACACGTTCGAGTGTCTGGGCGACAGCACCCCGCGCAAGGTCGACATAAGGGTGGTATGCGCCACCAACGCCGACCTTCCGGCAATGGTAGCCGACCACAGATTCCGCGAAGACCTACTCTACCGAATCAACCTCATAACACTGCATCTGCCTCCGCTGCGCGAGCGCCGCGACGACATTCCGGCGCTGGTGCGCCACTTCGCGGCGCAGTCAAGCCGGCGCGGTGCGGAATTTTCGTCCGAAGCCATGGCTCTGCTGACACGTCTGCCCTTCTACGGCAACATCCGCGAGCTCAAGAACACAGTGGAACGCGCCATACTTATCTCGCCGTCGGATATCATAGGACCCGAATCGATCGAGCACAACCAGGCATCGGCCCCGCGACCCGAACAGCAAAGCGGCAACACCTTCGCCGGCATGACACTCGAGGACATGGAGCGCCAGGCCATACTGCAGGCTCTTGAAGAGACCTCGGGCAACCTGAGCAAGGTGGCCACACGGCTGGGCATCACGCGCCAGTCGCTGTATCGCAGAATGGAAAAATACGGCATCAACCAATGAAGTTCAAAAAGGTATTCTATGTGCTGGCGCTGATATTGCTGGCACTGCTGGTGTTCACTGCCGTGATGCGGCCGCCGCTCTACTGGTGGTATCTGGTACTTGAAGCGATGGCGGCGGCGTTTATGGTGGTGACCTATTTCTCGCTCGTGCGTCCGGTGAGCGCCATACTTCTGGGCATGGACTTGCTCAAGGGGCAGGATTTCAGCAGCCGCCTTGCCAAAGTGGGACAGCTCGACACCGAGAAGCTCGTGGAGCTATTCAACAACATGATGATGCAGATAAAAAACGAGCGCGTGTACCGTCAGGAGCAATATCACTTCATGGAACTGATGATAAACGCATCGCCTTCGGGAATCATAGTGCTTGACCTGGAGGGACGGGTGGCGCTGGTGAATCCGTCGGCGGTAAAGATGCTCGACGCCGATTCGGCCAACGAGCTGCTGCGGACAAATCTCGCCGACCGGAAGTCACAGTCGGCGGCCACGCTCGCCACGCTTTCGCCCGGCGATAGAAGCACGGTGAGGATGGCAGACAGCAGAGTGTACCGCTGCGCATGCCAGACGTTCATAGACTCGGGTGTGATGAGGCGCTTCTATCTGATAGAGAGTCTTGCCGACGAGATGATGAAAGCAGAGAAACAGGCCTACGAGAAGGTGATACGCGTGATAGCCCACGAGGTCAACAACACCTCGGCCGGAATATCGTCGCTGCTCGAGGCCATAGGCGGAATATTCGCCACCGAGGCGGGCGACGCCGACAACGAGATGAGCGATGCCGTGGAAAGCTGCCGTGAGCGCATAGAGGGACTGAACAGCTTCATATCCTCCTATGCCAATCTGGTGAGGATTCCCCCTCTGCACCTCGACGCGATGGATATAAACAGTTTCGTGCGCCACAACCTGCCGTTTCTGGAAAGTATCTGTTCGGGCGCGGGCATCACGCTTACCACCCGTCTGCACACCGAGCCGATAGCGGTGTCGCTTGACCGCGTGCTGATGGAGCAGGTGCTGGTCAATGTGGTGAAGAACGCCAAGGAAAGCATAGGAAGCGACGGCAGCATAGAGATAGCCACCGCGCCGGGCAAACTCATAGTAACCGACAACGGCGCCGGCATCTCGCCGGAAGCGGAATCGCACATCTTTTCCCCGTTCTATTCCACCAAACCGAGCGGACAGGGCCTGGGACTGATGGTGACGGCCGAAGTGCTGAGGCGCCACGGCTTCCGCTTCTCGCTTGCAACCGACCGATCTACCGAGCTCACGTCTTTCATTATTAAATTTTAAAGTCTATGGAAAGGCCTATGCTGACGCGCTGTGCGGCAGCGCACGCTCCGCGGCTCGCCGCACGTGGTTGGGACGGGGGCCTCTTTCCCACAGCTCACGCAGTGGGTTGTACAGATATCGCACCTCCGGTGCTCCATGGTGAGATTTGCTGGCAATCAATGACTTGTATCGTCGGTGTTGTAAAACTTAAATTACCGTTAAAATTGTAGGGATGCACGCTCGTGCATCCACTGACAATCAATGATGGTTGGGACGGATGCTCCATGGAGCATCCGTCTACATTTGGCGGGTTTGCAATACTTTCTTGTATGAAAAGAGTTTGGTAAGATTGATTTGCGGGGTATTAAGGAAATAACTAACTTTGCGGCAACGGAAATCAACCCATCCGGCAACACCCGCTATGAACAGCAACAGTCTTGTTTCAATCGACGACATTTCTCGCGATGAAATCCTCGGTCTGATAGAGCGCGCGCGTTATTTTGAAGAGCACCCCAACCATAAGATCCTTGACGGCAAGGTTGTGGCGACTCTTTTTTTTGAACCTTCCACGCGCACACGCCTGAGTTTTGAAACTGCGGTAAACCGCCTCGGCGGCCGCGTGATAGGCTTCTCCGATGCCTCGACCTCAAGCTCGTCGAAAGGCGAGACCCTCAAAGACACCATAAAAATGGTGAGCAACTACGTGGATCTTATCATAATGCGCCACTATCTGGAAGGAGCAGCCCGCTACGCCACCGAGGTGACCGACATTCCGATTATCAACGCGGGCGACGGAGCCAACCAGCATCCCTCGCAGACTCTGCTCGACCTCTATTCGATAGCCAAGACCCAGGGCACCCTCAACGACCTGACCATAACCATGGTAGGCGACCTGAAATACGGACGCACCGTCCACTCGCTCCTGATGGCGATGCGCTATTTCAACCCCACGTTCATATTCGTGGCATGCGACGAGCTGCAGATGCCCCGCGAATACCTCCAGTTCTGCGACAACCACGGCATACGTTACCGCCTGGAGAAAGACTTCAACAGCGAAGTGCTGGCGCAGACTGACATTCTGTATATGACCCGCGTGCAGCGCGAACGCTTCACCGACATTATGGAGTATGAGAAGGTGAAAAACCTCTATACTCTTCGTGCCGACATGCTTGCCGGCACGAAGCCCAACCTCAAGGTGCTCCATCCGCTGCCACGCGTGAACGAAATAGCCCTGGATGTGGACGACACTCCGCAGGCCTATTACTTCGAGCAGGCTCGCAACGGACTCTTCGCGCGTCAGGCCATCATATGCCTATCGCTCGGAATCGATATTCTCAAACAAGAAAACCAACAGCAATGACAAACCAGAAGAAAGAACTCGCCGTGGCCGCGCTGCGCAACGGCACCGTGGTTGACCGCATTCCCAGCTGCAACCTTTTCAAAGCTGTGAGAATTCTCGGCATAGAGAATATGACCAACCATGTGACTATAGGCAACAATCTGGAGAGCAAGCATCTGGGCACCAAGGGAATCATCAAGGTGGCCGATGTGGAGTTTCCCGAAGAGACCCTGAACCGCATAGCCATCATCGCCCCCCACGCCCGCATAAACGTGATACGCGACTTCGAGGTGGCCGAGAAACGCGATGTGTCGCTGCCTGACACCATTGTGGGAATAGTGCGCTGCAACAACCCCAAGTGCATCACCAACAACGAGCCCATGGACACGCGCTTCGAGGTGATAGACCGCGAGGACGTGACACTGCGCTGCCACTATTGCGGCCACACGGTGAAAAGCTCCGACGCCAAAATAGAGTAACCCATACATCATAATCCCCCTTATCAGGAGATATGGCACGAAAAGAAGAGTGGAAAGCAGGGACAATGGTCTACCCGCTGCCGGCGGTGCTGGTGAGCTGCGGAGACAATGAGCGGTCGAATCTGGTGACGGTGGCCTGGACGGGCACCATATGCACCAATCCGGCCATGCTCTACATATCGCTGCGCCCCGAGCGCCACAGCTACGGCATAATCCGGGAGAAGATGGAATTTACCGTCAATCTCACCACCGAGGCCATGGCCCGTGCCACCGACTGGTGCGGAGTGAAATCCGGACGCGACTTCGACAAATGGAAAGAGACCGGCCTGACGCCTGAAAAGGGCGTGAAAGTGGCGTGTCCGTCGGTGGCGGAATCGCCGCTGAGCATCGAATGCCGCGTCAGGGAGATAATTCCGCTGGGGAGTCACCACATGTTCGTGGCCGAAGTGCTCGACGTGCTTGCCGACCCTGAGCTGATTGACCCCGAGACCGGGGCTTTCCGCCTGGACCGCGCAGGCCTGATGAGCTACAGCCATGGAGCATATTTCAGCCAGGGCCCGGAGATAGGCCGCTTCGGCTGGAGCGTAAGAAAAAAGAAATAAACCAAACATATCTATTCAACTCATTAAAATGGAAAAAGACGCCAAGATTTTTGACCTCATCGAGCGCGAACATCAGCGCCAGCTCAAAGGTATTGAACTCATAGCATCGGAAAACTTCGTGAGCGACGAAGTGATGCGCGCCATGGGCTCATGCCTCACCAACAAATATGCCGAAGGCTATCCCGGACACCGCTACTACGGCGGCTGCCAGGTGGTTGACCAGGTAGAGCAGCTGGCCATAGACCGTGTGAAAGAGCTCTTCGGAGCCGAATACGCCAACGTACAGCCCCACTCAGGAGCACAGGCCAATATGGCCGTGTTCATGGCATGTCTGAAACCCGGCGACAAATTCCTTGGCCTGAACCTGAGCCACGGCGGCCACCTGACCCACGGCAGCCCCGTGAACTTCTCGGGCCTGATTTTCCACGCACTGGAATACAACGTGAGCGCCGAGACCGGCCGTGTGGACTATGAGCAGATGGAGGAAGTGGCACGCCGCGAGCGTCCCCGCCTGATTGTGGGCGGCGCCAGCGCCTATTCGCGCGACTGGGATTACGCCCGCATGCGCCGTCTGGCCGATGAAATCGGTGCCATACTGATGATCGACATGGCACATCCCGCCGGCCTCATAGCAGCCGGACTGCTGGAAAACCCGGTGAAATACGCCCATATCGTGACCTCGACCACCCACAAGACCCTCCGCGGTCCGCGCGGCGGCATAATCCTCATGGGCAAGGATTTCCCCAACCCCTTCGGCAAGACCAACAACAAGGGCGAGACACGCATGATGTCGTCGCTGCTTGACTCGGCCGTGTTCCCCGGCGTACAGGGCGGCCCGCTCGAGCATGTGATCGCCGCCAAGGCCGTTGCCTTCGGCGAGGCGCTGCAGCCCTCGTTCCGCGAATATCAGCTGCAGGTGAAGCACAACGCCGCCGCCATGGCAGCAGCCCTCATCGACAAAGGCTACAAAATAATCTCGGAAGGAACCGACAACCACTGCCTGCTCATTGACCTGCGTACCAAATTCCCCGATCTCACCGGCAAGGTGGCCGAGAAAGTGCTCGTGGAAGCTGACATCACGGCCAACAAGAACATGGTGCCCTTCGACAGCCGCTCACCTTTCCAGACCTCGGGCATACGCCTTGGCACTCCCGCCATCACCACCCGCGGCGCCAAGGAGGAACTCATGGGAGAAATCGTGGAGATGATAGACACCGTGCTCTCCAACCCTGAAAGCGCCGAAGTGATAAAGGCCGTGCGCGAAAAGGTGAACTCCACCATGGAGAAATATCCTATGTTTGCCTATTGAGATGAAGACCTCACTGCTGACGGCCGCAATGGCCGCCGTGACAGCCTCGGGCGCCGCTCAGACCTCGCAGACTGCTGAAAAAGCCCCGCGGAGCGAACGGCCGAACGTGGTGATAATATTCGCCGACGACCTCGGTTACGGCGATCTGGAGTGCTACGGCGCAAAAAACGTGAGCACACCGAATGTGAACCGTCTCGCCCAGCAGGGCACACGGTTCACAAACTCCCACGCCACCGCCGCCACCTCCACGCCCTCGCGCTACTCGATGCTCACAGGCGAATATGCCTGGCGCCATCCCGACACCGACGTGGCTCCCGGCGACGCAGGCATGATAATCCGCCCCGAGAAGTACACTCTGGCCGACCTGTTTCACAACGCCGGATACCGCACCTCGGCTTTCGGCAAATGGCATCTGGGCGTAGGCGACAAGACCGGCAAACAGGACTGGAACGCCCCCCTGCCCTGCGCCCTGGGCGACATAGGCTTCGATTATTCATATATCATGGCGGCCACGGCCGACCGCGTGCCCTGCGTGTTCATAGAAAACAACCGTATAGCCAACTACGATCCCGAGGCGCCCGTGTATGTGAGCTACGAGCATAACTTCGAAGGCGAACCCACCGGAAAGGATAATCCCGAACTGCTCACCAACCAGCGGCCGAGCCACGGGCACGATATGTCGATAGTGAACGGCATAAGCCGCATAGGCTACATGAAAGGCGGAGGCAAAGCTCTCTGGAAAGACGAGAACATAGCCGACTCCATCACCGACCACGCCGTGAAATTCATCAAGGAGAATGCCGACGCGCCTTTCTTCATGTATTTCGCCACGAACGATGTGCATGTGCCCCGTTTCCCCCACGACCGCTTCCGCGGCAAGAACCCGATGGGAGTGCGAGGTGACGCCATAGTGCAGTTTGACTGGAGCGTGGGACGCATTCTCGACACTCTCGACAGCCTCGGGATAGCCGACAACACGCTGGTGATACTGTCGAGCGACAATGGTCCCGTGGTGGATGACGGCTACGACGACCGCGCCGAGGAACTGCTCAACGGCCATTCCCCCACAGGACATCTGCGCGGCGGAAAATACAGCGCTTTTGAAGGCGGCACACGCGTGCCGGTGATTGTGCGCTGGCCAAAGGGAGGGGTTCCGGCAGGAAAGACCTCAACGGCACTCAACTCCCAGATAGACTGGATGGCCTCCATGGCCGCGCTGCTGGGCGAACGCACGCCCGCAGGCGCCGCGCCCGACAGCTACAACCGCCTGCCGGTGATTCTGGGTCAGAGCGACGAACCGCGTCCGTGGGTGCTGGAACAGGCATCCAACAAGACGCTCTCGCTCCGCACTCCCGACTGGAAGTATATCCAGCCTAACGGAGGCCCGGCAATGGTGCCCTGGGGACCGAAAATAGAGACCGGCTACCTGGACCGTCCGCAGCTCTACGCCGACTCCGACACCGGCGAGCTCCACAACGTGGCCACGCAGCATCCCGAGAAGGTGAAACGCATGGATGAGATAATTCAGGCCGTGAGAAAGAACGACAAGGCCGCACTCGACTCCCTGCACGCCTCTCCCGCTCTCGCCCCCTGCAAGAACTGCAAAGCGAAATAAGCGCCTATTCATATAGGATTGCCATAAAAAATAGCTAAATTTGCGCTCGGAAAAACCGGGCGCAAATTTTTTATCTGTACCCCGAAAACTGTTTGAATTATGCTTGACCATATAGTCTGGAACGCCAATCCATTCCTCATCGACTCCTTCATTCAGGTGAGATGGTACGGGCTGATGTTCGCCCTCGGCTTCCTGATAGGATACGAAATAGAGGCGCGGATCTACCGCCACGAAGGTGCCCCCGAGAAATGGCTGGGCATACTTCTGCTGTGGACCATGGCAGGCACCGTAATAGGCGCCCGTCTGGGCCACGTGTTGTTCTACGAATGGGACTATTATTCCAAGAATCCCATGGAGATACTGCAGATATGGCACGGAGGTCTTGCCAGCCACGGCGGCACGATAGGCGTGATGATAGGCGTGTTCTGCTTCTCATGGTTCACGACAAAGCGCAATCCGCTGTGGGCGTTTGACCGCCTTGTGATACCAATAGCGCTTGTAGGCGCTATGATACGCTTCGGCAACCTGATGAACTCGGAGATATTCGGCCATCCCACCGACCTGCCCTGGGGCATGATGTTCGTGCGCTCCCAGGAGTGGCAGACTCTCTATGCCGGACAGGCCTGTCACCCGACCCAGATATACGAGTCGCTCTGCTATCTAGCGCTCTTCGGGCTGCTGATGTGGATGTACTGGAAAAAGAATGCCGAACGGCGCCCCGGACTTATATTCGGTGTGTTCTTCATAGGCATTTTCCTGCCGCGCTTCCTCATAGAATTCGTCAAGAACAACCAGGTGGCATTCGAGGAGAACATGACCCTGAACATGGGCCAACTGCTGAGCATTCCGTTCATTCTTCTCGGCATAGGCCTGGTGATTTACGCCATGACACATAAACCGGTGGTACTCACCTTCCCCAACCATTTTGCCGACGAGGCTCCGGCTAAAAAGAAGAAATGAGCCAGGTAACATTCATAACAGGAATAGACACGGACGCCGGCAAGAGCTACGCCACCGGCTGGCTGGCACGCGAACTTGCCTCTCAGGGGCTTAAAGTGGCCACTCAGAAATTCATCCAGACCGGATGCGACGCATTCAGCGAGGACATAGAGCTGCACCGGAAAATCACAGGTACGGGCCCCCTCCCCGAGGATACCGACCACACCACCGCGCCGGTGGTGCTGAGCTATCCCGCATCGGCACAGCTTGCCGCCCGCATAGACGGCCGTGAGATAGACCTGACGGCAATAGACCGGTCAACGGCCATTCTGACCGAGCGCTACGACCGGGTGCTGATAGAAGGTGCCGGAGGTCTGATGGTGCCTATCACCGACGATTATTTCGCTATCGATTATGTGACCGACCGCAAGCTTCCCGTGATGCTCGTGACAAACTCCCGGCTCGGCTCGATAAACCACACTGTGCTCTCGCTCGAGGCCATACAGAGCCGTGGCATAAAGCTTGAGGCTGTGCTGTATAACCATTATTTCGACGAGGCAGCCGGCAAGCCGATAGCCGACGACACCCGCGCCTATACAGAGCGCTACGTAAGCCGCTACTTTCCCGGAACGACAATAATCGACATTCCAACAATAAAAATCTGACATTCAGAATCGCCATGGACCCGCAATATCCTCAAATAGCCATAAGCAAAGAAGCGTTGTCGCAACTGCCTATTGTGGAGTACCACGGAGAGATTACCGTGGTAGACACCATAGAGGAAGCCCAGACAGCTCTGGAAGCACTCGAGAAGGAAGCGATTGTGGGATTCGATACCGAAACACGGCCAACGTTTACCAAGGGTCGCACTCATACGGTGTCGCTGGTTCAGATTGCCACCCGCGAACGCTGCTATCTCATCAGACTCAATCGGCTGGGATTCTTCGACGAGCTGCGGAAATTCATGGAGAACGAAAATGTGAGGAAAATAGGTCTCTCGCTCAAGGACGACTTTTTCGTGCTCCATAAGATAAGCGAGTTTGAGCCACAGGGCTTCATAGACCTGCAGGCATTTGTGAGGGATTACGGCATAACAGACAGCAGCCTTCAGAAAATTTTCGCCGTGGTATTCGGCCAGCGTATATCGAAGGCGCAGCGCCTGAGCAACTGGGAGGCGACCGAACTCTCGCCCGCGCAGCAACTTTACGCCGCTATCGACGCATGGGCATGCCTGAAGCTTTACGACGAGCTTACAGAAGGCCGGTTTGACCCATTCAAGTCGGAGTACATCGTTATTCCTGAACCAGAAATTACTGAGGAAGAAAAAACGGAAGTTCCCGCGCCAAAGCCGGAGAAAAAGGAAGCCGCCGCACCCGAGAAAAAGACCAAGATGCGCCGGAAAAGAACTACAGCAAAAACCTCGAAAAAAGAAAAAGAATGAAGCGCCGCTCTACTATAATACCCATGCTGCTGTTGGTGTATCTCGCCGTAATGGCGTATATAGGCCGCGGCGAACTGCTGGCCGGCAATTATCTGTATTATTTCGGGATAATCGGTGCCACTCTCGTGTGCATTCTGGCGCTTCATCTGGTGCTGAAACGCCGGGAGAAAATGCGCGGCAAGTAAGGCCGGAGTGCATCTTGCGGCCAATTATCTTCGGGCCGATTGCGCTTCTCAGGCCGCAGCCTCGGCCGGAACGGCCTCGACGGTATGATGGAGCTTCCAGCCAATCCAGGCCATGGCGATGCTCATCACGGGACTCATTATATTGAAAATACAGAACGGGAAGTAGATAAGCGTGGCCACGCCAAGCACGGTAGACTGCGTGACACCGCAACTGTTCCAGGGGATGAGAACGGAGGTAACGGAAATCGAGTCCTCAAGCGTGCGGCTGAGCACCTGCGGCTTTACGTTGCGCCTGCGGTAGGCCTTCTTGAACACATTTCCTCCAAGGATAATGGAAAGATACTGATCGCCGGTGCAGGAGTTAAGAAACAACCCGCTTGCCACTGTGGTGGTGACAAGGCGGCTTGTGCGACGGAGCCGCGACGTGATGGCGTGGGTGATAACCGTCATCATTCCGGTGCCCATCATCACGCCTCCGAACAACATGGCGCTGAGCACGAGATATACCGTACCCATCATGCCTGACACACCGCCGGTGGATGTGAGGGATTCGAGAGTGGGATCGCCCATGGGAATGGATGTATCGGTAAGGAGAAGACGCAGCGAAAGCAGGATATTGTCGGTAACCGAGCCAGCTCCAAGCGCGGATGTAATGCCGGGCTGCAACACCCACATCCCTATCAGCCCGGCGACGGTACCCACGGCAAGCGTAACCACGGTGCCACGACGCGTTGCTATCATGATAACGGTAATAAGCGGGATGAGGAGAACCCACGGAGTGATTACAAACGAGCGGTGCAGGGCCTCGGAAATGGCCTGAGCCTTGGCGCCGTCGGTGAGTTGGGATGTCATGCCCACACCGAAATATACGGCAAGAGCCACTGCCATTGCCGGCATTGATGTGAGCATTAGAAAACGGATATGGGTGAAGAGATTCACACCGCAGGAACTTGAGGCAAGAATGGTGGTGTCGCTCAAAGGCGAGACCTTGTCGCCGAAATAGGCTCCTGAGATTATCGCTCCGGCCACCCATCCCGGCGAATAACCCATCACGGTACCAACACCCAGAAGCGCTACGCCGATAGTGGCGATAGTGGTCCAGGAACTTCCGGTAACCACCGACACCACAGCACATATAAGGCAGGCTGTGACGAGGAACAGCGACGGGCTGAGCAAACGCAGGCCATAGTCGATGAGCGTGGGAACGAGGCCTGAGAACATCCATGTGGCCGAAAGTGTGCCTATGAGCAGAAGGATAGGAACCGCAGGGAGAATCTGGCGCGCGCTCTTGGCTATGCCCGGAAGCAGACAGCGGCGCGTGCGCGATGTGAAAGCCATTCCCAGCAATATGCCTCCGGCACTGGCAGCAAGCAGTATATAATAACTGTAGTCCTGCACGAGAGCGGCTCCTTTTACGGCAATTATGAGCACAAGCGCCGCAAGCAGGACTATAATCGGAATCAATGACACGAAAAGAGAAGGCATCGCCTGACGCGCACCGCGGGCGCCGGATCCACCCGACATTCTATTGCTAAAAATCATTCTTTGAGTTCGGTTAATTGTATTCTGAGCGATGGATCGAGGAAGAAGGGACACCTCCCGGCCGGTCGTTACGCTTTCCGAAGTACAAAATTAATAAAAATCGGAGATTTATCCCCTCCGGATTGCAAAAAAGAGGTATATTTATAATTGGTTAGCTCTGATAAATAAAAGTTAGCACAAGAAAATGTTAAAACAGTTAAATTATCAGCTACATGCGAACAAATTCCGAAGAAAAAGCGTAACTTTGTAGAAAATGGGATAAAATGCAGCGGCAGGAATCCCGACAGCTTACCGTCATGGCTTCGGCTCATGGCCCGTCAGCTTAACAAAAGGGGTTGACCGGTTTTGACAGCGTGAAGAATGGGTAAGTAAGCATGCAGAGCCATGATGGATGGTGCTCTTAAATCTCCGACATCAACTTTTCTAAATGGCGAAAATAACTACGCTCTTGCTGCCTAATCGAAGTACAGTAGATTACGCTTAATCGCCGCAACAGTTGCAGCGACAAGACATCGCCCGATTGTCGTTTTTCCGAGACTAATCGACCAGGCGGTGCAGGTAAATCGGGAATAGGACGCGGGAAGCCTCGCGATGCGTCCGAAATCTTAGAGGATAAGCCGGCGATTGGGTGTCGTTTCCCTGCCGCCGGACCAAAACCAACAACCGACTAAGCATGTAGAAAGCTTATTGATTCCACGACTGGACGAGGGTTCGAGTCCCTCCAGCTCCACCCAAGTCTGATGAAAGACAATGAATAATCCTGCAACTCATTGAATTGCAGGATTTTATATTATGTAACATAATGAATAAAAATGAACATATAGGAAATATATCAGTTGGACTTCTGGTTGGACTTGATATTTTCCAATTCACAAGTCCAACTGACTTCCTTATATTTCATTGATATTCAATATTTTACACTTGTATAATCTGCTAATAATCAAGACCTTTGCACTATTGAAAACAACAATAAAAATCATAGTGTAATGGAAACAATTTTATTCTTTATCAAAAGAAAAAAGCTTCTGAAAGATGGTACTGCATCCATCTTTGTAAGAGTTACATCTGGCAAACTCTCAGCCGAAGTTGCAACGGGAAAGAGTGTTCTGCCATCCCAATGGGTGGCAACTAAAGGCAGAGCAAAAGGTAATACACTTAAAACAAAACAAGTTAATGCCTTTCTAGATCAAATGGAATACACTCTGCATGATTTGACACTTCAAATCCAAAGAGAGGGTAAACAGGTAAGCGCGAAAGAGATTTTGAACAGATACAAAAATCTTAATGTGCCTAAGATTGGAATTTTGGCTTTATATGCCGAGCATAATCAGGAACAGAAAGAACTTGTAGGCATATCTGTTGCTCTTGGTACATATAAAAGGCATGAAACATCAATGAAACTCTTTCAGGAGTTTCTTATGTTCAAGTACAAAGCCAAAGATATTCCTGTCAATGAGGTTGATGTGGATATGTTGAAAAAATATCAGCATTATTTAATGACGGTCAGGCATAATAACAATAATACCACTGTTAAGTACCTCAGAAACCTCGGCAAAGTTCTTAATTTAGCTGTAACCAAGAAGTTAATTCAAACGTCTGCATTGGAAGAATTGAAATTGAAGATAGAACCTGTTGATAAAGGCTTCTTGAATAAAACGGAACTTGCCAAACTTGCGGAGAAAGAATTTGACGTGGTTAGGCTTGAACAGGTTAGGGATGTCTTTCTATTTTGCTGTTATACGGGACTTGCCTATGTAGATGTCCATTCATTAACAAATGATGATATAGTTGAAGATGGAGATAGACTATGGATACGCAAGGCAAGACACAAAACTAGCGTAATGTGTCATATCCCAATTATTAAACCCGCAAGAGATATTCTAAACAAATATGCCTCATTTGTTCCAACGGCAGGTAAGTTACTGCCTGTTCTATCCAATCAGAAGATGAACGCGTATCTTAAGGAAATAGCAGCTATAGTTGGAATTGAAAAGGATTTGACAACACACCTTGCGCGCCATACCTTTGCTACTACAGTTACACTCGCAAATCATGTCTCAATAGAGAATGTATCCAAAATGTTAGGTCATTCAAGCATTAGGATGACACAACATTATGCGAGAATATTAGACACATCAATTGAGAATGAGATGATGAATGTAGAAAAGAATTATGAGTAAGGCCTTATCCAAAATCCCCTGTTTTCTGCTATGGAGACAGGGGATTGTTCTATCTGCACATATTAAATAGTATAACTAAATTTACTGCTTTTGACTTATTTTCTAATGCTTTAGAAAGACCTATTTTATCCATGAAGATTACATAAAGCATTATCCAAAATAAAATTTTTTTCTGAAATTTTTTTGAAGTTTGATTGAATTATTATGAGCGCAGAATACTCCAACTGCACCTCCCCCTGCCCTTAGCAAATGGGGATACCCCCCTGTGCTAAATACAAGTGGAGCTAATTACTCCTCCTTGGTGTCTGACAAACTTCGCAGTTGGATATTCCGCTGTACAACAATAAATCATCAAACAAATGGATAATCTAAAGTTCGTTGAAACTCTGTCTGTAGCAGAGTTCAAAGCACAGAAGAATGTGCAGAAAATTGAGGTGAAACAGAACCCTCACAATGGTAAATGCTTCTTCGTCTATGGATGTGAGGTAGGAGCTGTAAGTGAAAAGTTCCTCAAAGGAAAACTCACAAATCCTGTAATCTCACAGGTATGCTCCGCTGAAACAGGTGATATGTTCTACCTATTGCATCAGCAGGGAGAAGGAGGTGCGCCTGTATTGGCTACACTCTAACACTATAGGAAGATGTAAAACGGCAAGGGGGAGAAATCTCTCTTGCTATTTTATTTCTAAAACATCTTAAACTCTAAATTTTAATACAATATGCAACTAAGAAAATCATCAAAGAAGCAAGCGAAAATAAAACTTGCTCTTCAAGGCTGTGCAGGTAGTGGAAAGACCTACTCTGCACTGCTTTTAGCCTACGGGCTATGTGGCGATTGGACTAAGATTGCAGTAATAGACAGCGAGAATAACTCTGCTGATCTATATGCACACTTAGGACAATACAATGTACTTCCACTTGAGGGAAAGTATGACCCCGAAACCTATATAGATGCCATCAAGGTATGTGAAAAGGCAGGTATGGAGGTTATAATCATTGACTCCATGAGTCAGTGCTGGGATAATCTTCTTGAATATCATGCCTGTCTCCCCGGCAATTCATTCACAAATTGGCAAAAGGTTACTCCGAGAATGACATCACTTATTCAGATGATACTCGGTGTAAACTGCCATGTAATCTCTACAATGAGATGTAAGCAGGATTATGTCCTGTCTGAAAAGAACGGTAAAATGGTTCCTGAAAAAGTAGGCTTAAAGGCTGTGATGAGAGATGGAATAGATTATGAATACACAATAGTCTTTGACATCAATATGAAGCACCAAGCCGTAGCATCAAAGGACAGAACCAATCTGTTCACAGGGAAAAGTGAGTTTGCAATCACTCCGACTACAGGACAGCTTATCCTTGACTGGTGTAATGACGGGGTAACACTTGAAATGATAAAAGGTGAAATATCAAAGGCTGAAACTTTAGAGCAACTGACCTCTGTCTATCAGCAGTACCCCGAATGGAACCAACAGCTTATAGCTGACTTTTCCAAAAGAAAGGCTGAACTTCTTACACCCAAAGAGGAAGTTCAACCCAAAGCCACAATCAATTATCAACCCAATTTCACAAGAATAAATCATGCAGACCGCACTATCAACTTTGCAACTACAGCCTGTCAGTAGGTTCAATAGCCTGCCGAGCAGACTGAATGACAGCTATAGACCGCCCATTGAGGTGGATGCTGTAGAAGTTGTGGAGGACATTATAACTCCGCAATACTCCAAAAGACTTCCTTTTATAGAAGCCAACACCAAAGAGGTTACAATAAATCATCTAAAAGATGAATGTGTTGTGCCAGTGTTCTCAAAGGACAATGAGATAACCATATCCCACCCTGCTTTCATAGAAACTGTATGGGAGGCTGCCTCAAAGGTCTTTCCGAGAGAAAGTATAGAGAAGCCCTCTATCAGGGTGAGCCACGTAATCAAGGGCAGAACTCCCGAAGCAATCCACAAGAATGTAAAGGAACTGCTTGATGAAGATAAAACCATCTATTATGAACGTATGATGTTCTGCTTTGAAATCCCCTCAATCTGTGAGGATATTCGTGGCAACAGACTCAATCTTACTATAGGTGGTGTAAGAGCCTATAATCACGAAAATCTCTATTCCAAAAAGGGCATGGAGAAGTTCAAAATCTTCATTGGCTTCAAAAATATAGTATGCTGTAATCTATGTGTCAGTACAGACGGCTATAAATCAGAGTTAAAGGCAATGGATGTGAGAGGTCTTTTCAACTCGGCATTAGCCTTGTTTCAAGACTACAACATGGCTAGGCACCTTTATGAAATGGGTGGCCTGCAAGAGAGTTATATGACGGAACATCAGTTTGCTCAATTCTTGGGTAAGTCAAGGCTCTATGGCTTTCTGCCTAAGGCTGAACAAAAGAAACTTCCTCAGATGCTCATGACTGATACTCAGATAGGCATGATTGCACGAGCCTATTATAATGATGAAAGCTTCTCTGTTCCACAAGGTAGCAAGGAAATCAATATGTGGAATGTCTATAATCTCCTTACTGGAGCTAACAAGTCTTCCTATATTGACAACTTCCTTGACAGGAGCCTCAATGCCACTCAACTTGCAGAGGGACTGAACAAGGCTCTCTACGGTGACAGCGAGTATTCTTGGTTTATTAAATAGGTTTATGGCTGCGAGTTTTATTAACTTAATGTTCATGGTACTTTCAATCTTACTTATCGGATTATTTGCCGATGAGAATAGGAAAGACAAGCACAAATAAACAAGATTATGGAGCCAAGATATATTATAATCATGGACTTCTCCACAGGGGAACTAATCAAAATCAGACTGACAGATGAACAGCTCTCTGCATCAGAAGAATATGAGGATTTTGGAGAGTTTCTTTCTACTCTTGAAGAAGAATATGATTTTAGACTGAAAGACTGCCTATATATGACCTGTCATTACCTATCTGAAAGAAACTACAATCTCTGACTTTTCCATGATTTCCTATCCATTATGGTAGGAAAATTCTGTTGTTGGAAAATAAATCATCATTTGTGATTTATTGTTGGATGCTCCAATCTCTGTATTTTTACAGTCGGATTGGAGCATTTTTCTTTGTAGATAAGCCTCTTGCCCACATCTGTACTGGTGCTATGTGTCTGAAATAATGGTTTTATACAGCTGATAATAATTTGCTTATGTCCTGCAAATTAGCTAATTTTGCAACATAAACAAAATTAGTAACAGCCAATGACGTAAAACTATTATAAGGACATATCGAAAAGAGTGTTTCACTTTTTACTTGATGTATTCTGAAAAATCGCCAATTTGACAGAGCTATCCATCGCAGTAGAAAGGAAATGCTTGCATCTACACAGGTGTGGGCTTTTTCTTGTTGCATGGATACAGGTGTTTGGCGATACCTTCAGAATAGCAATAAGTATCATAAAGCCTACACCTTCTTTTTGCTGTGTCGCAAAAAGAGCCTATGGAGATATATCAGGAAAATGGTTTGTACGGACTAAAGAATGATTGTGGAGAAGTAATCATTTCTCCGCAATATAGAGAGTTTTATCCATTCTCATGTGGATTAGCTTGTGTTAGAAATAGCAACTATCAATATGCTTATATCAATATCTTTAATAAGGCTGTTGTCCCCTTTGGCAAATATATATGGGTAGATCCACAATTCAAAGGTGGATATGCCCGTGTAAAAACCAATGATAATAAGCATTGGGGAATAATAGACTCAACAGGCAAAATTGCTATCTTTCCCAATTTGGACTATATCAGACCTTTGACAGTAAAGCCATCCCCCATTAAAGGCTGGGGTGATTATATTCATGTAAGTGGAGTATACTCAGGTAAAGCTGTCGGATATATTATTGACCGAATGAGCCGTATAAATCTTCCTGTAGATTTTGGATTTGAGAATAACTTTCCAATAATAAAAACGACATAATGACAAGGTAATAAGACAATTCATAAAAAACAATCAACAATGAAAATAAAAAAGTATCTTTCGCTTTTACTGCTTACAATTGCAGTATGTGCAGGGTTCACATCATGCAGCGATGATGATAAAGATGAACCCCAAAATAGCATTAGTCAAATCATCATAGGAGAATGGGACTCTGAGGTTCTCGGAGATGCCTCAGATATCAACACAAAAGACCTCAATGTCAATGACATTCAACTCGGTTCTGTCGATTCACGCCTCGTGTTCAATCCAAACGGAAAAGGCTATGAAATTGATGAATGGGACGGTACAAGAACAGATTTCTCTTACACAATCAAGGGAGAAACCTTGCGCATGTCAGCAGGAAATATCTCTCAGACCCACAAGATTATAAAGTATAGCGACAATGTAGTTTATAGTCTTATGGAGTCAGAACAAACCATATTCAAAATGGTCAAAAGAAAGTAGTAATTCCGAATTGTCTTATTACCATGTTATTTTCACAAATATGAAATACCCAATACATTACGGTTTGGAAAAAGCTGGTTTACCGCTTATTCTGACCACAGAGAACCCCAAGAACTTGTGCTTTCTGATTGACACAGGTTCCACGAATGATGTAATCTTTGACTTTGTATATCAGCATTTCAAAGACTACTTTACACCAACTTCAGATAGTCAAAACATCATGGGGATTGATGGCTCATTAAAACCAACTATCATCGTTAATGCAGACCTGCAATTTGATGATTTAAGGTATGAAGCACCCTTTGTTGTTCTTGAAGCCAATGATGCCATAAATCAAGTACAGGCAGAAACAGGCATACAGATACATGGAGTCTTAGGCATACCATTTATTATGGAGAATAAATGTCTGATAGACTTTGATAAACTGATTGTTAAAAATAATGATTAGAAACATGTTTGCAAACAAAAATACTGATACCAAATTGACGATGGAATATAATTACTTCCTGAGTTTCAATTATATCCCCAAAGCTTTATATGCGTGGTGGTATGTGTACACACTTTTTGAGACAGCTTTGTGTTTTGAAAGTATTGCTACGGCATACCCAAAGTATAAGCCTCTTGTTTCAAAGACAGAAGTTGTAAAATCGGGATTTAATCTACATCCCGATATAGAACTCTATTTCATCACAATTCCAAATACAAAGACAATTACTGAAGTTGGGCTGGCATGTATTGCGGTTAATCGAAAAAGTAGAGGATATTTATATTTCACCGCAGAATATTCCTTTAATGGCTATGCAGTATGTAACCCCGATGAAGTGAATAACCACAACAATACAGGCTTAATCTTAAAAGATGGTGCAGAATTTGCCAAATACTGTTATGAGCAGGCAATGGAAAAATTATCAGGTTCATCTTTTGCACACTTTTAATGTAATCATATTATTAGCAATGATATACCTTGAAAAGTTTATATTCCCCGACATTGAACATGATACATTAATTAACGATGATGCAAAAGGTTCATTTTATGATGAGCACAGTTATCCTTTCCATTTGACATCTAATATGGGACTGTGGTCATTGGATTTTGAACCTATAACAATTCTATACGGAGGTAATGGTTCGGGAAAGTCCACCATAATAAATGTGATTAGTGAAAAGCTATGTGCCAATAGGCAATCCATGTTTAATTCCAGTCCATATTTCTCTGAATATGTGGGAAGATGTCAATATAGAGCCTCAAAAAGTCTCGCTGGTGAAACCTTATATAAAGGACATAGACACCCTCAGAAATATGACATTTCAAAGATTACTACTGTGCTAACAAGCGACGATATTTTCCATTGGATGCTTGAGACAAGGCTTGAAAATGATAAAAAGCTACAAAAGAGTTACTTCTTAATGGAGGATTTCAGTAATCCAGAAAAGCTCCCTAAACATATCAATCTTGAAACTGGATATAATGTAGAAAGATATTCACGAGGTGTGCAAGTAATGAAAGCAAGAAGGGGCAAAAACTACTCCTTCAATAAAATGCTACTTGATACCATTGGGAAAATGGAACGTGGTTTTAGCAATGGAGAGACTGCTTTAATGAAGTTGTCTGAACTTTTGGAAGCTCCTGGCTTGTATCTTCTTGATGAGCCGGAGAACAGCATGTCATGTGAATTTCAGATGAAGCTAGCCTCAATTATCCAATATCTTGCGAAATATGGCAATTGCCAATTTCTAATTTCAACTCACTCTCCCTTTGTTCTTTCTATGGAGAATGCAAAAATTTATAATCTTGACCATAATCCTGTGGATATTTGCAAATGGTGGGAGTTGGACAATATGAAGTATTACTTCAATCTGTTTTATAATGCAAAAGAAAACTTCATCAAATAACAAGGCTGTACTTGTATATATCGGAGGTCTCGGATTTATGTTTGAGGTTAATCCATCCCTCAAACATAATCTGATAACTCCTGATATACTTGCATTCTTTGATGGTGTACCGGAGAGTGAGGAAGTAACAAAAGATTGTGCTTTTCCTTTAGCTAAACCAAATACAAATATATCATCTTCACTCTTTCAGTATATAGGGCATGAATGTGTGGCTTGTCATGATGGAGTTTCTAGGAAATGTCAAAGAATAAGATGTAGAATTGAATATAATGGGATGATTAAAACTGCTATTTTTCATTTGGATGAATCTCTTATGGGGCGTAATATTACAGGCGTAATCACTCAATTCCAATCGAAAATGCTTAATAATAAAAAGTATCTCCACATTGCTCCCTCTAACTCTAATGCTGGATTTATATAATGGCTTTGATCTTAGAAAGCTGTATTCATTCAAATATTTCAAAGTAAGATAAAAACCAATCTAACATGGATAATATTCGGGAAATATTGAAGAGATCTTTCGTAATTGAGAACCTCTACATGAAATCTATTATTATGGTGATGCTAGTTTTGTGGTCTGTATTAGGCTCATTAATTATTCCGTACTATATTGGCTTATATGTGAGTGAAATACTTAGTCCAACTACAATGGACTATGTATGTGCTTGTAATGCTCCCCCCATACTCATTAAGTTTCAGGCAAATATTACGTGCGGAACTTATTTAATTTGCATTTTGGGAGTAATGTACTATATACTTCGTTTTTGGGGATTATCTAAATATAGTCGTTGGATATGGTTCATTGTATTATTTATCCTTAATGGAACTTCATGTTTCATTGCTATGAATATACTAAGTACAGAGGTAAGCGGGTAACTAATATTCTAATTAAACAGATTAAGAAATGGACGAAGATGCACCGAGCTTTGTTGTGGCTCTAATTATAAATATCATTATCTTCATTGTTATTCCTTTGGTAATGACATATAGGCGTGGCTATTTATTTAATGCAAGTGAACACTTTAATTGGCTTAAAATCTTATTTAGACGGAAAAATATGGTTCTTCCAATTGAATGGACCATAACAGGTGTTAGACAATTATCTGTATTTGAAGAATATCAGATACAGAAGATAGTGGTAAAACTGATGTCCTATTACAAAGAAGGATATTGGGCTGTAATTCTACTCAAAAGTGGCAAGACTATTGAATATCCACTTGGAGAGAATAAAGGCTATTGGAGTGATACAGAAATCCCAATCAACAATGTTTTGATTAGAAAGTGGCAGAAAAGAAATCAATACAAATATGATATTATCCCCATTAAAGAACATGAGTAATTCAGTTAAGATATTAGTAAAGTCATTCATTCTGTTAGTTTATATCTTTATTATTCTTTCCATTTTAGAAAGCCATTATGTAATTGGAGGTGAATGTGCAGCAAGAGTATATTATAAACCTTTTATCGGATGGGATTATATTAAGATAACTCTTGTTGGTATTATTATGCTTTCTATCTCCCTATATTTCATTCATACCTCTCTAAGAATGAGGGGTCTTGAAGTATTGGTGTATTCAAGTATTATCATCTCTACTTTAATATGGGGAAATGATATACTTGCATCAAGAACAGAAGATTGGCCTGAAGTATATAAAGTTAAATCAGTTGATTATATGTATCCGAATAAGTTTATAAATTAACTTACCCTTCTTACCCGATTACAGCAGGGTAAGGAGGGTAAGTGATTTTTAATTCTCATTTGGCTTTAACTAAGTAGCCATACACCCCATTCCTTTTGATTCTTGGAACTTTCATCTCTCTAAGGATATGTCCAAGTTGTTGAATTGAAATAGATTTATGCCCAGTTTTAAGAACTAATTGCTGATGTAATTGTGTGGTTGTCAGGAAATGCGAGTCCTCATCGTGTAGACTGCCTATATCGAAGTGATTTACAAAAGCTTCTTCCTCTACTGAAATGTCTCTAAATTCTGCATTCATCCTGTCAAGCTCTGCAATTTCATTTTGGTCAAACCAATACTGAAATCCATGTCTGAAAAGATAGACCGCTTGAGAAAATATTTTATCATGTGGAATGTTGTGCAGTAAATTGAAACTTGATGCCTCAAAGCACAAGAACCTCCTGTTCCCAGTCAAATCTTTCAAAAAATGCTTCCTGTTGACAGTCCCAGCGAAAGATGCTCTACTCCTATAATATTGGGTTATTGGCGTATATGCTCTCCTTAAATTCGTACCTTTCTGAGTCATAAGTTGCTTTACGCCATCAATATTCTTCTCGGTCAAGTTTTCCAATTCGTCCATGAGAATAAGGACACATTCAGAGAGCTTTACACTTGACTCTTTGTCCTTTGTTTGAACATAGCCCTCATGAATAAACTCTTGAAACTCTTTGGGGAGTATGGTGTGAAACCAGGTTGTCTTACCTATACCCTGTGCGCCGGAAAAGATAATTGCGGTTTGGTTGCTTACATTTTCATCTAAAAGTGTGGCAACCATTGCGACCAACCATTTCTTCAAGCACTTTTCAAAATGTACTGGCTGTGTAACAGTGACAGACGAAGCGAGTTGTGCTATATAATCCACACCATCCCATTCGGACAAATTGTTCAAATAGTCTATATACGGATCAAATTGAGGTACAAAATCAGACCTCAGTATCATGAACAATGTGTCTTTTGAGCACCCTATATTTTGAGTTTTAATTTTTCTCAGAATAGTGTTGAACTCATAGCTGTCAAGGTAGTGGAATGAATTATCTGCGCCTCTAATCCTCACTAATAGCCTTTGCGTGATTGAGTTGAATTTAAACTCGTAGTTGGCACTTAAAAATGCTTGGATTTGTTCTATATTGGAATTAAATCCAACTCTCTGCACTTCAACATCCTCATTAAGGTGTGGAGGGTTCGTATTCATCATATCACACCTCCTCTCTGTTGAATATGTGCGACTAACATTGCATGGGTCATATATAGCCTACCACCGAAGTCAATAAGGCTTATAATACCCTTTGCCCTCCAATTAAAAAGTGTCCTCTTTGTGACTTTGAATATTTTTTCCAAGTCAACGAGGTCATACAGGATTGAAGGCTCCTGCCCTAATTTTTCTGTAACTTGGCAGCTACCTGAGCTGATTACAGACGCATTAGGAGCGTATCCAGACTGAAAATTTGCATTTCTTGTCATCATTGCTCCATTTAATTATGCTCTACGACAGGATAGAGCGTTATTTTATGTTCTCTTTTCATTCACCCTGCCGTGAATGCTGAGACAAAATTACTGCCAAAACAACGGAAATTCCAAATCATGGAGAAAGAATTTTGGTCGATTTCCGCATTTTTCATACTTTTGCAGTGCATAAGGTCTTGAGCATGAGATTACAGAGTCCGTTGGACTTTTCATTGGACATGAATTTTAAGGCAGAGATAACTCGTTGAATACAAGAAGAATATTCTTTTTGGTTCATGAGCCTCCAGCTCCACGATTAGTACTGATAATCAGTGAATTGCACAAACAACACCCAGTTTTACACCCAGAAATGTAAGATTGGGTGTTGTTATTTATTTGTTGGTTTAAGGTCTAATCTGAGAAAGACAAAAGAGGGAAAAGTAGGGAAGAAATTTTATTTTCCCTTTCGTTCTTTTCCCTTTAAGCCTAATCACCATCGGCACACAAACACTTCGTTTTAGTGCCGTAGATATAAGGTACGGAACTAAAGCGGAGTGACTATTTGCCGAAGATTTCCCGGAGTGCGTTAGCAAAAGCTTTGTTACATTCGCTTGGCATGTCACTTATTGGCTGACGATATTTCGAGCGGTAGAATCTCATCTTGATGTCGAGGTTTGCAAGGATACCGTTAAGCCACTGCTCACGTTGAGGCGATTCAAGAGTATCAGCAAGACGACTGATAAGGTAGCACACCCGGACTTTCTCACCATTGTTGATTTGGATTGGGTGTGAATTTGGGTGTAAATTGATGGCATGGAAAAATTCTATATTATCTATCTCTGAGAACTGTACTCCATTGCACACCTCGTATATGCCTGCGATGAGGCTTAAAGAGAAAAAAGAAACCGTTTCGGACTCTTCTTTTTTTGCTTCCGGCTCTTCATTAGAATCCGAGGATACATACTTTTCAGCAACAGCCAAAAGCTCATCACATTTGAGATTAACTCGCTCAAAAATATCGTTGCCAATATTTGACATCATATTAATGATTGTCTTTCGTTCCTCGTTGATGGCATTCAATCTAACCTTTTCCTTGTCATATTCAGCTTTGAGCCTGTAATATCTTCGTTCAAGTACCGATATTTCACTTGGAGTCATACCATTAAACGGTGTCATCTCATAGGAGTTGGAAGCCTCTATCAGATCTTTGTCTATTTCACGGAGTTTATATAGCTGTTCTTCTAATCTACATTCCACGCTTTGAAGGTCGTAGTCCCATAGCTGGGATAGCTTCATATCGTCAAGCAAGATATGATATGTTTTATAAGTGTCAATAACATTCTTCAAACCAAACGATAGGCTATTGAGCATCAATGAGAATTTTTCGTGAGGTAAATTCAGCACAGCAGAAATAATCTCGTGCTCTATCGTTGAGCCATTAGGCATGATGTCTCTAAACTCCACTAGGATATTCACATCTTCTTTGGATATACCTCTTCCTGCCACAATATTTGCATATATCCGGCTAACACTCCCAACCTTAGGGATAATATGAGTGAGTGTTTCAAACTCGTTCATTTCATATACGTTATTTATATGAGTATAACGTTTCCAATCCAACAATGGTGCATTAAACGCCCTCCATAATATCAAGTTCTTTAAATTCAAACTGTCATGGAATTATATGGTGTATTTCTCCGATGAAATTCAAAAACGCCTTCAAGGATAAATAAAAAGCACTCAAAGATAAAGGATTATCAAAGATAAATTAGTAATTTTGCAATTGAATATGGTGCAACCCATATCCAAGACATAGATAATCAGAAGCGTTATGCTTATCTTGTGAATTGGAAACGTAGGAACTTTCACAATTACACACAAGGGTAGCATAGTGGTTCTCACGCTATAGCGTGGGCTGCTATTTCTACATTCGTGTGTATAGGTTTCCTACGACCTCCAATTCAGAACGTGGCATTGCAGTTCCACGCTTCTGCGTAATTAACGGCTCAATTGGAACTAAAAGAGTCAATGGACAAACTAAAAAACAACCTAAAATAGAATAAGCATGAAAAGAATCTCAGCCACTTTAATGTTGCTTTTCGCAGCCATTTGTGTTATGGCGCAAGAGCATCTTTCTTTCAAGGGTATTCCCATTGAAGGAAGTATGACATCATTCTGTCAGAAACTCAAAGCCAAAGGATTTACTTCAATTGGTCGTGACAACAATATAACGTTGTTTACAGGTGACTTCACTGGGCGTAAAGCTACGGTCGGTGTGACCGCAACGGATGACGGCAAAAACGTTTTTGCTGTAGTCGTTTTCTTTGACCCAAGCGGTGAATGGAACACTCTTGTTAATACCTACGACTATTACAAGGATCTATACACTCGTAAATACGGAGAGCCTACAATTTCAAAAGAAAAAAATCCAGCACATTCAGATTCCAATACTGCTTTAATGGCGGAAGTCCATCAGGGAACTGTCGTGTACGGCAGCGCATGGGAAGTGACAGGTGGTGATATACAACTTTCAATCGAAAAAACATCCGGTGTCTATGAAGGTATGGTGATGATACGTTACCGGGACTCGCAGAATGTCGAAGCCAAAATCAAAAATGATTTAGACGACATCTAAAACCAATGTGTATGAAAAGATTTGTATTGCCACTTCTGCCGTTGCTTCTCGCGCTGATGAGCGGATGCACAGGGAACGAACCTAAATCAGTTCTCAAAGAGGAAACAAAAGAGCAACTTATACAAACGTATAGTGTAGAACGCTACAAGCTCTTTCCCACGCAAAATATGTGGACATTTATTAAACTTGACACTCAGACAGGTCAGATGTGGCAGGTGCAATATAGTGTAAAAGGTGATGACGGACGCCTTGAATACGACTTAAATCCCAATCCGCTTATCGACACCGGTAAGAAAGTCAATGGACGTTTTTAGCTTCATTCCACTCAAAACATATATAATTTCATTCTCCTTGACAGGATAGACGGTAAAATATGGCAGGTACAGTGGTCGTTCGATGAAGCAAACCGTGCTGTGGTACCTATTAACCGTGCAGTCCCGTCCACAAATTAGGTACGGAGAAGCTAAATATATAACAAACGGTAAAGATGGCTTTATTGCTCACTTTATGTTCATGTATCGCTGCTATAGCAGTTATTGCCATAGTAGCGATACGCCTATTGTAAAAAAAGAAGTCAAATGAGTTGTCTTTACGAGTGGTGGGCATTATTCCATTCCAATCTGCCTATGAAAGCAATGAAGAAACACTAAGGCAAGAAAGCAAACGTTTTTTCAAAGATATAGAGTCCGATTTGGAACATACCTTTAACGGGCAGTACATAACATCTCGGGAAGAGAAACAGTTTACGGAATATTATACCGAGTTGTTTCATGTGGAAGTGTCAACCACCTCTGAATCTCAATGCGTTGACACATTGACGGTACAAAAATCCGCTAATTCGGCAGTGTGTTTCCCTTAAAACTGTACCAATATCGAAATATCTGCATTTCAGCTATTTGGCAAATCGTGTTTCAATCGGCTTCAAGCCGTTTGAGATAGAGATATTTAACAATATTTAACTGTAAGATGACAGTAAAAATTTGCCTTTGAAGCCTCCAAGGTCCAAAATCGGGTCGAGGGTTTTCCCTTTGCAAGGGTGTTTTTGATGGACTGATGCTGCGCTGATGTCGGACAAAATCACATCTTGCAATCCAATCTCAATAATTGTAGTCGTTTGCGCAGTGAAATCTGAGGAAACGTGAACGTGGAAGAGTAATGTTTCGACAGAACTAAAAATAATCTGCTCCATAATCTTGTAGGTGGTGCCACAAAATTATGGAGCGAGTATATGGGGAGATAAGGACGCTTAGTGTAATGCCTCAGTCAAAAATGAAGGATTATTTTCCTGGCAAGCGATTAAAACAAGTTCGATTATTTCTCGGGCAGGGCCATCAGTGCCATATTCACCCTCGCTAATGTTTGCCCATTTTCCATTGGCGCAGACATAGCAGTTAAAGCCACCTGTGATTGGCGTGTATTTGAGCGGTTTTGCGTCGTTGACTATATATGATAGAAACTCCTTGAAAGCTTCGGTGTCTTTTGGACTGTTGATTTTCATTTTTGCATCAAGCGGACAAGGGATTGGTCCTTCTTCGCTTTTTTTGCGTACTTCATTATGTCTTTGTTGGAAAGTTGTGAATGGTTTTGAGCGATACCGATAAGTAATGCTATCTCCATCTGCCGAAAGTGATACTCCCTCTGCTCTATCTAAGTCTATTACCATAAAACAAAAATCAGGCTCGCCATCCAAGAGAAAATCCTTATGTGTCTGAAATATCATATCATCGACATTTTCAAGCGGTTTCGCCTTTTGTTGAGCGAAGCCAACAAAAGAGATTAGTAAGATGAAAAGTAGCGCGAGTTTATTCATAATCGGAAAGAGTTTGGGGTATATGGTGGCTATTCGTCTATTATAACAGCTTCTTCTATTATTTCGATTTCGGGTTCAGTATCCTGGCAAAAGAGTTCATTTATTAGGGGGATTGGCATTGATGTTACCTGTATTGCTCCTCCTTCAATAACACTGTTTAATGTTGGAGCCATAATAAACGCCCCGTTGATTTTGGTGGCAATGGCCTTTAATAAATTCCGCTCGGTGAAGTCTTGGAAAGCCTGTGTTGTTTCCGTAGGTTCTCCATCATCAAGCCGAAAATTAACAAGAGGGATATTTCCATAGAGGGGTTCTATATGTACGGATGCCTCGGCAACATTTGCCCTGAATGTGTCGGTGGTGTCTTTGATACCGAAAACAAGTGTATCATCGTTTTGTAACCCAATAAACCATTCATATGGACTTGGAAGATGCGTCTGTGCCAGATATTTACAGACCTTTGCCAATTGCTCCTTAGTGCAGTTGCTTTGTTCATAAAGCAACGAGCCATTTGCTAACTGAAAATTCTCGGATTCATTGATTAAATGCACGGCATTAAACATCGGGCCAAATAAATCTATTGTCGCGCTACCTTGACTGACAACAGGAGTAAAAGTGACCGACTAACGCACGGCATATTTGGTGTCTAAATCAACTTGCAGCGTATAGGGTAAGTCAGTAAAATGTATTTTGGCTTGCAGAGGAGCAAACGCAAATAATATCAATGCCAATGTTACGAGTTTATTCATAATCGAAAAGAGTTTGATTAATGAGTGGTGAAAAGATACGGTTAGCATTATGTACAATCCCAATAATACATTATATCGGAAAAGTCTTTTTCCATCAGTTTTTTATGATTTATGAAGAAGTGAGCTATACCCATGTCGCCCCAAATCGCCATAAATTTAGTTCCTTCTTCGTTATAACTTACCATTTGGAATAATTGTGTATCATATTGTGCGTATTGTGTATCGTCAAAACGCGGATCGCCTAATTGGGTATATACAGGATATCCTAATAAGCAATTTTCCTCATGACAGCCATAATCGTCAAGCTCGTATCCAATTTCGTTCTCCAAACAATTACATATATCATAATCTGGTTTATTTTCTATTTTCCAGCCATATAATGCAGCCTTCTCTATAAATTCGTCCTTGAAGTTGCCATAATGAGGGGAGGCTGTTTTTCTGACACTGAAATCAAGTGCGATTTCTCCGGATATGGGTTCGTAATCATTTGTAGATACAGAGGCTATTGGAATGTGTAGATTCTGGACATCCTCCACTGTAATATTTGGATTGATTGTTGGATGGTAGATTACACGGAAATGGTCATCATTGGTGTAATTCTCAAAATCAGAGCCATAAGAGTAATTGCTGCCCGACAAAAGGAAGAACTGAAGGATTCCTTCTTTAGGAAGTAACCCAACGTCGCCTTTGCAGACTTCCGAAATTTCATATAGATTGAACTGAGCAAGAAGTTTCAGTTTATTTCCGTTTTTATCCGTCGGATAAGGCAACGAGGAGTCCCAATAAGGCATTCCTCCGAATTTGCTGCTTGTTAAAGAAATCTTCTTACGTTTGTTCGGATTAATAAAAATTGTAGGCACACCGATTTCCTCATTAAGTTCATCAGTGATTTTTCTAGTCAGTTCAACTTTATCTATCGCCATATCGCTGTTTTGATTATCGGATTCTTCTATTTCTTCGGAATGATTAAAGTAATATCCCATATTGCATACGTCTTTTTCAATTTTTTTGTTTTTTGAGCATGCTACCAAGTTCAAAAGACAAAGTGCTACGGAAAATAGGGCTATTACTATTTTCTTCATAATCGGTTAATTTTGCCACATACTTGCTGAACGTGGTCGAGACCGTAGAGCAGCGAATGGCTGTCAACTCCCATCCATGCGAATATATTGCAAATCTTGGAGTAAATGGTGATAATATATGCGGTATCAATTTGAGCTGTCTGCGCTGAGAAACAAATCGGTTCGTGATGAGCTATGCGGTTGCGCAGCGAATTGATTTTATCCAATTCGTTAAATACATACCGTTGATTGTATTGCTGTCGCGCCGATGAGCGAGGCTTATTTGGAAATATTTGCAATAGATTTCGCCCTGCTTGAGCATATTGTATAGGCGAAAACATATATTTCCAAATCCCAAATTCCATTTCGGCGAGCAGTTTAGGATGCGTATAAAGATTGTCTCGATTTAACTTTCGGTAAGCATAGAATATAATGTCGCGAGTCTTGGAAAGTATAGGCAAAGTGAATATGCCATTGTTTACAACCGATTCTTTTAGCCAATCTGCTCCAAACTGCGACTGCATATGCCTGTCAATCCGATTGCGTAGCGTTACCTCAAAGCAACTGACTATCGTAAACATCTCCTGTGAAACTTGGAGATTGTATCGGTAGAGCGTCATTGCCTTTCGGGTGTCGCCATTGCATGCCGTGACGTATCGCGACATCCTTTCGGACGAAATGGCATCTTCAAAATCGGTATAATTCATTGGCTTAACAACTTTTTGAATCCAAAATTTGTTTAACTCAGACAAAAGCACTATTTTTGCAGTGTTGAATCCCGGTAGCCCCTGAGCAATCAAGCTATCGGGTTTTGTTTTATGGTCGCAAATTTAACGATTTTCGCCGGATTATCCTAATGAATAGCGGATTATCACTTATTGCACAACTGCAAACTATCTTGAACGATAGGGAAATAGAGCGGCACGGTACAATGGAGGGGCAAAAGTAACCGTATCATCGGCGCAGGCCTCCGCCCCGCCGTGGCTCGGCAATCTCCTTGTAGCGGTCGAAATCGGTGTTGAGTTCGTCAAGTTTGCCGGTGGCCCTTGAATACTCCCGGTCGTCAAGTAGCGGGCGGGAAAAGATTTTCAGGCTGTCGATCGCGTCGCCGACATTCTGGGCAGATTTGACAAAGCCGACAATATCCCGCAGGTGGTCATCGGTGAAATCTCTGAGCAGTTTTGCCTTTGCGAAGCTAACAAGTGCCTCTACAGCGCGGCGGAACGCCTCCGACATCATGCGGAGCATTTTCTGGAAGCGGGCATACAGCTCGTCATGCTTTCTTTCAAGAAAAGTTACCCTGTTGCTAAAGTCAGCGACCTTGGAGTGCATGGCGTTGTTGTCGCCTCTCAACCGGGCAATCTCGGAGCGTTGACGCTTCGATTCGATTTCATAAGCCGCTGTCCTCTCGGTCACCATACGCTGCACCTGCCTCTCGACCACAGCCGGAACCTGCGCCATCTTCTTTTTGAGTTCCGTGTTCTCCTCGGCAAGACGCTTCCGCTCTTTCTCCGTCTCGGCAAACTTTCCCTTGCCAAACAGGTTGGCAAGACCCTCCCTTACCGCGCTGCCGTTCTCCTCGTCGATTGCCTTCCTCTTCGCCTCGCGCCGCTCCTCCAGTTCCGCTATCTCCTGACAGCGGTCAATGGCCTCGGTGTCGAGCTGTTCATTGCGGCGTTCCTTCTCGGCGCACTGCTCGGTAAGCTGCCGCAGATGTGCCGCAGCCATCTTCTCCTTATACTCGATGCAGCCCAAGCCCTCTATGCCCGTGTCCTCCTTCGGGGTGCCGCGCTCCATGCCGAGGCTTTCGGCAAGCACGGTCTGCATCTGCTTGCATACCTCGTTGTCAATCTTGACGGTCTTTCCCGTTTCGTGGTTCACCCAGTCAACTATGATGTGCGCGTGGTGGTTCGGCAGAAGGTCGTCCGTCACCAGGTCGGCGTGTCCCTCGTCGTGGTGGAGGTCTATGCTTATGACCGAAATGCCGAAGCCTTCGAGCCACCGCACAAACGGCTCGAAATCCTCAATCTTTGTGTCCGGCTTGATTGGCGGACATCCCTCGCGGATTGCGGAGCATCCCGACCGCTTTTTCTTCTTCCCGGACTTTCGGTCGGTGTATTCCACATCCTTGCACTGCATGGCGCGTCCGGTCTTCTGCTTGACAAGCACTTTCAACTCGTCAAGCAGTTCCGGCAACGGCTTCGGATAGGCCGGGTTGCGCCATGAGGCGTTGAGATGCCGGCGGTCGTCCCAAAAGTAGGTGTGTCCGTACTTTCGGGCGACGGCCTCGCAATAGGCGCGGTCGCGGCGGTTGTGAGCCTCGGCGGTACCGACATTGCAGGGCTTGAACTTGATTCCTGTTTTCATATTCCGTAAGGTATTTGTAATTTTGCATAGCGGGTTCTCAGGGAAAGTCCCCTGAGCGGTGGGTGCAGGGAGAGGGTCACTCCCTGCTTGGGGTTCTCAGGGGCAAAAGCCACTGAGCGGAGTTTCCAAAGAGAGGGTCACTCTTTGGTCGGGTTGCACAGGGCTGACAGCCCTTGTCGGGTTCTTAGGGCAGAGCCATAAGCCCCTCGGGAGAGCCCACAACTACGGAGTAGTTATAGTGGGCTATAACAATGGCAAGCCATGTTCATTTTCCACGCCCTTAACGTAGATGCTCCTTTTGATTGAAAGCTTTAATCCACTCCCTAATATAGACCTCCGAAAGCAAAGTAAAGCGGTCGGTCAATAAACGAAGTCGGGGTTGTAGATGTATTTCTTGGTGGCATCCTGAACAATCATCCGTTTGCATTTCAGCATCGAGATGAGAGCCACAGCCTTGTTGTTGCTCAACTGGACACTGACAAGCCCATAGGTTTCCTGCAACACTTCGGTCAGCTCCTTGTATCCGTATGACGGTTTCTTGAAGAATGCCGCTTCAAGAGCAATGCGATGATGCGGTTCGGAAATATCAGTGTACGGGTCAAATTTTGTCCGTTTAGGTTTGCCGCCACCTTTTGTCCCGGCGACATAATCATCAATCAGTTCCGGCAATGCCTCGTCATTGATCCGGAAAGCAAACGGTTCAAAATCCATAGCCCGGATATGCACGCTTCTCACACAGTTTATGTCATTGCACTGCGAATCCTTCTCCACAAGCAACACGGTCTCGGCTTTGTTATTGAGTTCCGTGCCGATGTGTCCTCTCGCATTTTCATCGCCTTTGTTTTGATGAAGAATGGCATGGATGTGGATTTGCCTCTCATCGGTCCATTGCATGAGCATCGTGATGATCTTGGTTGATTCACTCGGACTGTTGATGTCATATACAAAATCACGGATGCCGTCAATTATCACAAGCCCTATATCCGGCAGATTGTAGATTGCCTGTCGGGTAATCTCTATGCGTTCTTCGGGAGAATATTTGCGGAGAGCAAGAAATTCAAGACTCTCATGGTCTTTATCGGTAGGCATACCGCACATTCGGAGTATGCGTTTAATCACTTTCTGACAGTGATACGGGCTTTGCTCGGTATCAATATACAATACTCTGCGTTTGTTCTCCGGCAATGATGCGGAATACCTCAGCACCGTGCCATTTGTTATGGCTGCCGCTACAATTGCCGACACATTGAATGTCTTTTTACTTTTGGCTTTACCGATCGAGGCACTGAAATTACCCAATGTTCCAATAACCGAATCCTGAGCCTTGATGATTTCGGGAGACATTTCATAAACCTTGGTGACGCTCAGCCGTGAGGCATGCCACATCTCTATGGCTGCCTCGGCTGAAATCAGCATTGTCTTACTCTCGTTCATTTGCGTCCCCCGGTTTTCTTGCCCGCCAGTTCAAGAGCAAGCTCGGCATCAACGATTATCTTGCGACCTATCTGCTTAATCGCACGGTCAATCCTGCCGCTTTTCTTTATGCGGTTGGCGGTAGGGATACTGCATCCGAATAAATAGGCTATGCCCGCTAAGCCGTACACATATTTAGGGGATGATGCGTCAATGGTGGTTATCACCTTTGTCTCGGTTTCGTTGTTGTGTCCGGCATTTTTCGAGAGATACATAAATTCCTCGCCGGTCATCTGCCACAACGGTTTCTGTAATAAATTTGCAATGTTCATACTTTGTTTTTTGTTACAGCCCCGGCGCCGAGGCTTGGTTAAGTCAACGTTGCAAAATTACTGCCGGACATGAGTGGCAAGGAGGTGGCACACTAAAATAAATACTCGCTATATATCATTGATATTTAGTGAGTAATAAAAATGCCACCCAAGAAATTTGAGTGGTATCGGTGGTAATCAGGTAATATCGTCTGTGATGATTGGCTAATGAAACAAATTATCAAATCTGGTCATGGCTGCCGCCTTGATATCATCGGCAATGTCAATGTATGGTTTCATCGCCTTGTAGTCGGAATGCCCCGTCCATTTCATGACGACCTGCGGAGGTATTCCGAGGGCGAGGGCGTTACAGATGAATGTGCGTCTGCCTGTATGAGAACCAAGCAATGCGTACTTTGGTGTCACGATGTCGATACGTTCATTGCCCTTATAATAGGTCTCTCGCACAGGCTCGTCTATTCCGGCAATCTGAGCGAGTTCTTTGAGATAGGTGTTGAATTTCTGATTTGTTATGATTGGAAGCACACGGTCATTCTTAAATTGAATGTCGGCATATTTTTCAAGTATGGCTTTGGTCTGAGCATTCAGCTCAATGCTCAGGCTGTCGGCTGTTTTCATAGTCGTTATCTCCATGTGGTCCGGCTTTATATCACTTCGCTTGAGATTTGCGACATCGGAATAACGCAGCCCACTAAAACAAAGGAAAAGAAAAATATCCCTCACACGCTCAAGATACTGTTTGGATTGAGGAATTGACAAGGTGCGTATCCTTGTCAGTTCATCAGTAGTCAGGAATATTACCTTCTTCTGCGTGTTCTTCATCTTCGGTTTGAAAGAGTCGAAAGCAAGATTGGAATGATAGCCTTTCTTGGCAGCCCATCGGAGATACCATTTCAGAAAAGAGATTTGCTTCCCGACAGTGAGGTTTCTCAAATCCGCAACCTCTCGCAAAAAGTCAACATAGTCATTTAGCCCATCTTCCGAGAAAAATTCAAAAGACAGTTCAACGTTATTGTTGGTTTGAAAATCGGTCAAATGATTTTTGACAGTCTTGAATTTTTGATGAGTGGCGTGTGTCCAGTTGTTCAATCGACCATTTTCTTTGACAAATTCATCATATAGCTCCCAAAACGAGGGTTTGTCTCCAACGGTCTCAATTGGTTTTTCCTCAGAGGTGTGAGCTTTTGTCCTTTCGCTGAAAGCTGATTTTATTTGCCATGGAGTCGGCATGGTTTCAGCGACCTCAAACTCTTTGAATATATTTTGTACTATGGTGTAGAGATTGAGCAAATCCGCATTAATCTCTGCCGAGCTTTGTTTCAGCTTGTTCGTACATCCATTCTTTACACGCTGCTTGTCAGCATCCCATTTGGCGACATCAATACGGTAGCCAGTAGAAAAGTCTATGCGTTTGCCTCCGAAGATGACACGCATACGGATTGGGACATTCTCAACTATTGTCACGCCGTCTTTCTTTCTACATTCGGGAGAGAAAATTATATTTCGTTTGATATTCATGTTTGGGTGTGTTTGATTTATACACCCAAAATTACACCCAATTTTTGATATATGCAAATACCATCCTTGAAATCGCATTTTAATTACCTATTGTATTAACCTATTAATCAATAGTAATTTGATAAATAATGAACATCTGTGATTATATAGGTTAAAGAGCCTCCAGCTCCACTATGTACTACCGAACTTTTTCGGACATAACGAGTAAAACCTCGGACTATCAAGTAGTTCCGGGGTTTTCTTTTATCTAATCCTTTCGATTCAGGACCGAAAAAAGACGCAAAAAGGACATCCACGGACAGAGTTTAGGCACTAACCAGGCACTAAGATTTCAAAAATCGTTTTAGTGCCTAAATAGTGCCTAAAACGCATCTAATAATCTTAATTCCGGATACTTACAAAGACCAAACTCAGAATTAAGTCGGAAAATCGGCGACATTTTAACCGCTCGTAAAGTAGGTGTTAAAATGGATGTCTGACACTATTTCCGATATTCCGGTTTAATTCTTTTGAAAGTATGGAATTATATAGTGTCTTGAAAATGTCCTCAATGTTAAAATCAGCCTAAGTCGCTGATTTGTCGCTTATTGTCCTCAAAAGTGTCCAATCCATCTTAATGTTTCACTCGTTATCATTGCATCCACCGCCTAAAAAACGGAAATGATGACACTAAATCCAACGTAAGATGAAACAGAGCACATTTAAAATTCTGTTCTATCTCCGAAGTAATCATGTAAACAAGGATGGTACATCCGCCATCATCGTGCGCGTGTCTATTGACGGAGAAAGACAGGACTGGAGTACAAAATTGGTTTGCGAGCCAAAAAGATGGGATGGGAAAGCCGGGAAAGCCACGGGGCGTTCATCTAAATCTTTTGAAATCAACCACCATCTTCAGGATATTCAAACTATTCTGACCAATCATTTCTACGACATCCAACGCCGCCACGGCTATGTTACTGTGGAAATGGTTCGCAATGCTTATATGGGCATCACCCAGCGAGAAGAGTCGCTCCTTAAACTCTATGAGCAGCACTTGGAGGATACCAAGAAACTCGTAGGCCTCAGTAAGGCGGACCCAACCTACCGCAAGTATGAGCGTATGTACCGCCGCGTGGTGGAGTTCATGAAAAAGAAGTACAACATCACCGACAATCCTCTTTCTTTGCCATACCTTACGATTTCATCCAGATCATTTCCGAGCAGAAAGCACTCACCCCCTGTCAGATCAAGATATCTGATCGAATCCGGATAAGCGTCCAAACAAATATCGACATAATGTTTCATCTCGTCAATGGTCATGGTTCATCCGCGTTCCGGACGGCATCCGAAACAACAGTTCTCACATGCCGCATTGCAACGGAATGTGGTGATTAACCCTATCTTATATGGCTTACGAGGATTGAAGGATGGCATAGGTTATTCCTTCTTTGGGATTATACCGGAACTGATATAAATCTCAGGATTCAATGGATTCTGGTCAAGGAGCTGCAATGATTTCACCATGTGGAGCGTACCCTGCTTGTATTTCTGGAAATGGGGACTGGCGATATGACTTTTGTAAGCATCCGGAGAGGCATATATCTCCATGATGGTCACTTTGCATGAATCCTCTTTGGACACGGTAGGATACATGGCGAGCACTCCCGGTTCGGTTCTCATGGATATTTCGCCGACTTCAAGAGCGAGAGGCAGATATTCATCAAGATAATCAGGCACGACCTCAATGACGGAGTAACGAATAATTCCATCGGTAGTCATCGGCGATTTTCTGCACACGGTCTGGGCGTTGGCGGTCAGTAACATGACAGTTGCGATTATCAGCGTCAAAAATCTCATGACCGGTTCTTATTTCAGTGCTTTGCCATCAGAGAAAGCATTTCCGACCTTCTCTCCGAGAGCGATGTATCCGTTGTGAATCGGGTCAAAGGTTATGAGCCGCATTTTCTCGACATCGGGTTTGCCGTCTTCTGCCAGAAACTTTTCATCACACACAATGTTGAGAATTTCCGCCACGATATAGTAGCCGGATTCCGATTCATATAGTTTTTCTTTGATTCGGCATTCCATTGTCATAGGGAAACAGTCGAAAACGGGAGCATCGACATTTTCAGCCTTGACGGATTTCCAGCCGGTATTCCGGATTTTGTCGGGGTGCGTCTTGCCGCTCACAATGCCAACATAGTCGGAAGCCACGAGAGTATCAACAGTGGCAAAGGCAACGGTAAATTCACCGTTGCGGTTAAGGTTTCCCGTAGTGGCGTGTGCGCCCATCGAAATCATGATTTCGTTCATGTCCCATTGACCGCCCCATGCGGCGTTCATGGCATTGGGAGTGCCGTCGGCATCGTATGTGCCGATGATGAGTACAGGCTGGGGAAGCAGCCATGCTTTTGGTTTGAAATTCTTCATTACTCTGATTCTTTACATAGTTTATAACAATGATGTGCCATTTATGGCTTTCGTCTTGGGTAATATTTTGACTTTGTTATATCATAGGTATGCTGCGCAAGAGAACAGACCTCGCAATCTGAAACGTCACCGTTTAGAGGGTGTCAATTTCACTTGCCACACTTACGACCATATTTTCGTTCGAAAATATCAAAATGTTCCTCGCCCCATTTAAGCATCAGGTCGATGATAGGGATCAGTGATAGTCCGAGTTCTGTGATTTTATATTCTGAACGCGGAGGAAGCTCCGGATAAATAGTCTTTGTGGCGAGTCCGTCCTCGACCATCTCTTTGAGTTGAATATCCAACACTCTCGAAGCCGCTTCCGGCAGACATTTGTGGATTTCACTGGGGCGCAGAGGCTGTCCGTCTCTCAGTTCATCAAGGATGCAGGACTTCCATTTCGATTCAATCAGGCTCATTGTAAGCCTTAATGGACAGTCCAAATCCACAGGTATTTTCTTTTCGTATGCCATCGTTTCAATTTTTATTTCCGAATGCAAAATTAGTCAATAACTGTCTAATTTCCATATATCGAATAATTTTTCGGTATATGAATAATTTTTCGGTACTTGATTTAGAGATATTACCATTGTAACTTTGCATTCATAAAATCAAACAAATATGAGAGACGAAATCAAAGAATACGAAGCAGTGGCTAAAGCAGCCGAAAAGTTTGTGAAGAGTGTAGCCGAAGGCAACAGCGAGTACGCAAAGACTCTGTTCACCGACGATGCCGTGCTGTTCGGCATCCTGAACGGCAGTGTTGAGCGCGGCTCTATTGAGCAGTTCTACCACAATGTCGATACTGTGGGTGCCGGGGCTGACTTCAAGGCACGCATCGATGTGCTCGCCGTGGAAGAAACCGTTGCCGTTGTGCGCGTCCTCGAAGAGGGATGGGGCGGGTCCATCGACTTCACCGATTTCCTTCTGCTCCTCAAACTCGACGGCGAATGGAAGTGCGTGGCAAAAGCCTACAACCAGAACTCGGACACCATAAAGAAATAAGAGCGAATCATGAAAGTATTGATGATAAACGGCAGCCCGCATCCTGACGGATGTACAGCTACCGCACTAAATGAAGTCGCAGAGACACTTCACCGCCATGAAATTGAGACCGAGATACTCTATCTCGGCAATAAACCGATTGCCGGCTGCATAGCATGTATGAAGTGCTTTGAGACGGGACATTGCTTCCGTGACGATGCTGTGAAAGATATACAACAGCGTCTCGGTGAATTCGATGCAATCATACTCGGCTCTCCTGTATATTACAGCCAGCCCACAGGACAGATTACATCTTTCTGTCAGCGACTGTTCTTTTGCAAGGAGGGGGAGATGGCAGGGAAGCTCGGTGCCTCTGTTGTGTCCTGTCGGCGCGGCGGAGCATCAGCCACCTTCGAGCAGCTTAACCAATATTTTACGATAGCCAATATGCCTGTGGTTTCCTCACAGTATTGGAACTCGGTGCATGGTTACACGCCGGATGACGTGCGTCGCGACAAAGAAGGACTCCAGACCATGCGTACACTCGGAGAAAACATGGCGTGGCTACTGAAAGCTATCGCTTCTGGTTATAGTCAAGGCATACAAAAGCCTGTCTATGAACCACGCCAGAATACTGATTTCATACAGAACAAACAGTTATAACAAATGAAGAATAAGATAATTACGGTACTGGCATCTATATACGCACTCATATCCGCCGGCATAATGAGTGGGTGTGGCTCACAATCCAATAACGATAATAATACAGCCGACGAATCACAAGAAAACAAAGAATGGCATGTCATAAAACCTACGGAATTGAAAAATCCGGTGGAGCTTTTTGACAAGGACTGGATGGCTCTTGCCGTAGGAAACAAGGACGACATGAACGCCATGACAATAAGCTGGGGTGAAATAGGCGAACTTTGGGAACGCCCTGTAGTTACCGTATATGTATCCAGCAGCCGGTATACCCATAGTTTTATGGAGAGAAACGAATATTTCACTGTCACGTCTTTTCCAAGAAACCATCGCCCGGCATTACAATATATCGGTACCCACTCCGGGCGCGACGGGGACAAACTCAAAGCGGCAGGTCTCACTCCGGAATTTACCACACTTGGAAATCCAATATTCAAAGAAGCAAACCTTGCTATAGAATGCCGTATCATATACAGTGCTCCGTTTGATCCCGAGCGCATGGACAGCTCAGTCCGACAGATATACGACAAGGGTTCTGGAATCCACACCATGTATATCGGAGAAATCGTAAATGTATGGAAAAAATAACAGATTAAATACTATACCGAACTATGATTAAAGATTATCAGGAAATAAAAGACGTAGTAATGCTGTATGTAAACGGCTGTGCTACAGGAAATGTGGAACTCACAAAAAAGGCATTCCACGAAAACGCCATAATGTATGGCTACCTCAACGGTGAATTATGTGCCGGCAGCATTGATGCCCTATACGGAGCAATCAGTCAGCTCGGTGCAGATGAAAAGACCAAAGCCGAGGTCGATGTTATCGAGGTCGTTGGTACGGCAGCTACAGTCCGTGTGGTGCTGGAAGACTGGCACGGCCTGTCGTTCACCGATTTCCATTCCCTCGTGAAAATCGATGGCAAATGGATAATCGTAGCAAAGATTTTTCATCAGTAAGGACTTATGAGTACGTTCATGGAACTTGCGAGAGCGCGCTGGTCGGTGCGCTCTTTTTCGTCAAGGCCGATAGAGCCTGAAAAACTGCAACAGATTCTGGAGGCAGGACTGATTGCGCCTACCGCTGTCAATTATCAGCCCCAGAAAATATATGTGCTGCAAAGCGAGGAAGCATTGAAAACAATCAGAGCTATAACACGAAGCACCTATAACGCTCCGACAGTGCTGCTTGTATGCTATGACAATCGAATGAGCTGGAAAAGCCCGTTCGTAGAAGGATATGACTGCGGAGAGATGGATGCAACGATTGTCTGCACACATATGATGCTGGAGGCATGGGATATCGGAGTTGGTTCCTGCTGGGTTCTTCTCTTTGATCCGGCACAAGTAAAAAGAGCTTTCAACTTGCCAGAATATATTGTGCCGGTGTGCCTGTTGCCGATTGGCTATGCCGCGCCAAATGCCAAACCATATGCACCATGGCACAATACATTCCGTTCTTTGGATGAAACCGTAAAAGTCTTATAGATATACCGACTTTTATAAAAAGCATACTTGAACCTCTTGAAAGGCTGCTTCTTATACGGCTACCTTAAAGACAAGTGGTGTAAATTTATGCCAAAATATAAACTGCGACTATTCTATGTATCAGAATGAAATGTCTTTCTTGTAGCTCGCAAAGCAAAGGGTCCGGATATTGAGAATGCACTCCGTGAAGGTATGGTGATAGCCAATTGCAGATGCGATGATAATTGTACCTGCGGATGCAATAGCTAAAGCCTCAACGCCGCCTTTTGGCAGCCGAAATTTTTGGCAAAATGAAGGTAACGGAGTATAAGACCTCCGTCACCTTCATCGCTGATATGGGATTGACTATGCTCTTTTTGACTCGTCATTGTTACCTTAAGCGGAAACTCGTCGACTTTCAGTTCTTTCTGCTATCATCTTCTTGTTGGCGTTGATGATACCGGCTATCTGCTCTGCATATTTGCAGACTCCGTTGGCAAATGCCCGGCATTGGATGATTGAGAAGTCTTTGAGCGAGATTTCTACTGTGGCGATTATTCTGCCTCCCATTGTGGCGGTGAACACAAGCGTTTCCTCTTTGAGGTAGTAGCCGGACGAACCTACGCAGATGTGTTGCTTTGTGCCTTCATCGTAGTATTCGGATACACTGTCAAGTGTGTGGAGTCTAATTGTGCCGTCAGTCATAGACAAACCTATGTATCTGCCTTTCAGTTCCTCAAACTTGGCTTGGTCAGCCTCCGCTTTCTTGCGGTTGGCTTTCTTCTGTTCCTTTACCCTCTGGCGGTTGACCTTTTCTACATATTCATCGTGGGCGGTTTTGAGGTCTTGAGGTGCTATCAGCGAGGGGGAATTTAGGTCTCTGCCCATACGCTCCAGCATCTTGATATAGTCAAACCACATTCCGACGTCCTTGAACTTATATCCGTTGCGCTTGGTTACCTTGATTGTGTTCCAATACTTATCAATGTCTGACTTATAGGCTGGTCTTGCGCAAAGGTATCGGAGCAATTCTATCTCGTTGGCTTTCATCAGTGTCTCGGCTTTGGGGTTGGTCAGCAACTGCTGAAAGAGTGTCACGGGGTGGATATGGTGGGTGGAGTTCTTGAACCCGTTGCGCTTGATTGTATCAGTGACCTTGATGCGAGGGTAAACCCATTGGTCGGCTATGTGATTGAAAGCATCGTTGTCGTTCCTTATCTCCAATGGTGAGCCGAAAGCGAAAGAGTCGATGTAGTAGCCGAGTATCCTCTGCAAACTTACTACGGTCTTGTTGCCCTTGGGGTCAATAAAATACTGACCGATTTCAAGATAGGCGGGACTTGCCTTCATTCCCTTGCGCATTTTACAGGTCTGACTATCGTCCATACCAGAGTTCCGATTATTGCTCTGATGATGATTGTCACCACCTTTGCAACCTTTTTTATTTGATTGAACCTGAGGCTTTGAGCTTCGCTTTGACCTTTTATGTGGCTGTTTGTTTTCATCGTTGCGACTTTTTTTTATTTGTATATCACCATCGGTTTTCGCTTGCTTGACACTTCAAAGACGTGTGGTGAGCAAAGGGGATGTTCGTCTTTGACGGAAAAATACAAGCCGCAGGTCTGTAGAGTTTTCAGTCAAAAGGCAAAAGAATATCCCCGGCACTACACGTTCCACACTGGCAAGCAAGTTGAAAATCGTTGTTGATTAGACAATAACAGGAGCCACGACTCCGGCACGGTGAAAACACACAGTCACATAATCTCTCGGAAATCTTATTGAAAGTAATTTCTCAATAATAATCTTAATAGAAATGGAACTGAGCGACATGACCAACATAGTCTGCGAAGGACAGCCGACGAAGGAAGACTGTTCTCCGCAGTCTATGCCGAGTGTCGCAGTGTCAAAGCGGCAAGGGAGGGAGCGGTCGTAAAATCCTTATACAGCAACGGCGAAAAAGAACACGGATGGACGGTGGAGAGTCTCAGAGGTAAAAGCAGCGTCCCCGATGCTTACCTCGGAGGCTTTGCCGGTTATCGGTGTTCCGTCGTTGCCAATAGGCGTGAGGCGGTCAAAGGGTGTCAGTGGCTCGTCCACCGTCACCCTTTGACGGCATCCCGCCGCCAACAATGAAGACCGCTCCCTCTCTTGCTGCGTAATGCAATTAACCGTAATTCAACCGTAATTCAATGACCGGGCAAAACTTTTTTATGACCCCTACAGTTTACAAGTGAAAAATATTTTGTAACTTTGTCAACTAAAAATAATGCTTAGATATGATTAACGACGTTGAAAATATATTTGGTAGGAGGCTGAATCAGGCCCGCCTTATCAAAGGACTGACGATGGATGAACTCGGAAAGAGGGTTCAGCCAGCCGTTACCCGTCAAGCTATAAATAAATACGAAAAGGGGAACACTTCGCCGGACAGCCGTATGCTTATAGCCTTCAGCGCGGCACTTGGTGTCAAACCTGATTATTTCTTCCGACCTTTTACTGTCGCTGTTGACAAGATAATGTTCAACAAGAAAGCAGGAGTATCGGAACGAGTCATCGCATCAATACGCGAAAAAGTCAGGGAGGAATTGGAAAGATACCTTGAAATTGAAGAATTGTGCGGAAGCAGTGCTGTTTTTACACTCTATAAAAAGGAGATATGCACTGCCAACGAGGCGAGAGAATATGCCAATGAAGTGCGGATAAAATTCGGTCTCGGATTTGACGGCATATCAAATGTGATAGAGGTGCTGGAGGATAATGGTATCAAAATCATTGAAATCTCTGAGGACGAATCATTCGGTGGTCTCAGTGGCTACGCCAACGACATAATCCCCGTGATTGTGGTAAATAGGAATCTGACTTCTGAGGAGAAGCGTTTCACGTTGCTTCACGAACTCGGACACCTCATAATGGATTGTCCCTCGGAATCTGTATCAAAGAAGATTGAGCGCTTATGCAATACGTTTGCTTCTGAAATGCTTATGCCTTCGTCTGTGTTGAAAGGACGTCTTGGCAATATGCGCCATGACATATCATTGGCAGAACTGAGTGATATTCAAAGTCAGTATGGAGTTTCGATAGACACCATAATGTTGTCGCTGAAAGACCTCGGAGTCATAACCGGAAGACGATACAACGGCTATCTTAAAAAGAAAAAACTCTTTCCTGATTTCAACGCGATTGTCGGGAAATCCCTTTTTGTCTCGGAAACATCCGGAAGGTTTGTCAGAATGGTATATCGTGCAATAGCCGATGAAATTATATCATTGTCAAAGGCTGCATCCTTGCTCAACACCTCTGTTGACAGAGTCAGGTCTCAACTTCAGCTTGTATAGGCGATGAAAATAATTGTCAACGATACGAATATTTTCATCGACTTGCATTCTGTAAGTCTGTTGGAAGAATTATGCCGGTTGCCATACGATATTCATACTGTGGATTTTGTTGTGGCTGAAATTGAGGACGCTGAACAACGAGAGATTTTCGATAAACTTGTTGACGAAAATAGAATCATCGTTGACGGATTCACTGCCGATGAGGTATTGGAAATTGTTGAGGAACACTCAGCAGTTTCCGGCAATCTTTCCATTCCTGATTGTTCTGTATGTTATTTTGCGAGGAAACATAACGTGCCGATGCTAACTGGTGATCGTCGGCTGAGACGCTATGCCGAACAACAGTCGATTGAGGTGCATGGAATCCTTTTCATTTTCGACGAGTTTGTAAGACATGGTATCGTATCAACAACAATCGCCGCAGAGCGTCTGGAAAAATTATTTACAATCAACGCCAGGCTTCCTAAAGCCGAAATAAGGGATCGTTTGAAGCGGTGGAGAGAGGTGCGAGATTAAGAAAAATGAAGACAAGAGAAGAAACAATATCCAAGCTGAACGAGCATCGAAGCACGACACCCTCAAAGTGGCGGGAGAATGCCGAATGGCGTATGGCAAATAAATCGTGGCTGAGATACTCGCAGAGAATCGCCATGATGATGCTTTACAAGATGGAGGAACTCGGACTGACGCAAAAGGCACTTGCCGAACGAATGGGTTGCTCTCAGCAATATATCTCACGTGTGCTGAAAGGAACTGGGAATCTTTCAATCGAGACAATCTCAAAGATTGAAAATGCCCTTCATCTGAAGATTCTTGAACCGGCTTTTGCGCCTCGATGAACATTTTAACACTCTGCATAAGAATGGTTAAAATGAACCTTCGGACTTGAGAGTCAGCGGAAAAAGTATTAACTTTGCAATACCCTTAGAACCCTAACGGGTCATGCAGCGAGCGGCTGTGTGAGGGTAAGGAAATTTAGGTTGCAAATTCGCTACACACGAATGTTAACCAATTGCAACTTGTTGGTATAAGTGCATTTGACTGATAAGGAACAAGTCCCTCCAGCTCCACTTGTGACCTCGGACTAAAATCAGTCCAAACAAGATAAACCTCAGACTACCAAATAGTTCTGAGGTTTTTTCGTGTCTAATCCTTTCGATTCAGTACCGAAGGCAAGGAGGCTATGGGAAAGATAGGTGGAATTGTAAAAAATCTCTGAGTGTGATTTTATTTTAGGGAGGGGTGGGATGGATAGGGAAATTGGAGGTTCGACGGCCGGAGGCCGACGTTCCCAGGGAGGAATGGTCATGGAGCGTTGATATCTTTATCGACGCAGTAAGGATGGGTGGCGATAAGGATAGCGCCACTCTCCGTCGCAGCCTTATCGGATTCTTTTAGGTTTTGACCGCCGATTTTTGCCGATTTTGTATGGGAAGGTGGATGGGGGTGCCGTTTATTTGTATTCATCCGGGAAGCCGGCGGGTAACGGCAGCCCGAGGCGTTTGCGGCGGGCGATTAGGATGTCGAAGAAGTCCTCGGGAAGAACAACGTTGTACATGTCAAGGGCACGGTCGAAGAGCGGGGCTATTTCCTCGGGGTTGAAACCGGCGATGCCACAGCCGATACGCGTTACCAGGAAGGTTGTCTCGTCCCACTCATATGCCAGATCAAGAAAGCGGTCAACGTATGGCTTTATGGTCTCCACGCCACCCTGCATGGTGGGGATGGCATATGACTGCCCTTGTATTCCTTCACCTTTACCCCACTCGGCGCCAAAGTGCTGCATAGCTGTGAGTGCCGCGCCACCGCCATGACGTCCGGCCAGATTGCTTCCGAAGACGAATATCTCGTCGGGAGCCAACTTTGTGATTTTGTCGGGTGTAAATCTCATGCTCATAAGTCAATGATTATGTTTGAATTCTCCATTATTTTAGGGGCCGATTTCAGATATCTGTTATTGTAAAGTTAGGCTTTCCATACTGAACCGCCAAATTTACTCAGAGAATCAATAATGAAACATCTCAAAAGAGATGACGGATTAAAGGGGACCGGAAAATATTTTTATGGGGTTGCCTCTCTGGAGAGAATCGTGATTGCTCCATTGGCGTGACTTCGAGTCAGCAAGGGCGCTGGTGTGAAGCCGCCGAAGCTTAAGAAGCAGCCGCTCGCGGGCAAGAGCCTTGTTTTGCGACTGGGAACGCTCGTCAGTGCACTTCACCGAAAGGCCGGTGGGCTTGTGGACAGCGCGGACGGCGGTCTCAACTTTATTTACGTTCTGACCTCCTTTACCTCCCGACCGACACGTCTCATAAACGATATCGCAATCACGGATTTCCGGAAGTTCCACCTCTTCGAAAAAATTTACTCCTACAAACCAATTGCTGCGTTTGTGCGCCGGCCGAAAATGATTGCTTGTAGAGCGCCAGAGCACCGAGCCCTTCCATTGGTTTTCTACGTTATGAGCTATCGCCTCATCTGAGACGAAAGTCATCGACATGAAGCAACCTTCGGCCTGATTGTGGGGCTCGCTGTCAATAAGCCGGAGCGTGGGAATAGCCCGGACTATTTCCCGAGCGACAAGAGCCACCGCTCTTGCACATTCCACCGGCCCCCTCCCCGCTGTAATCTGGACGAAATGTTTCATTGTTTAATATTAAGTTTCGGTTTAATCATAGATATGACTTCTACCGTAGGTTTGATACGTTCGATAATCTCTTCGGTAGGCTTGTAGGCCATCGGGGATTCGTCAAGCGTTGCGTCGCCGACGGAGGTGGAAAATATTCCGCTCATACTCTGTCTGTAATCGTCAAGTGAAATCAGCTTTCTGGCCTGGGTCCGGCTCATTCGCCGTCCGGCACCATGAGGAGCGCTGCATAGCCAACGCTCATTGCCCTTTCCCACACAAATAGCAATGCCGTCGCGCATATTAAACGGGATGGCCAATCTCCGTCCCTCCGACGCATCTATGGCGCCTTTGCGGAGCATAGGGCGGCTACCATCCACCGAAATGTAATTATGGGTGGTGAATATCGATTCCTCGCAACTTGCCTTGCACAGCTTTTTAAGAATTGAGAATACACGGTCACGGATTACCTGATGATTATAGAGAGCGTAAGCCTGCGCTATGACCATATCGGAAAGATAAGCCATCAGAGAGTTTCCCCACAGATACCCTGCATATCGGGCACGTTTAGGATTCCAGGCGACATTATGCCAGTGGTTTGCTACTTTTACTCCCAGATTACGCGAACCGCAATGGATCGTGAGCCATCCGTCGCCGCTGTCCACATCCTCTCCATATTCAATAAAATGATTGCCTGCGCCTACGGTGCCAAGGCTTTTGTAGAATACGGATTCCTGCAGTTTTATGCGCCGGCAGAAATCTGCGATGAATACCGAATCAATACGCGAAACCTCATTAATTATATCAGGCGATGCAGAGCGGGCCTTCTGATAGCGGGAATTGAGAAAACGGAACAACTCTTTTTCATTGAGAGAGTTTCTGGCACATATCTCATTTCCCATAGGGACAGCCTCTCGGATACGATGATCAATAAGCGCGAGATCCCTGGCGTCGACCGAATGAGACAGCCGGTGCACGGATATAGTGCACCCGATGTCAACGCCTACATGATCGGGACTTACATACATACCCACAGGATATGCCGTGCCGACATTGCATGATGCACCGGCATGGACATCGGGCATCTGCACTACCGGAATTCCCTCCATGGCGGGGTGATCGCATAGCTCCTCCACCCACTTGAGAGCCGGCTCCTCTATATCGGAGGTAAAAATCTCAGCCGACGTAGTTTTTCCTTCTATTACCATATTATTATGTTTTATGACGCAAAGGTGAGAAGACAGTGCGCAGTTGATTTGCGCACTGCAGGAAAATTTATATATTAGCGGAAATTTTTCGTCATGCCGCTAAATCGAGCCACTCTCATCCGCATCTCCACGATTGACAAATGTCTTCAGAACCGTTACCGCCGCTGGACCATCAATGACCTTATCGACGCCTGCACCGATGCATTGGCAGAGTTTGAGGGAAGAAGCAACCCCATAAGCCGCCGCACGTTTCAGAACGACCTTGCCCTGATGCGCAGCGACCGTCTGGGGTACAACGCACCCATCGTGGTCCGTGAAAACAAGTATTACGAATACGATGACCCTGACTACAGCATCACCCATCTGCCGCTGAACGACGAAGGTCTTGACGCGCTGAACTCCGCCCTTGATATTCTACGGCAACTACAGGGTTTTCCGCAACTGGCATCCTCAATCGACATCATAAGCAAGCTGAACGAGCAGATCTCGCGTCAGACCGGCTCTTCGGCTCCGGCCATGGATATGGAGCACGTGGCGGGTTACAAAGGCGCGCAGTTTATCGGCACAATATATGAAGCCGTAAGAAAGCGGCACACTCTGGTTATAGAATATCAGTCGTTCAAAGCTCGCCATCCGGAAGCACTGACAGTATACCCGTATCTTCTGAAAGAATACCGCAACCGGTGGTTTCTGATCTGCGAGAAAGCTACCAATCGCTCCCCTCAGGTCAATATCTTTGCTCTGGACAGAATCATCTCTGTCAGGCAAGACAAGGAGCACCCATTCATAAAATGCGTGGACTTCGACCCGGAACACTTCTTTGACGACACAATCGGAGTAACCAAGCAGATCTGCGACAAAGCGCGTCGTGTGGTCATAAGGATTGACCGTCAGCAAGCTCCCTACGTAGAATCCAAGCCATTCCATAAATCACAGAAAGTAGAGCAACGTTTTCGTGACGGCAGCATACAGCTGTCGCTTAAAGTCGTAATCAATCACGAACTTGAGCGTCTTATACTCGGCTACGGCGGCCATGCCGAAGTCATAGCCCCACCGGAATTTCGCTCACGCATCGCTGAAAGCGTACGCATAGCCGCTAAAAAATATGAAGAAGAGAGCCGCTGAAGAAGAGCGTGTCAGATTTCGATTAAGTCCTTCTTATTGCTTAATAAAATAGTCAATGTGTCTCAAACCCGGATAAAACTGTAAAGATTTTAGAAATCCATTATATTTTCCAATCCTGTATCGCAAAATGCGCCATCCTGACATTTCTTTTGCTGCGTAAAATGATTACGCACCGCTGATACAACTTTGCAGTGTATTATATACAACAATACCAATATGAATACAATAAACTTAATACCTCCAGAGAGGCCATCGAAAAAAAAGGAACAAGGAACAAAAAACTCCGGGAAATACCGTGAAGCATGTCCCGGAGTCTGAACCCCTTTAGGCTACATGAGTTATGCCTTGTTCTTGATAATCAGCACCTCAATGATTGAAATTGCAATCTGTTCAGGAATCTGAAGCGACTCGGCAAGCTGATTGATTATATCCTTCTCCTCTTCCTCAAGCACTCCGTCAGCCAGCGCAATATCAACCGCACAAGCAAATGACGTGAGTTTAAGATCCTCGGGAAGACCTTCGATAGACGATGACACAAGTGCGCTTGCTCCCTGATTCTTAAGAATGCGGAACAACTTGTCGAACATCTTGTCGAAAGCCGGACCGGAGAAATTGTCGTAAAGACGGAGGCGGCGGATGTAGTTTACAATACCGTCCCATTCTGACTGCGAGATGCTGCCGTCTGCACCGGCCATTGCAAGGGCTATGCCGGCAAATGCCTCCTGTTTTGTGAGCTTGTCCTCTTCAGGTACTTCTTTGAATATTTTATCGAAAAGTCCCATAATTAAGTGTGATTTTGATGATTTATTGATTGTTAACTATAGCTTCGGTTCGTCAAAATTGCCGTCCCTGTGATTCGCTTTTCTGCTGATATAAGGCAGCAGGAACTCTGTTTCAACGGGCTGAGGCGGCGCAAAGATAGCGATTCTGCACCAGTTTTCAAATAAAAAATGAGGAATGCCCGTATATAGCCCTTTAAAGGCCCTTTATTAAGCAAATCACAAAACTCGCAAACAAAACAATCCATACATGACACTTGGAGGCCATGTAATTTTGAAATTTCCGCACTGCGCAAAATAATTGCGCACACCCCGAATAACTTTGCCGCAAAAACAAAAGACACTCTGATTTATGAAGACAATTGAAGGATATGACGTGAAGATTTTTACAGAAAACATTGAAGAATCGGCCTTGGAGCAGATAAAGGAACTGCTGTCGATAGACGTGTTCTCTGACAAGAAAATACGCATTATGCCCGACGTACACGCCGGGGCAGGCTGCGTTATCGGATTTACCGGCGATCTCGGCGACAAGGTGATACCCAACATCGTGGGCGTTGACATAGGTTGCGGCATGCGTATACTCAACCTCGGGAAACTTGCTGATATTGATTTCCATGCTTTTCATGAGCATATCCGGAGCACGGTTCCTTCCGGCAAGATTGTACGCGAAGACAAATTCGGGTTTAAGCCCCTCATGGGAGAAGAAATGGACATCTACCGTGAGGCGAAAAAGCTTGTGACAGAACTATACTGCTACCGTGAAATCAAGGATTCGGCGCGCATCAACAAGGCCATCGGATCGCTTGGCGGCGGCAATCACTTCATCGAGCTTGACAGGGACGATGATGGAAATGTATATCTCGTGATCCACACCGGATCGCGCAATCTCGGCAAGCAGGTGGCCGAAATCTATCAGGCCAAGGCTGTGAAGCATCTCACGGCCGGTGCCGATGAGTTCGAAGCCACGATCAGACGAACTATCGAAGAGTACAAGGCTGCCGGACGGCGCTCCGAACTCCAGGATGTAATCCGTAAAATGCGCAAGAATCATGAGGAGGCTGAGCCATCATTACCTGCAGCACTGTGCTATGTGGAAGGCGAAGCCCGCGAGCATTATCTTCACGACATGCGTCTTTGTCAGCGCTGGGCAGCGCTCAACCGCAAACTCATATCCATGCTTCTTATGCGGTTCTTCACTGAAGTGCAGCCGTTGGAAGAGTTTGAGTCCGTGCACAACTATATCAGCGATGACAACATAATACGCAAAGGCTCTATCTCTGCGGCCGAAGGTGAGCGTTGCATCATTCCCCTGAATATGCGCGACGGCTCGTTGATTTGCACCGGCAAAGGCAATCCCGACTGGAACCGTTCGGCGCCTCACGGTGCAGGACGAGTGCTGAGCCGCACGCAGGCCTACGAGAAAATCACGATGGAAGATTTCGAGGCCTCGATGCAGGGCATCTATTCGGAATCAGTCAACGACTTCACCCGCGACGAGTCACCAATGGTCTATAAACCCGCATCAGAAATCATAGCCAATATCGGCGACACCGTAACCATCAACACCATAATCCGTCCGCTCTTCAACTTCAAAGCATCAAAATGAAAACAAATTCTGAGAGATTAAGGCACTAAAATTAGCTGAATTTCGTATTTTTGTATATGAGCGTTGAGTTTATAGCCGGGAAAGACCATTATGACAAGGTGATTGAACGAGTGGCTTCGGTGAAGAAATCACTCTGGATCGGAACAGCCGATATCAAAGACCTGTATGTAAAAGCTGGGAACCGCGCCATCCCTTTTCTGGGAGTGCTGGCCAATCTTCTGCGGCGAGGAGTGGAAATCCGGCTGATTCATGCCAAAGAACCGGGTCCGGCCTTCCGGGAGGATTTTGACCGCTATCCTATACTGAAAACAGGCCTGGAGCGGATGCTCTGCCCAAGAGTCCATTTCAAAATCGTAATCTTCGATTTCGAGACAGCCTATATCGGCTCCGCCAACCTGACCGGAGCCGGAATAGGAATGAAAAGCAGCAACCGCCGCAACTTCGAAGCCGGCATCCTCACCAATGAGCCATCCCTTGTGGAAGCCGCCGCCGAGCAATTCGACAGCGTGTGGCGCGGCGCCCACTGCCCTCACTGCGGGCGCCGCCAATACTGCGCGGAACCTATCAACATCATCTGACCTTCGGCGAGGAAACAAGCTGATTTAACCTTGAAACCTCTTCGGCAAGTAATTTCAAATCAATCATTCCATACTCAATACATTTATAGCAATAATAATTATAATCATCAGACCACTCGAAATCTTGAAACCGCTCACCGGCTTCAGTGATTAACATATTCTTAATATTTTTGTCAATCTCTCCGTTGGTTATTCTTCTGATCCCTATCCAGCATTCTTTTTCACCATCAAGCTCGATGGCAAGGAACACATCAGCCGTTAATTGACCGATAGCAAGCCAAGGAAACATCCAGTCATAATCCGATTCCAGCGGATAATATTCTCCATCTAAATATTTCCATACTTTGAAAGCAGGGTAGACTTCAATGAAACTTGTAATAAGTTTTTTCCGATCAATAATTTTGGCGTCAAGATTCCGAGGCTGATATATAATTTCAATCTCCTTAAAGATATTTGAATAAATTGAGCATAATCTATTGAATGTTATGGTGGCAAACTCGAAGCTCTGTTCTTTATCATTAGCTACCCTATTATTTATTTTCAAAATTCTATCATCGAAAAGCAATGATTCCCGATTACTGATGTACTCATCATATTCATCCTTATCTGATTTCGAACGATTGATGTCAAAAGAAATTGCGGCCAGATTTCCTATATTATTTAACCAATACTTGCAATATTCACGATAGTCTCCCCGTTTCCCCACTATCCAATTCCGAGGAATAATGTGATCGAAATCCCACGGGCGATTATAATCCTCCCATAAGTCTCTACGCGAAGGATCATAATTCGGGAAATGAGAATTAATGTATGCCCGCTGGGAATACAACAATATTTCTCTGTTCCTTGAAATCAAATTAAAGAAATTAGTTATAGGATGATTGTTCATTGGGCGCCAAGCCGAATACCCACTGATTGAGATGTGCGATTTTAATTTTTCAGGCGAAAAAATCGGAGTCAGCCAATCCCTATAAATGCAATGGGATATTACTCGTTCAAATACTTCCAACTCACAACCTCCAGTAGAAATGGATGAGAATAATGCGTTTACGATTTCGCGCGGCCTCTTAGCAAACCAGTGAAGGCTTAGAGCCAGTCCTTTTATATATTTTACGCATTCCGAATCAAACTTGTTCTCAGAAGCAATCTGAACGTCAGCAAGATACATCAAAAGCAAATATACATCTTCGTTTCTATTTATCATAGAAGTTCTTATTATAGACGGTGTTCCCGTCTCTGACGTTCCTACTTCCAGCCATTCATCTATTAATTTCAGAACAGTAGGTAAATCAGAATTACAGAACTCTATAATCTGTTTTGCAATGGAGTCTTCTTTCTTAGCAATATTGCGAATCTTCTTGAGGGTTGGAGAACTTGGTAAACCGCGACCATCCTCTCTCAACATCAACCGGAAAACAAGGTTAATCAATTTTGCCGGACCCATGTACTTTCTTGATTCACGGTCTATCACATCCTTTATTTCCGGCCAGTATGATTTTATGGAGGAATATAACAAATCTTCATTCGAAATCAGAGTCCCCCCGGTATTAAGTCTGGAAAACAGGATTTCAAGTGCCGTTCTCCCCTCCTCGTTTTGTTTATCGGCAGACTCACTTTCGGCTTCCAGCACCTCTTTAGTCAGATGATTGCAGGTAATGATATATTCATCAAGTCTCTTAAAAGTTTTATAGAGAGACTTAATGTATGTTTCATTTTCTATAGTCAACCCTTTAAGTACAGCATCTCTGTTGGTAAATTCCGAGGTGGAATAATTGGCCTTGACGCTTTCCAGGAATTTAGTCTCATTATTCAGGTCTGCATTCGAGAAACAAAAGAACGGTATTGGTTTTCTGGCCTTTACCGGCCACGTCTGCGTTAAACTAAAATTAGAATTATATATAGTTCCGCTGAGTCCAAAGGCCATTATCGCTTCTCTTTTCTCATTCGTATTCAGCCTGGAGGACTCATCGTCATTGTTATATCCCCATGGATGGGATTTAGTAGTGACTTTTATAAGAAACTTACGAGTCGAATTATCAGGCATATCCGGCTCCACATCAATCCATAATACTGACGAATTCTCCTGATTATGGATATATCCCAACTCAATCGCATTAAAGCGTTGTTGTCCGTCCAATAAAAAGAATCTGCCTTCTGATGCATCAGAAAGCATGAATGACCCTATAGGAAATCCCCTCATGATTGAATCCCACAACATTTCAACCTGATTTGGTTTCCATACAAGACCTCTCTGAAGTGGAGGGATCAGAACTTGGGAATTTTCACTTCCCCATTTGGAAATATCCTTCAGTTTAAAATTAATCATATCCGCATCATTCTTATTTAAGGTCAGACTTATACTGTTGAATAAACTTTGGAAGAATCAGTTTATCTCTTAAAACCCTCATTTATTTAGCTTCAAGACTCTTCACAAGTTGAGCGATAATTCGCAAATATAAGGATTTTTCTTTTATCTCCACCTCGGATCAACAAGGCTGAATAAGTCAATTTTCATTGACAATATAATCATAAGATTATTCTCAATTCCACCATTTCACAAGGATTGCCCAACCACATGAAACTTCGGTTGGGGCAAAGCGTTATATGTGGTAGTTTAATAAAAATATGACTTCAAATACACATTTACAGATGACCAGAAGACTTATTGTGATGATAGCGTTGATGCTCGGAATAATTTCTGCATCAGCACAGCTTCCTTTTGACAAATACACCATCAAGCGCGAGGAGTTGCCTGAAGCTGCTCAGGAAATGCTTATGGAGCATTTTCCCAAAGCAAGAGTAAGCATGATAAAAGTCGACCACCATTTGCTCAAGCGTACAGATTATGATGTGAAACTTACCAACGGTACCAAAATCGAGTTCAGCAGCAAAGGACGATGGACCAGTGTGGACTGCAAAAACAAGAGCGTGCCCGAATCGCTCGTTTCCAAAGCTATACGTAACAGTGTGGCCAAGAAATATCCCGGTGAAAAGATTGTTCGGATAAGCCGCTCATCGCTCTATTATACAATCGGGCTTTCCAACGGAAAAGAACTCAAGTATGACCTTATGGGTATATTTCAGGGCGAACTGACACGTGAGGAAGCGGCCGCCTTCGAGGCGCAAGCGCTTGCGGAAGCTGACAGTACGAGTGTTGGCGACTGACGGAGACAACCTCCGTCACCCTACCCTGAAAGCACCGAGCCGGGTGGAATAGTCAGGCGATTTCATGGCACGGCGAATGGCGTTGACAAACGTCACGCTCTTGCCGTCTTCTTCTTTCTGACGGTACTGCTGAGAACCGAGTACCACCGTATCCGCTCCGAGCCGACGGTTGATTATATCCACCGCCGATGACACATCCTGATATTTTTTCCGTCTGCCGGGATTGAATGTGAACAGATCGGGCTGCACCGCATCTGCCCGCGATATACCGGAGACCATCACTCCGGCCCGCTTATAACAGATTCCCTTCCGGAAAATCGGGTCGAGGATTCTGAGTGCCACCTCCACAATCTCCGTAGTGGTGTTGGTCGCCGTCGTAAAAGAATAGGATGTGCTGTTGTCATACTGCTCCAGATCCTCGCGGAAATGGTTTGACTGTATGAATACCGTCACGAGAGAACATACCGAATTCTGCTTCCGCAGTTTCTGAGCACACCGGGCCGCGTAATTAGCCACGTGACTCCTCACGTCCTCTATATCCGTGAGCATTCCCGGGAAACTACGGCTCGTGAGTATCGTCTTTTTCTCCACAGCATTCATTCCGTCGATATCAATCACGCTTTCACCATGCAGTTCCTCCCACGTACGCTCACCCGTGACATGGAAGTGTGAGCGTATCCATCCTCTCGGCTGCTGCGTGAAATCATAAGCGGTCTGTATACCGAATCGCTCAAGGGCACGGGTCGTGCGTCGCCCTATGCCCCACACATCGCCTACCGGAAATAGCTTCAGCGCTTTTTCCAGCTGCTCGTCATTGCCTATCACACAACATTTATTGTAGGCGGCATATTTCTTAGCATACTTGCTCGCCATTTTGGCCAAAGTCTTTGTCGGCGCAATCCCCAGACTGACAGGCATACCGGTCCCTTTCTGCACTTTCCGGCAAAGCTCCTCGCCCCATTTCTTCAGATCCATCCCCTCCATGCCCCGCAGGTCAAGAAAAGCTTCGTCGATGGAATACTGATTTACTTCCGGAACTGCCGCGCGCAGTATTGCCATAACCCGCGCCGACATATCACCATACAAGGTATAGTTGGAAGAAAAGGCCACGATGCCCGAGTGGGGATACTGCTCCACCAGCCTATAGTACGGCATGCCCTCTTTTATCCCCATTGCCTTCACTTCACGGGATCGGGCAACAACGCATCCGTCGTTGTTGCTCAGCACAACAATGGGCTTGCCTGCAAGGTCGGGACGGAACACGCGCTCACAGGAGCAGAAAAAATTATCGCAATCCACAAGTCCTACCATCGCTCCGTACCGAATTTTTTGCGGCGATTGGCCTTGATTGTATACATCACCACTCCCCACACCATGAAATTATCCTCTTTCGTAATCTCGATCGGTCGGTAATTCCGATTAGATGGCATAAGGTAAAGGCGTCCAGCTCCGGCGAAATTGAGCCTTCTCAGAGCGAACTCACCGTCAAGACAGCACACTGCCAGATCACCGTGTTCCGCCTCCACCGATTTATCAATCACAATAATGTCGCCATCCGTAATCCCCTCGCCCGCCATTGAATCGCCCACCACTCTCGCATAGAAAGTAGAGGCCGGATGCTCTATCAGTTCCCTATTGAGATCAATGGATGCCGACATGTAATCCTGCGCCGGACTCGGAAACCCGGCCGTGATTCCAGCATCGGCATTCTGCAACGACCGTTCGGTTGTGCTATCAATAAGATATAGTTGAAAAGCGGACATACACACTAATGAAATTTCGCCCCTAAAGTTACCCTCCCTCCCCGGCAAGAATCCTGCACCCGTAAGTTAACAACCCTCAATCTTATTACTTTCAGATGGATGGAGGATGATTATCCGGCACAGCTAAGATCTGATACGGCCCAAAAGAAGCAATTAGGGTAAAAAACGGTTATCAAAATCTAATGATGGCGATAAGGGCGGCACAAGGAGTGGCAATCTCCTTATCGCCACCAACACCACCGTCGAGAGGGATTTCAGCCCTGGGACCGTCGGCCTCCGGCCGTCGATCCACCAAGACTCTCCCTACTCCTGAAAATAATTCTTCCCTTAGATAGTATTTAAAATTTCAACCCATTTTCACATTGGCCCAAAAGACGTGGCGTAAACGCCGACGTGAAAACGCAAAACAAGTCACATTCTCTTGATAAGAGAGTGTGACTTGTTCGGCAAAATTAAACAAAACTTTCTATTACACCAATTTATCCACCGTAAAAAGTTATTAAATAGACTATATATGTTTTATTTTGAAAGAAATGTTTTGACAATCATGCTTTTCTCCGAATATATCCGATTGTTGCCCAGGTGGTTGCCTCTCGTTCAACTCTCTTATCAAGAGATTGTGATGCAACGGGTGAAATCACCCGCCGGACTTTTCGGAAGCTTGATTGACGCCGCCGCCTAATCGTTTGCTGGATAGGAACATAGCGCAAGTCAGGCCAAGTGAGAGAACACCCTATTCCTAAATCCCGGTATGAAATCGGAAGACCGTTCGGCCAATTCCTCTTGGTACGTGCTTAATTACGTGGCCGGCCCATCCCGTAAGCCTGCGTTCAGGGAAATCGAGCAGTTCAACTCTGCCAATTCCTCGTCGCTGCAGCTTTTCGCCCCCACCTACGTGGTGAGGGAGGAGAGGCAGGGTGAGATCAGGATGCGCACCGTAAGCCTAACGTTCCATTACGTGTTCGTGCGCGGAACTCTTCCCCAGATCAAGCAGCTCTGCATCAGCCCCAACGGGTTCTCGTTCCTTATCGACCGCAGCAGCGAGGAACGTTATGCCGTGATTGACGACGCACGCATGGCCGGATTCATGAACATAGCCCGCGCATACAGGAACTGCCTGCCGTACTTCTCCCTCGATGACATCGACCTTGAGGACGGCGACGTGGTTGAGGTGATCAGCGGCGATTTCCCCGGACTGGTCGGCACTTACATTCCCCGCCCCAGAAGCAATTCAGGCGACATCGCCCTGCATGTGTATAACAACGTAGGCACCATGGCTTTCAACGTCAAGGCATCGGATGTGCGCGTGATAGAGTTTGCCAGAAACTCCACCCGAGCCAACGACCAGATCGACGCCTTCATGCCCCATCTGCTCAAGGCACTCCGGCTTTATGCCGCGGGCGAGCCGCTGACGACCACTCTCGCGGCGAAGCTCTCGATGTTCTGCGGCCGCATGGAAGTGGCGCGGCTCAACAGCCGCAAGCTCGACGCGCGCCTTCAGCTGATGCTCCACGCCGCCAGCCATATCATCGGCAACATGGCGCAGTCCTCCGCTTCGCTCGGGCGATATGAAAAACTGAAGGACAGCGTGACCAACCCGTGGACCTGCGCAGCCCATACGCTGGTGCTTGCCGTCATAAGCGGCGACCACGGGCAGCTGGCCGCAGGCTACGAAGCCATCAAAGCCCTGCCACCCGCGTCGAAATCCCACCGGATGATCGCCGACGAATACGCTTATTATCTCACTGGTTATCCCGCACCCGACGCCTGACCATGGTCACAGCACTTCCTCCCCGCATAATGGACTACCGCGTGTCGGCCTCTTCGCCCACGGGCGAGCTGCTCACGCTCGGCAGCATACTGGAAGAAGCGGGCGCCTACGCCTCCACTTCCTCCGACCACTCGCGCCGCGCCTTCTCGCGCCGGTGTGACGCCAAATTCCGCCGCGTAGCCTCGGAACTGCGCTCGAGAAACTGCACCGCGGCGGCCGACGACGTATGCACCGCGACTGCGGCCGACCTGCGGACGCTTTCCGTCGGCGACCTATACCGCCTCTTCCGCGGACGCACGCAGCGCCGGAACCGGCGCGCGGCCGAAGGCCGGGAGCCGCTCACATGCTGGCCGGAGAGCGACATCCTCGCCGAACTTCGGAGCCGCAAGGCCGCCGACCGCGACGAGCAGCTGAAAATCGACTACTGCGTCATCGCCCACAGCAACGAGCTTGAGAATCTCTCCACCCTCCTCGCGCTGCCGCCGGAGGCCTCCGGCGAATCGCTTCCGACGGTTCCCGACCGCGATTGCCCCCCCGGGGAACTCCTATCAATCATAGAGCAACTCCTATCAATCATAGAGCGATGCGCAGAATTCCGCTCCGTCCGCGAGCGCGAGACGCTCGTGCGCGCCGCAGACCTCGCCCTCGACCTCCTCGGCCCCGACTTCGGGTCAGATTCTGCTTCTGACTCAGCATCTGCCTCTGCCTCAGTCCCAGCCTCATTTTCAGCCGACCCGACACGCCTGGAGCTCCTGGCCGCGATAGCCGACCTTCGCCTGCGCCGCATCATAGCCATCCCCGCGTGGGTCGACACCGCCCTTGAGCGCACCGTCACCGCCGCCCTCCGCGACCCCGGTTTCAACCAGCTCTCCCTCGCCCTCCCCCTCCTCACCTTGCGGCTGCTAAACAACGACCGCTCACTGGAGCGCAAAGCCCAACGCATCATCAACCGATGCTACAAGTCGGCATCCCACAGCAGCGCGCCCACCAGCGAAAGGATTGTGAATCTACACACCGCCGTAACATGCTGCGACTACGTCACACGGTTCAGCGCCCGCAAAGCCGCCTCATTATGGAACGACATTGCCCACACAGGCCTTACAGCGCCCTTAAGCCTGACACCCAAGCAGATATTTCAGCTACTGGAAGTCGCAAACGAGCTAAGGCAATTCGCTCCCATTTCAACCGACGCCCAGGAGAAGCTAAGGCAAAAACTGATGCAAATGGCCGAATCCGGCTCCATACAAGCCAAAGCCTGTCACAAACTTACCCAACCCACCCCCTAACCCCCGCACCATCTTTCCACACTCCGGGCCTCGGTCCCTCCCCTTCCTTCATTCGAAAACGAATAAATATCTATGCGTTTCATTTCATTTATAATTCTTCTATTATCAACAATTTTCGGCAATGCCTCAAACTCCTACGTGGATAAAGTTCCGATTATCAACATTGCCAATATCCTACTTCAAGAGCCAAATGAGCAAAGCCTTCGCGAAACATGCGATTATTATAACCTTCTCTCTTCGGATCAGAAAATTGCATTGAACTGCACCCCTTCAGATAATCTCCTTTTATTCGAACGTAAAAGCAGTGGCGAAAAGATTGTTATCAAACCGGAAACGAGGGATGGCAGACGTATTTTCCAAGTTTTCGTTCTTGGTCTAAAGAATAAGGGAAATGTATCCCAGATGCTCGAAGCATTAGGCTACTCAAAGCAATCTTCCTCACTCTATTCTTCCGGATTGAAACGCTGTGAAATCCAGCAGGGATATATCAGATTCTATATAATGGAATATAAAGTGCTCTAACATATAGACTATGTTGGTAACTATTCTGAATAGATATAGATTGATGAAGCTTCAAAGAGGTATAGTTCTATTCCTTGCATTGCTTTTATACCCTTCATTGATATCATGTGAGGAAACTGATTCTCCCGGCGACTATGATATCCATAAGGTTCTTCCTCCCGACAACATCTTCTCGGATGATTCGGAGTATCTTGCGGTCATAGGAGACATCCAAGAATATACCGGCTCTCCATCGCTCACTAAATATCTGATTCATTCTCTTGACTGGATTAGAAATCAAAATAGATATTTTAGTAAAATCAAATGCGTACTCCAAGACGGTGACCTTACATGGTCTAACGCCAAAACTCAGTGGGATTTAGCTGAAATTTCCTTCCGTCACTTATGTGACAGTACTTTAATCATCCCATGTACCGGAAATCATGACTATACATGGTCTGAAGGAAGTAAGATAAAGGATAGGAATTCCACCCTTCTTAATAATCTCACATCTTTGTCGCTTTTGGACAACTCCATTGAGTACTATTACGAAAACGGCAAACGTGAAAATATAATTGTCCCAGTTAATCTTTCAGGCAATACGTACTGGATATTAGCTCTTGAATTTGGACCAAGAAAATCCGTGGTTGAATGGGCCAATCATATTGTTTCAGAAAACAGAGATAAGAAATTCATTCTGATGACTCATGAATGGTTAACTGCTGGTGGAATCAGAATTTCTGATGGTTCATACGCCGAAAAGCAGTTTTCGCCCCTCTCTTATTCTACGCCGGAGGACGTATGGCGCACGCTCGTATATCCAAATGATAATATATTGTGTGTTCTCTGCGGACATAATGGATTCTGCAAGTACCGTTTCTCGGAAAATATAGCCGGACGTCAGGTCTGTCAGATTCTTTTCAATCTCCAATATCAGGTAAACGGCGGAGATTCCATGATTCAGCTCTGGGAGTTTCCAAAGGACGAGAATGTCATAAAAATCTCTGTATATAATACCCTGAAACGAAGTTTTCATACCGATAAATCAACCGAAATTCAAATAAACCTAAACTAAAAACATGCAGGCAATTATTCTTGCTGCCGGAATGGGCCGGCGCCTTGGTGAGTTTACAGCCAACAATACCAAATGTATGCTTGAGGTAAACGGCGTACGTCTTATCGACAGGATGCTCGGACAGCTGCTCGCCCTCGACCTTTCACGAATTATTATAGTTGTGGGTTACGAAGGTCAGAATCTTATCGATTATATTACATCCAGATACCACAACGACAAGATTGTTTTTATCGAAAATCCGGTCTATTATAAGACTAACAACATCTATTCGCTATGGCTCGCAAAGAACCAGATGGCAGAGGAGGACACCCTTCTTCTTGAATCCGATCTTATTTTTGAAGATAAGATGCTCCAGACGGCCATAGACAGTCCCTATAAGGATTGTGCCCTGGTATCCAAATACGAGACATGGATGGACGGCACTATGGTGAGAATAGACGATGAAAACAATATTGTCAACTTCATTCCCAAAAAAGCATTCAAATACAGCGATACACAATTCTATTATAAGACGGTGAACGTCTATAAATTCTCAAAGGATTTCATAAGCAATCACTATCTGCCGTTCCTCGAAGCCTATATACGTGTTCTTGGCGAAAATGAATATTACGAACAGGTTCTCCGCGTAATCACTCTTATCGACAACGCCGGAATAAAAGCACTTCCAATAAGTGGCATCAACTGGTATGAGATTGACGATGTGCAGGACCTCCGCATTGCCGAGACAATTTTTGCCACTCCCGAAGAAAAGCTAAAAAAGCTACAGCACAGTTTCGGAGGTTACTGGAGGTATCACGGATTGCTCGATTTCTGTTATCTTGTCAATCCTTATTTTCCACGCAAGAGGATGATTGAGGAAATGAAAGCCAATTTTGAGCCGCTCCTTCGTGATTACCCTTCCGGAATGGGAATAAATTCGCTTCTTGCCGGCAAATATTTCGGAATTAAGCAGGAATATGTAGTGGTAGGTAACGGAGCGGCCGAGCTGATCAAAAGTCTCATGGAACATCATGACGGGAAACTGGGAGTAATATATCCCACTTTTGAGGAATATCCCAACCGTCATGACAAAGAATCTCTTGTGATTTTTAAGCCCCGAAATGAGAATTTCACATACGGCGCCGATGACCTGATTGAATTCTTTTCTGGAAAAGAGATAAAATCATTGCTCATTGTCAATCCAGATAACCCTTCAGGAAATTTTATCCCCAAAAATGAGCTGTTGAGGCTCGCCGGTTTGGCTCAGGATGAGGATATAAGACTGATAATTGACGAATCATTTGTTGATTTTGCTGAAAACGGCTTTGAACAGACACTCCTGAAAAATGAGATTCTCAGAGAGTACCCGAGTTTGTGTGTGATGAAAAGTATTTCCAAATCATACGGTGTGCCCGGTCTTCGCCTGGGTGTACTCGCGTCGGCAGACGTTGACCTCATTTCTCGTATAAAGAAAGATGTAGCAATATGGAACATCAATTCCTTCGCGGAATTCTATATGCAGATATATGGCAAATATGAAAAGGATTATTCAAGATCCTGTGATAAATTTCGTGAAGAACGAGGGATTTTTGAGAAAGAACTTCGTGAAATACCTTTCCTCCGTGTAATCCCCTCCCAGGCAAATTATTTCCTATGTGAAGTGACTGGTAGATATTCCTCCCATGAACTCACGCTGAAGCTCATCACTGATAATAATATCTTGATAAAAGACTGCAGTTCTAAAAAAGGATTCCCTGACGACAAGCAATTTGTTCGTATAGCAATCAGGGACAGAAAAGACAACCAAACCCTTATAAATTCTCTTAAAAATTATTAGGATGAAAATTATTACATCAGATCAAATAAAGTCATTAAATATCAGTCCTAGCACAAGCGTAGAATGGGTACGTGAAGCGTTCCTTATGAAGGGTAGATCCCAACTGCCTCCCAAGATTTCTCTACATCCTCGAGGAACTGATTTTTTTAATACCATGCCATGCATGCTTCCGGAGGAATATCACACATTCGGATGTAAGGTTGTATCAAGAGTAAAAGGTAACCATCCGGCCCTTAAAAGCGATATGATGGTATTCGATACTCTGACCGGCAATCTGACAGCACTTGTCAACTGCGACTGGATTACAGCGCGTAGGACAGGAGCTGTTGCCACTCTGGCCATTAATACTCTCCGTAATTCACATGCCAAGGTTTATTCTTTCATTGGTCTCGGCACAATGGCCCACGCAACTTTGGATTGCTTTTTCGCAACCAATAAAGATTCACAGCTCATAGTACGCCTTAAAAGATATAAGAATCAGGCTGAAAAAACGATTGAACGGTATAAGAACGTACCGAACGTGTCTTTCGAAATATCTGAAACGATGGAAGATCTGGTTAGAGACGCAGACGTAATTGTTTCATGTATAACCGATGCCGAAGGTCTTTTAGTTGAAAACACTGAACTCTTTAAGCCGGGAGTCCTTTTAGTTCCGGTTCATACCCGAGGATTTCAGAACTGTGATTTAGTATTTGATAAGATTTTTGCCGATGATGAGGGTCATGTGAAGGGATTCAAATATTTTGATAAGTTTAAAAATTTCGGTGAAATTGGAGATGTATTATCCGGCCGAATATGCGGTCGGACGTCTGACAAAGAACGGATTTTATCATACAACATCGGTCTTGGACTACATGATGTGTATTATGCTTCCAGGATTGTAGACATTATAGACTAAAGTGATAGAAAAATCATTAAGACATAGGACATTATTCGGATTGATCTGGGTCGGAATACAACGTTTCGGCACTATGATAATATCATTCCTTTCAAATATTGTCCTCGCACGTATGCTTAGTCCGGAAGACTTTGGATGTATCGGTATGCTGCTGATTTTTATCGCCATATCCAATACATTTGTGGACGGAGGGTTCGGTTCTGCTCTGATACAAAAAAAGGAGCCTACTGATGAGGATTATTCCACAGTATTCTATTGGAATATCGGCTTCAGTATATTTCTTTATCTATTACTTTACTTTTCGTCGCCTCTTATAGCGGCATTCTATAATATGCCAATACTTGAAAAGGTATTGAAAATAGAAGGCTTAATTCTTATAATAAATGCTGGTACCATAGTGCAAATGAATCAACTCCGAAAAGGCATGATGTTTAAGAAAATTGCACTAATTAATGTTGTCAGTTCTATAGTGTCTGTTATTGTTGCAATTATATATGCTTACTATGGAGGAGGTATATGGGCACTGGTAATCCAGCAGTTACTTCAAAGCGTGCTAATCCTATTATTGCTCTGGGTTACATGCAAATGGCGTCCGTTGAGATCCTTTTCTGTCGAATCATTCAAAAACTTATTTAGTTTCGGCGGATTTATTCTGATATCGAATCTATTTATAACATTTACAAATAACTTCAAAGGACTCTTAATAGGAAAAACTTTCTCGGCCTCTACTTTGGGGTACTTCTCGCAGGCTCAAAAAGTAGAAAATGTCTCATCTACAAGCCTGGCAGCTGTTGTCGAACAAGTGACTTATCCTCTGCTCGTAGAGGTGAAAGATAGACCTGAAAGGATGCAAAAGGTTCTCAAACTATTCAACATTGCTCTCTTAGCACTTGTGATGCCTATAATGTTTCTGATGTGTCTGCTTGCATATCCAATAATAGAGTTTCTGTTCACGGACAAATGGATTAATTCAGCCCCTATATTACAGGTATTATCTATTCAGGGTATCTTTATCTGCATCCAAGGGACAAGCTATAATGCAATTGCTGCATTGGGTAAGAGTAAGGTTCTTTTCAAGTGGTCAATAATCAAAAGTTTAACGGGATTTTTTTTGCTTGTGATCGGACTTATTATAGCCGGTTTCAACGGCATTTTGTGGGGAATGGTAATTGGCTCATGTATGATTCTTTTGTATAATCTCTATCTTGTATCAAGATATACAGGATACAGTTTGGGAAGACAGATTTTTGATCTTATACCAGTGACTTTAGCTGCTACAATACCGTTTTTATGTGTATTTTCCGTATCTATATTATTTCCACTCAGTATAATTGAGAATATAATATTAGGATTTATGTATTTAATCTGTTTTGCGGCAATTATATTAATAGTTCCTATAAGGTCGTTTAGCGAATTAAAGTCTAACATAATCTCATTGTTGATACATAAATGAAAATAGCACTTCTTGGAGATATAATGCCTGGAGGCATATTGCCATATCTAAATTCAGAGCGATTAGATTCTGGAGTTAAAATGTTCCTCCAGGGGCATGATTTGAGAGTCGGGACTCTAGAATGTGCTATTGGTGAGGGTATTTCCTTCGATAATGCTAAAATGCATGATCGAATGAATATCATCTATGCTCCGGAAACCAGTTCAAGATTATTAACGGAAATGGACGTCAATGTGGTTTCATTGGCAAACAATCATATTTTTGATTTAGGAATTTCTGGTTTTGAAAATACGGTAAAGATTCTTCGTAAATACGGCATAAAATATTGTGGGGCAGGTAGAAATTTAGATGAAGCCAGACGGCCTGCTCTTATTGAATTAAATGGTGTGAAGATAGCATTTTTATCTTATTGCAGTTATGATAGAGCGCAAGTTGCTTATGTCCCTGTAGCTACTCAAGATAGCTATGGTATAGCCCCATTAGAAATGGATATGGCTATTGAAGATATTACTTTATACAAAAAACAAAATTGTTTTGTAATAGTTCTTCCTCATTGGGGAAAAGAATATTCTAACTTTCCGCTAATTGAGTCCTATGATATTGCAAAAAGAATGATTGATGCCGGTGCTGATATGGTTGTAGGTTGTCATACTCATCGCCCTCAGCCTCATATTAAGTATAATGGTAAAAGTATCTATTTTAGCCTGGGTAATGGATTTTTTCCAGATTTTTTTATAAATGCGCCTCGCCCAATATGGTATCCGGATAATAACTATGATATTGATGCGATTCCCGTTACAAATGGATATCCTTTCCCCGTAACAACACCCTTAAAACGTGTATGGAAAGATTCTTCCAGAGAAGGACTGATTGTTACTGCTCATACTGACAAAGACAAGATAATTGACAATTATCGTTTTATCAGATTATCACATGGCAATAAATTAAAATTTCATTCTGACTATTTTCTGTCTCTAAAATTGAAAGTTATCGGCTGGCTGATTCCAACTGCCATTTACAAAGAGGGTCGTTATTATAACGGACTAAAAAATAAAATAAAATCTCTATTGGATTTTAAATTGAAGGACTAAAGATTATGGCCATAAAAGTTCAAAATTTGATTTCAAGGATACTCAAAGTATCTCGTAAAACAAATACCAATGTAATAACTGTGGTGCTTGATTATATTAGACAAAAAAATAGGACTAAGATAACTTTTTCCGAATACGACCACTATAAATGGCCAAGTCAGTCAAAAAACTTTAAAGATACATTTCTTCCATATAATTTGGCGGAAGTGTATTGGACAATACTTAATCCACCAAAATACGCATGTCTTGCCAGAGATAAATATTTGTCACATTTACTACTTGAAAGACAAAATATACCGACTCCGAAACTCTACGCCTATTACAACCCTGAGTTTGGGACATTTTCTACAGAGACATGTTCCGCTACCTATAATGGCATCATAGAAATTTTGCGTAATAAAAACGTTTCATCTTTTGTAATCAAGCCAAATGTTGATTCCGCACATGGCCAGGGAGTAGTTGTGTGCCATAAGTTTTTGATAAAAGACAACGAAGCATATATTACGAGATATGATGGTTCAATTATACCACTGAAATCACTTCTTGATCGCACTCCAATGCTTTTTGAAGAAGTTGTAAGACAAAACCAACAGATTGGAGCCTTGAACGTGTCGTCAATTAATACCATTAGAGTTATGACAGCACTGTATCCTGATGGTTCTGTAAAACTATTTGCAGCTTTCATAAAGATAGGACGAGCGGGCTCAGACGTAGATAATGCCGGAAACGGAGGTAATGTTGATTGTGGCATAATTCCTGAATCAGGTATTTTTTATAATGCACTGCAATTCGATTCTTGGGATGATGTCAAACATATTGAGATACATCCTGACTCCAAACAGCAATTGAATAATATCCAAGTTGAACATTGGACGGAAATTTCTGCAAAATTGAAAGAGTACCAATCAAGAATACCACAATTGAAGACAATCGGGTGGGATGTGGCAATAACCGATGACGGTCCTTGTATAATAGAAATAAATAATTGGTGGGACACGACAGGCCAGTTGTTTATTGGCAGAGGGTGGCGTAAAGATGTAGAGGAGTGCTATTCAGCTTGGAAAAACTTCTATCATAATGGAAATTAAACTTGGTTTTGTCGGAGATATAATGCCTGGCGGGGTTCTTCACAATAGAACGCTTTGGGTTCAGGATGAGCTCCAACAGATTTTTGACAGCCTTGATTTAAGAATTGGCACTCTTGAATGTGCTATTGGAGACACACCGACTTTTGATCCTGTCAAAATGGGGCTTAAGCAGGATGTAATTTACGCCCCCAATTCAGATCTCAAGAAATTATCAAAATTAAGAATCAATTGTGTATCACTGGCAAACAATCACGCTTTTGACCTTGGGGCTGAAGGTTTAAAAAATACTATAGCCCAACTTGATAAGCTTGGCATTGCACATTGTGGGGCTGGTATGAACGCTACGGAAGCTATTACCCCGGCTATTTTGACAATAAAAGGAAAAACAATCGGACTTATTGGTCTCTGTGATTATAGAGATGAAACAGTAGGATACGTACCGATCGCTACGGACTCCAGTCCGGGAATGAATTCCATCAAAGATGGTAAATACATTAATCAGATAAAACATCTGAAAGAAATTACTGACTATGTTATTATAATAATTCATTGGGGGATTGAGCATTCCTTTTGGCCAACTCCGGCAATGCTTGATGTTGCTCGCAAATGTATTGACAGCGGTGCCGATATTATTGTTGGTGGGCATCAACACCGAGTGCAACCTATTACTGAGATAAAAGGGCATCCAATTTTTTGGGGGTTAGGTAACTTTTTATTTCCAGCCAGATTTCTGACACCACCTCGACCAATGTATTATCCTTCGGAGAATGAGGATACATCCCAATATCCCATAACAGATGTATATCCGTGGGTGAGCCAACCTACATTAAAAGTATGGAAACGATTAGGCCGAATCGGAACACTCGGAATTGTGGAAATCAATAATCGGGAATTTAGTCCTACACAAATTTTGTTGGAATTAAAAGATGATAAGGAACTCAGAATGGCCGATGGAGGCACTGTAAAACGAAACGAACGGATAGAATTACGAATCGTCAAATTCAGTATAAGTAAATTGCCTTATAACGTAGTTTATTTTTGTAAAAGGGCTATCTATGGGGTGATTAACCGTTTAAATCATATATTTGGATGAATATAAAAAAAAGAATTTTCAACTGTGCGGTTAGTATCATTAAAACCGGATATTATCTTGTTTATTTAAGGCCGATTTCAGCGATAAGACTGCTCTGGAATAAATCAAAATGGTGCACCCATGACAGTTATTATCCACAATTACCTGAAAAATCAGAAGGGAGGATATTGTATGACCAGTTAATGCAAATTGTGAAATTCAAATATCCTAATGAATTTTATTTCCCCTATGGTTTCGATGTGAAGTCGAAGGCGGAAATGGATGAATACCTCCATTATGAACCATTTATGAGACTCCGGGATTCCAGAAACCTTAAAATGCACTCAGCTACAGCGGTGTTGAGAGATAAACTTCTATTCGGAATGTTTACTTCCTATTATGGAATCGAGTCATCTAAAAATATAGCAATCTCAACAAATGAAGGGCTATTTGACCTCGAAACCAAAAGCCATGTTTCAATATCGGAATTTATAAGCAAGCATCGGGACACAGACTTGTTTGTCAAGCCAATTGACGGAGAATGCGGTTGCGGAATAATGCATCTGGTAATTGAAGATGGCGAACTGACCGGTAATGGAAAAAAATTGAATCCCTACGAATTAAGCCAAATTCTGTCAGAAACTCGCTATCTGCTACAGTCAACCATCAGACAGCATCCACAGATGAGACTATTGCATCCGGAATCCCTCAACACAATACGCCTTGTAACCATACGCAATCCAAAAACCGGAGAGCCAGACGTATTTCCATCGATATTGAGAATTGGTACTGGAAAATCAATCGTAGACAATACATCACAGGGGGGCTTGGCCGTGGGAATTAATATAGAAAACGGAAGATTAAAAGATTTCGGGTTCTATAAACCTTCATTTGGGACCAAAGTTTCTGTTCATCCCGACAGCAACGTGAAATTTTCAGAATTTATCATCCCGTTTTTCGAAGAATGTAAGCGACAAGCCGTTTTTCTGCACTCAATGTTGCCATCCATTCACTCTATCGGGTGGGACATAGCTGTTGGCCCATCAGGGCCTGTTTTCGTGGAAGGCAATGATAATTGGGAAATCAATGGGCCTCAGATTTGTAATGGCGGTCTTAAGAAGCTATTTCTTAGTTACTGTCAATAAAAATATCATCATAATATCATGATTGCACCGGAAATACAAGCAGAGCTAAGACAAAGATTTAATCCCGATGGATCGGATCTCAGAAAGTTGCAACTACGCATGCTCGATATCCTTAAATATATTGATAGTATTTGTAAAGAGCATGATATTTCTTATTGGTTATCTTCTGGAACATGTCTTGGTGCCGTAAGGCATGGTGGATTCATTCCTTGGGATGACGATGTTGATATAGAGATGTTAAAGCCGGATTATGATAAGCTGGTTAAAATACTATCAAATGAACAGAAAAATATATTTGGCTATTGTCTTCAAAATAATTCTAACGATCCATTTTTTATATATGATTTTAGCAAAGTAAGAAATAAGAATGTCCCCTTTGATGAATGGCTTCCACTGGCAAAATATTATAAGCATAAAGGGTTATTTATTGATATTTTTAAACTTGAAGAATCAAATTCCAAGACACTACATTATATCTGCGGTCGCTTGAGAGTATTAGAATATCATATTCTGAATTTCACAATTAAAAATTGTAATTTTTTCATCAAACCGGCTTTATTCCTTCATAAATTAAATAATGTATTTTTCGATATGATACGACCGTTGGATCGCATTGGAGCTAAAGGTCAGTTACGACATACTCTTGGTGTTACATTTACCAAACATAGAAATCTAAAGGATATCTTCCCATTGAGACGTATGGTATTTGAAGATATAGAGTTACCGATTCCAAATGATTACCATAACTATCTCACTAAAATATATGGGGACTATACCAAGATAAAAATAGGAATGTCGCATTTGTCAGTATCCAATAATTAAGTAAAGAACTGAACTGTGAAAGTATCAGCCATTTGGCTGGTAAAAAATAAATTTGATAGAATTAATTTTTGGTATGTTTCACTATTGAGACAATGTCAAAAACTAATTTCGTAAGGTCTTTATAGATTTGAGCGGAACGATCATTATTAAAAAAAAACATTAAATGATATACTGGTTAGTTTTTCTAATGTTGCTTTCTGGAAGTTTAGTGGAACTTTCTAAAAGAAAAATTAATCTTTATTTTTTTGTTGCGGCGTATATAACCCTAACGCTGATGTTATGCTTGCGGCAGGGGCAAGGACAAGATTATTACAATTATTATCAGATATATAAAGAGGTTAAGTATTATTCTAACAGATCTTTCTTTTTGGTTATGGCCATGAGAGATCCTTTTTATGCATTTCTAAACTGGTGCTTTATAAAATTGCATATATCCTACCCGTGGTTTGTAGCATTCTTTTCGTTTGCTACAATGGCATTACAGTGGCCTTTTTTTAAGAAAATATGTAAAGGAAGTTGTATTTGTCTTTTTGTATTTTATTCTACGGTTGTACTACAGTATGATTTCAATGCAATGCGACAGGGAATGGCTCTTGCTATAATGCTTGGTATATTATTTCCTTTATTGGTAAAAAGAAAATACAAACAGTTTTATCTTATATTGTTCTTTGGCTGTCTGATTCATCTGTCAATTTTGATATGTGTTCTTATGCCACTTTCTCAGAAGCTAAACTTCCAAAAGAGTGTAATGGTTGTTTTATCATTTATTGGCATCGTCTTTATTTTGTTTAGTGGTAATATTTTATCCCTTTTCCCTTTCCCAGACTTTATTACGGAAAGAGCTGGAAGTTACACCGAATCATCTGACACTAAAATTCTCGCAATTGTTGTGAGGATACTGCTTTTGTTGCCTTTATTCCTTATTCCGTCCGCCACGTATGAAAAAAATGAAAGGCTTAATTTAATTAAAAATATTATATTCTTAGGTTTCCTGGTATATTCAGTTTGTTCGTTTAACGATTTTGTTGCCTCAAGAGAAAATATGTATTTCAGAATGTTTGAAGGATATTTTCTATCTTTGATTATACTGAATACACGACTTAGAAAAACGAGGAAATTATTATTCGGATATTATTCCGTATTGTGCTGCATTCTATTTACCAAAGATATTTCCGCAGCAATGGCACAGGGGCATTATAGGAATTGCAATGTATTTACATATCCATATTTTACGGTTTTTGACAATAACCAGGATATAAATTATTATCGTACAAATTTCGGATTTGTAGACGAACAGTTATAGGTACATGAAACTCCTGCAGGTAAACGTTACGGCAAACTGGGGATCAACTGGGAAAATTGCGGAACAGATTGGTCGTCTTGCAATAGAGCGGGGATGGGAAAGCTATATTGCTTATGGTAGAGGAGAACCGACATCTGAATCACGGCTTTTAAGAATCGGGTCGGACCTTGATATGCGTCTCCATGGAGTCGAGACCCGTATTTTAGATAATCATGGGCTTGCCTCACGAAAATCTACCAGAACGTTTATTGAAACTATTCAACAAATTGCCCCTGATATAATTCACCTCCATAATATCCACGGTTATTTTCTAAATTATCCCCTACTTTTTGATTTCCTAAAAAAATGGGGAGGTCCGGTGGTCTGGACTCTCCATGATTGCTGGCCTTTTACCGGCCATTGTGCATATTATGATTATGCCGCCTGTAACCGCTGGGAATCTGCTTGCCATAATTGTCCTCAATTGAGAGCCTATCCGGCATCTTTCCTATGCGATAGAAGCGCCCGTAATTTTGAGGACAAAAGAAAGTCATTCTTAGAATGTCAGAATCTCACCCTGGTGCCTGTGTCGGAATGGCTAAAAAAAGAATTAAGCCGTTCTTTTCTCGCAGGATATCGAGCAATCACAATTCACAATGGCGTTGACCTTAATGTTTTCAAGCCTTCATTAGGAGCAAAGGAGTCTAAGATGATTCTCGGGGTTGCAAGTGTATGGGAACAACGTAAGGGACTTTCGGAATTCATCAGTCTCAGAGCCTTACTTCCTATAGATTACAAGATTGTTTTAGTAGGATTGACAAAAAAACAGATAAAAAGTCTACCAGAAGGAATCCAGGGAATTTCGAGAACTGAAAATGTAGGTGAGCTTGTCAATTTATACTCTAAGGCTACTGTCTTTGTCAATCCAACTCTCGAAGATAATTTCCCAACAACAAATCTTGAAGCGCTGGCATGTGGAACCCCTGTAATAACCTATCGTACCGGTGGCTCCCCTGAAGCTGTGGATGCACTGACCGGCATAGTCGTTGAAAAGGGAAACATAAAGGACTTAACTGATGCTATAAAGAAGATATGTAATTCTTCTGATTACCATAGGGAAATTTGTCGTTGCAGAGCAGAAACAATGTTTGACCGCAATATCTGCTTTAGCCGATATTTAGAGTTGTATAAAACTCTTTTATAAAGATATCACATTTTACTCGTCTGAAAATGAAAATATCCATTATCACAGCCACTTACAACAGTGGCTCTACGCTTCGTGAAACTTTGAAAAGTGTCCTTGCTCAGGACTATGCTGATTATGAACACATTATTGTGGACGGAGCGTCGAAAGACGATACAATGGATATCGTCAGGGAATATGAGCCGAAGTATAAGGGTCGATTGCGATACATAAGTGAACCTGACCACGGTATTTATGATGCAATGAACAAGGGTATAGAAATGGCTGAAGGTGAAATCATCGGAATTCTTAATTCTGATGATTTTTTTTCGTCCAAAACCGTGCTTTCTTCCGTGACAAAGAATATCGAAGGATGTGACGCCGTCTATGCCGACATCCACTATGTGAACAAGGATAATCTTAATAAGTGCGTAAGGTATTATTCCTCGTCATATTTCCGGAGATGGATGATGCGTTTCGGATTTATGCCTGCCCATCCGTCGTTTTATTGCAGAAAGCATGTCTATAAACTGCTGGGAAACTTTAATACGGAATTCAAGGTGGCGGCAGACTTCGAGCAGTTATTGCGGCTGATATTTGTAAACCGAATAGCAACGAAATATGTCGACGCCGATTTCGTGACAATGAGGACGGGAGGAGCTTCCACCTCAGGCTTTAAAAGCCATCGGCAGATTCTGAAAGACCATATCAAGGCATATAAGACAAACAATGTCTATTCCAATTATGTGTTCGAAGGCTGCCGGTATATGTTTAAAGTTCTTGAAATCCTGTGGAACAAAAGAAGATATAGCTGATTCGCTGAGCCGTTAGTTTCAGTAGATTATAATAACGATCTTTCTGATGGCCGTTTCGCACAGCGCGAGGCGGCCATTTTCGTTAGGTGTCAGGGAGGGACAGGGAGCCCCCCAATCCGAATGCTCCGAGGCCTCACGAGTGCTCCGAAACTTTCTCTTTGATCCCCCCCTCACGGATAAATTCTCACGGATTATCCTTCCAATACTGCCACATTTGATTAACTTTGGGGAAAGTTTATGAATCTGTACGATGGAGTTTATCAAGAGGCTGTTCAGGCCGTTTTTATGGGCGAGATACAGCCTTTTTCTGAAGAACAACCGGAGCGGGGCGCCTTTCGACGTAAAAGAGGAATACAGCATGCTGACTTTTTCAGGTACCATGTCGGCTGTGTGGCCCGAGCTTACGGCCGTGCTGATTCTCTCGCGATTCACCCCGATAGCCTACGAAACCCGTCTTTATATCATGGCGGTGTTGGCAATCGCCAATTATATCATCTCCCGAATCATAATCTCCGGTCTTAAACGTGACTATTATGTAGAGAATCTGACTACTCGCTTTCCTTCGGAAGCCTCCGGCTCAAAATACGCCAGCTCACTTTACTGCCTTGGAATCCTGACAGCCTATGCCGTCATTCCCATGCTTACCATCGTAATATATTTTCTTATAGTTCAATAACCCCTCTCAGCTGAGGCGGTTGCCGAGATAGCGGAGCAGGCCGTAGACCACGCGGCGTATGCCGGGGCGGAAGCTCAGGACGCGGTCAAACCACCCGATACGGGGAGCGATCATCTTTACCACAAGACCCACATAGAACATGGCGAAGAGTGTGCCCACGCCCACCACGTTGCCCATCCACCGGCCAAAGAACGCATAGCCCAGCCCAACGGCTATCACCACCAACGATATGTCAACGATAATCTTTGCTTTCGGAAAGGGAAGCTTGGTTACGCGCGTCAGAGCCACGGGCATACCTTCGCCCGGCATAGTCACCGAACCGCAGCGCACCTCAAAAGCAATTCCTATTCCCAGTATAGTACAGCCCACCAGCTGGGCCATAATCTGTGAAAACAGCCCCGTGCCTACCAGACCGTCGGTAAGCGCCATATTCACATCGAGCAGCCAGCCGAATGCAAAACCTATCACAAGCTGAAACAGCTGCACGGCCTCAAATCTGCGGCGCAGGACAGCTATCTGGGCCAGCACCAGAACGAAATTCATCAGATAGGTGTATTGCCCGATTGTAAGCGCGGGCGCCATCGACGCGGCACCCGCCTCGGTCATAACATAAGGAATGGTTGAAATCACACTGCTGCCCAGAGCCGAGCGCACACACAGCGCCACTCCGGCAGTCATTACAAAAAGCGATAAAAACAGCAACACATGCTGCCATAAAAATCCGATAACGCGCGACCTCACGTCTACGCCAATTGCAGCTTCATTCATCTTCAGTATTCAATTATCACTGCAAAATTACTAAAAACGACCGTTCGTTGTTCTGCATTAAGGAAATTTTTCCGTAAACCAACATCTACGAATCTCACCCATTGCCAGGCCGGGATTTGTCCAAAGCTTTTATTTTACGTACATTTGGATGTTCTTCTCAATAGTCAACCTCAAAAACCGCATCGACATGGAAAACTTAGTTGTAGGAATGGGCGAAGCCCTGTGGGACATTCTTCCCGAAGGTAAAAAAATAGGTGGGGCGCCCGCCAATTTCGCCTATCATGTCTCGCAGTTCGGTCTGCCGAGCTGTGTGGCAAGCGCTGTCGGCGCCGATACCTTCGGAAAGGAACTCCTGGAAAACTTCACCTCCAAGGGTCTCAACCATCTTATCCCCGAAGTGCCCTACCCTACCGGCACTGTGCAGGTGGAAATCGACCCCGCAGGCATACCGCAGTATGAAATCAAAGAGAATGTAGCCTGGGACAACATCCCCTACACTCCGCAGCTCCACGCCCTCGCCGAAAAGACCAAGGCCGTGTGCTTCGGCTCCCTCGCGCAGCGCAATGTAGTGTCGCGCGACACAATCAACCGTTTTCTCGACGCGATGCCCCGCACCGACGACACTCTTACGGTCTTTGACGTGAACCTCCGTCAGGGATTCTACGACAAGGAAATCCTCTGCAACTCCATGCAGCGCTGCAACGTTCTTAAGATCAACGATGAGGAACTTGTGATAATAAGCCGTATGTTCGGTTATCCCGGAATCGACCTGCAGGACAAATGCTGGATACTTCTCGGCAAATACAACCTCAGGATGCTCATTCTCACATGCGGTATCAACGGCAGCTATGTGTTCACTCCCGGCAACGTCTCGTTCCAGCCCACGCCCCATGTAGAGGTTGCCGACACTGTCGGCGCGGGCGACAGCTTCACAGCCGCCTTCATCTCCTCCATACTCCGGGGCAAAAGCGTTCCCGAGGCCCATTCGCTGGCAGTCCGCACCTCTGCCTATGTCTGTACTCAAAACGGAGCCATGCCCGTCCTGCCTCCCGAACTCACTACCTGACATCCGCATTCCCACAAAACAGGAGCTGCGCCATGAACCTTCGGTTCACAGCGCAGCTCAAATATTATATAGAGCAATAATTGAGCCTGAATGTCAGATAAGGCCGTCCGTCTCCTTGCGGAGAGTCTTCAACCGGCCTGCGAATACAAGGCGGTAGACACCGAACACTATCAGCGACAATGCAAGCCACATCCATACGGCAACTCCTCCGGCCAACGGGTTGGTGAGGAATATCACTCCGAATATGATTGTAGCTATCAGAAGCAGCACGGCCCATACCGTCCAGACGCCTCTACCAGGCATGGCGAAGGCCACCGATACCGAACTGATGGCAGCAAATAGTATCCAGAAGCCCACGATGTAGATAAACGCAACTTCAAGTTGTGGCGTGGGAAGCATCATAAGCCACACACCGCCTATTACTTCAAGTATGCCCATGGCAAGTCCCCAGCCCCAGTCGCTTGTGAAGCGCGAGGCCATGCAGGAAAACACGATGTAGAATATTCCGGCTATCGCGAAGCACACAGCAAAGGCGTATGCCAGAATTTTAATTGACTCTACAGGCGAACACAATGTCCATATTCCAAGACCTATGCAGATCAGACCGGTGATAAGCGGAACCCACCAATAACGGGTCAGTCCCGAAAATGTGTAATTTTTCATATTGAATGATTAAGTTGAATTTCGTATGCCACTACAACGGCCATGGATTTTGTTTTGTTCGGAAAAAACAAAATGAGGATGGGCCGGCTTGGCCCATCCTCATTTATCCTATAATTATCTTGATTTCCAGTGATTATGCTTCTACAGCAGCTCGCATCTCGGCAAAAGCCTCGGTGAGTCCGTCGGCGTTCTTGCCGCCAGCCTGGGCAAACCCGGGCTGACCGCCGCCGCCACCCTGAATTTTCTTGGCGGCATTACGCACAATCTGTGATGCGTTAAGCCCCGACTTCACCAGATCGTCGGTCACCATCACGGTAAGCAGCGGCTTGCCGCCTGCATCCTTCGTGGCTGCGATGAACACTGTGCTATCACCCGAAAGATTTCTTACGTTGAAAGCCACGTTCTTCACCACATCGGGCATTCTCAGGCCCTGCATCTCCACGATTTTCACTCCTGCCGGAGTCTCGGTAGCCTTGTCGAGAAGCTGACGCGAGAGATTCACCACGCGCTCCTTGAAGTATTCCTCCACCTGCTTGTGAAGGTCGGAATTCTCTGCCACAGCTTTCTTCACGGCAGCCTCCACATCAGGAGCGTTGTTGAACATCGCTGCCACATTATGAAGGGTGTCCGTGAGCTCGTCCATAGCATTCTCCACAGCCTCGCCGGTTATGGCCTCAATACGGCGGATACCGGCTGCAATGCTGCTTTCCGACACGATTTTTATCATGCCGATGTTGCCTGAATTAGCCACGTGCGTTCCGCCGCAAAGCTCCACGGAGTCGCCGTAACGTATCACGCGCACCTCATCGCCGTATTTCTCGCCGAACAGCGCCATCGCACCCATCTCGCGGGCCTCGGCTATAGGCACCGACCGGCACTCGTCGCGCGCTATGGCCTCGCGCACCTTGGCGTTGGCCAGATGTTCTACCTTGCGCAGTTCCTCGGGTGTGAGCTTCTGGAAATGCGAGAAGTCGAATCTGAGAACATCCGGCGATACGAACGATCCGCGCTGCTCCACATGCGTGCCCAGCACCTGGCGCAGAGCCTGATGGATAAGATGGGTGGCTGTGTGGTTGCACGATGTGGCCATGCGGGCCTTCTCGTCGATGGCAGCCTCAAATGTATCTGTAACGTCGGCAGGCAGTTCCTTCACCAGGTGTACTGCCATTCCGTTCTCACGCTTGGTGTCGTACACCTCGGTCACGCGGCCCTCGGAATCAGTAAGGGTACCGCGGTCACCTACCTGACCGCCCATCTCGGCGTAGAAAGGCGACTGTGCGAGAACTATCTGATAATACTCCCCTTTCTTCTGCTTCACCAGACGGTAGCGGAGTATGCGTGTGGGAACCTTTGTATAGTCATAGCCCACGAACTCAGGCTCGCCCTTGTTCACCACCGTCCAGTCGCCTGTCTCGGTGGCAGCCGCATTGCGGGCGCGCTCCTTCTGGGCCTGCATTTCGCTGTCGAAGCCGGCCTGGTCCAGAGTCATGCCGTTCTCTTTCAGTATGAGTTCGGTAAGGTCAAGCGGGAAACCGTAGGTATCGTAAAGCACAAAAGCCTCCTTGCCCGAAATCTCGGTCTTACCCTCCTTGCGGGCTGCTGCTATGGCGTTATCGAGCATCTTGATGCCGTTTTCGAGTGTGCGGAGGAACGAATCCTCTTCCTCTTTTATCACGCGCATTATCAGTTCGCGCTGCGCGGGAAGCTCGGGATAAGCCTCGCCCATATTCTCAATGAGAGTATCCACCAGCTTGTACATGAACGCCTGTTTCTGACCCAGGAAAGTATAGGCATAGCGCACGGCGCGGCGCAGGATGCGGCGTATCACATATCCGGCCTTGGCGTTACCGGGAAGCTGAGAGTCGGCTATCGAGAAAGCGATAGTGCGCACATGGTCGGCGATCACGCGCATGGCCACATCAGTCTTGTGGTCGGTACCGTAGGTATGACCCGACAGACGGCCTATCACCTCGATCATCGGCTGGAACACGTCCGTGTCGTAGTTCGAGGTCTTGCCCTGCAGGGCCATGCACAGACGCTCAAATCCCATGCCGGTGTCTATCACCTTGGCGGGAAGAGGCTCCAGAGAGCCGTCGGCCTTGCGGTTATACTGCATGAACACGAGGTTCCATATCTCTATCACCTGGGGATGGTCGTGGTTCACCATCTCCGCGCCCGGTTTGGCGGCGCGTTCTTCGTCGCTGCGGAGGTCAATGTGAATCTCCGAGCACGGTCCGCATGGGCCCGTATCGCCCATTTCCCAGAAGTTGTCGTGCTTGTTGCCATTGATTATATGGTCCTTGGGCAGATGCTGTTCCCAGTAGGAAGCAGCCTCATCGTCACGTTCCAGCCCCTCTTCAACCGAACCTTCGAACACCGTGGCATAAAGTCTGTCGGGATCGAGCTTGAGCACGTCAACCAGATATTCCCAGGCCCAGTCTATGGCCTCTTTCTTGAAATAGTCGCCGAAGCTCCAGTTGCCGAGCATCTCGAACATAGTGTGGTGGTAAGTGTCCATTCCCACCTCTTCGAGATCATTATGCTTGCCGCTGACGCGCAGACACTTCTGCGAGTCGGCCACACGGTGGTATTTCGCCGCTTTGTTGCCGAGAATTATATCTTTAAACTGGTTCATACCCGCGTTGGTAAACATCAGCGTGGGATCGTCCTTGATTACCATTGGAGCGGAGGGAACAATCTTGTGTCCTTTTTCGCGGAAGAAGTCCTTGAACGACTCGCGAATCTCCTTTGCAGTTCTTTTAGTCACTGGAAAATATTATTTAAGTATCTGTATTTATTGCGTTTTTTCTCCATTCCGGTCGTATATCCGATAGTGTCGCGAAACTCAGATTATCGTCCTACCCGTAGGAATGCACGCTCGTGCATCCGTTGGTAACCAACATCTTAGCATCAGACACTTCATGGAGCAACCCTCCATTTGCCTGTATTGCAAAACCACCGAAAAATTTTCCGGCCGGAATCAGTGTGCAAAATTAGCCTTATTTTTGTATTTTTGCAACACAAAGAAACACAGGTAATTTTTGACCGGAATGCCATGGACGAACTCGATAAAAAATTCTATAAAATAAGCGAAGTGGCCGAGCTGCTTCATATCCCCGCATCCACCCTACGGTTCTGGGAAAGCAGGTTCACGGTCATAAAGCCGCGCCGCAGCAAGACCGGCATACGTTTCTACACTGCCGCCGACATCGAAAAAATCTCCATGATCCACTATCTGGTCAAGGACTGCGGCCTGAAACTTGAGGCCGCCCAGGAACAGATACGCTCCAATCCCAAAGGCATTGAGCGTCGCCACAAGACGGTGCAGCGCCTTCTCGCCATGCGCTCAAGCATAGAGCAGATGCTCGCCGCCCTCCACTCCCTCCGCTGATAGTCGGCCTGCCCTCCGCTATTTCCGCATTAACGTGGCAATATCTGTAATAATGGTAGATTTTCAAGGGATATAGTGCAGACGTTTTTGCAGGGATTTACTTATATTTGCAACCAGTCATTCGTCACTTTATTTATTTAACCATAGCAATTTATCATTTTCCGTATGTTACGAAAAATCCGTGTTGCGTTGGCCTTGATATTCATCACAGGCATAACGCTTCTTTTTCTCGATTTCACCGGGACGACGCATACATGGCTCGGCTGGATGGCCAAAATCCAGTTTCTGCCCGCGTTGCTGGCGCTGAATGTGGTAGTGGTGGCGGCACTCGTTGTGCTGACTCTCATATTCGGACGCATCTACTGCTCGGTAATCTGTCCGCTGGGAGTAATGCAGGACGGCTTTGCCGCTCTGGGTCGCCGCGCCCGTAAAAACCGTTACCGCTATTCAAAAGCCCTCAACGCTCTGCGCTATGGAATGCTCGCGCTTCTGGTCATAGCCTTTCTGGCCGGCCTGGGATGGGTGGTAGCCCTGTTTGCACCTTACAGTGCTTACGGACGCATAGTCCAGAACCTCCTGGGGCCCATATGGGCTGCGGCAAACAATCTATTGTCCTCGGCTGCCGAGTCGGCCGACAGCTATGCGTTTTACCGAACTGAGGTGTGGGTGCGTAGCTGGCCCGTATTTACGGTAGCTGTAGTCTCGCTTGTGGTTCTTGCCGTGCTTGCATGGCGAAACGGCCGTACATACTGCAACACCATCTGCCCCGTCGGCACAGTCCTCGGATTCCTCGCCCGCTTTTCATGGCTGCGGCCCGTAATCGACACATCTCGCTGCAACGGCTGCGGCCTCTGCGCGCGCAACTGCAAGGCCTCTTGCATCGACTCTAAGAACCACACAATAGACTATTCACGCTGCGTTGCCTGCATGGACTGCATCGGAAAGTGTCATCAGGGAGCCATTTCCTATACCCGCCGGAAAGCTTCTGTGCAAGGCAAGCCTGTGGACGCTAAAGGAGCTGCCCCCGAATCGGCCTCGCGCCGCACATTCATCATCACCTCGGCCGTCGCTGCCGGAACAGCAGCCCTCAAGGCCCAGGAAAAGAAAGTGGACGGTGGTCTGGCTGTAATCGAAGATAAGAAAATCCCGGCACGCAACACCCCCATTGTTCCTCCGGGAGCCAGGGGCCTCCGCCATCTCGCGCAGCACTGCACGGCATGTCAGCTGTGTGTAGCGGCATGTCCTAACGGCGTTTTGCGCCCTTCCACATCACTCGACCGTTTCATGCAGCCCGAATCGAGTTATGAACGCGGATATTGCCGCCCCGAATGCACCAGATGCTCGGAAGTGTGTCCCGCCGGAGCGATAGTGAAGATTGATCTTCCCGAGAAATCATCCACTCAGATCGGCCATGCTGTCTGGATCAAGGACAATTGCGTTGTGCTCACCGACGATGTTGACTGCGGCAACTGCGCCCGCCATTGCCCCACAGGAGCCATAATGATGGTGGCCTCCGATCCCGCTAATCCTGATTCACGCAAAATCCCCGTAGTCAACGAAGAGCGCTGTATCGGCTGCGGCGCCTGCGAGAATCTTTGCCCGGCGCGTCCGTTCAGCGCCATCTATGTAGAATGACACGAAATTCACAAAACCGTATGAAAAAGGACCTCAACCATACACAGGCGTCGGCAATAGGACGCCGCGAATTCCTGCGGAAACTCGGATTGGGAGCAGGAGCTGTAACCGGACTCTCAATTGCCGGATGCGCCCGCAAGGAAGATGCGTCGGCCGTCTCTGCCGAAGGCACATCCAACGCTCCGATTCCCACAGATAAAATGACCTATCGTGTCAACCCTTCGACCGGCGACAGCGTGTCGCTTCTCGGTTACGGCTGCATGCGCTGGCCCACGCGCCCCGTTGCCAACGGCACTGAAGGAGAGGATGAAATCGACCAGGAGACCGTCAACGCCCTTGTCGACAAAGCCATAGCCCATGGTGTGAATTACTTCGACACATCCCCCGCCTACTGCAAGGGACGCTCCGAAGAAGCTACAGGAATAGCGCTGTCACGCCATCCGCGCGACAAATACTTCATAGCCACCAAGCTGTCCAACTTCGCTACCGATACCTGGAGCCGCGAGGCGTCGATGGAAATGTATCGAAACTCGTTCAAGTATCTGCGCACCGACCATATCGACTACTTGTTACTGCATGCCGTAGGCATGGGCGGTTCGGACGGCGACGGAATGCCTCCGTTCAACGGCCGATACATCGATAATGGCATGCTCGACTTTCTGGTGAAGGAACGTGAGGCCGGACGCATACGCAATCTCGGATTCTCTTACCACGGCGATGTGCGCGTGTTCGACTATCTGCTATCCCAGCACGACAAATACAAATGGGATTTCGTCCAGATCCAGCTCAACTACCTGGACTGGAAGCATGCCAAGGAATTAAATCCGCGCAACACCGATGCCGAATACCTCTACACCGAACTTGAGAAACGTGGTATTCCGGCAGTTATCATGGAGCCTCTCCTTGGCGGCCGCCTCTCGAAGGTCCACGACCATGTGGCCGCACGCCTCAAGCAGCGTGAACCCGAACGCTCCGTGGCCTCATGGGCCTTCCGCTATGCCGGAACTCATCCGGGAGTGCTCACCGTCCTGAGCGGCATGACCTATATGGAACATCTCGAGGACAATCTTCGCTCATTCTGTCCTCTGAAGCCCCTCTCCGAAGAAGAGATGCAGTTCCTCTACGATACAGCCGACATAATGGTGCAGTTCCCCACCGTGCCCTGCAACGACTGCAAATACTGTATGCCCTGCCCCTACGGTCTGGATATACCAGGTGTGCTTCTGCACTACAACAAATGTGTCAACCAGGGCAACGTTCCTGAAAACGCCCAGGCCGAGAATTACCGCGAAGCCCGTCGCGCATTCCTCATAGGCTACGACCGGAGCGTTCCGAAGCTCCGCCAGGCCAATCACTGCATCGGATGCAAGAAATGTGTGGAACACTGCCCACAGCAGATCAACATTCCTGCGGAGATGGCACGCATCGACAATTTTGTGGAGCATCTCAAACAAGGTACATTATAATAAACAACAACCTGATACCGTTTTAAATCCATGAACACTTCAACATTATACGCCCCGGGAGCCCTCACATTCGCCTCCCGCCGCACATATCTGCTCGCACTGGCATTCATCGCCGGAAACGTCGTTTTACCCCAGATATGCCATCTTGTTCCGCAGGGTGGAATGATTCTTCTCCCCATCTATTTCTTCACCCTTATCGGCGCATTTGCATTCGGGTGGCGTGTGGGTATCCTCACCGCCATAGCGTCACCTCTCATCAACTGCGCCTTGTTCGGAATGCCGGCTCCCGCCGTCCTTCCGGCCATACTCACCAAATCGGTGCTTCTTGCAGCAGCGGCCGGATATGCCTCGACACGCACTCGCCGTCCCGGAGTGTTTATGGTAGCAGCTGTGGTTCTGTTCTACCAGCTGTTCGGTTCTCTTGCCGAGTGGGCCTACACCTCAAGCTTTCACGCCGCTGTCGCCGACTTCCGCCTCGGACTTCCCGGAATTCTGATTCAGATTTTCGGAGGATGGCTTGCAATCAACTGCCTGACGCGCCTTCACAAGGATTAATCACCATCCTGTCATACCAAATCACAACTATATGCCGATATTTCTGTTTTTAGGAGGCTTAGGCCTTCCAGAAATTTTAGTGATATGCCTTGTCGTCCTCCTATTTTTCGGAGGCCGCAAGATTCCCGAGCTGATGAAAGGCCTCGGCAAAGGCGTCCGCAACTTCAAAGAAGGCCTCAACGACCCTGCCGATTCCGACAAAAACCAACACGACTGACCGCAGATTCCACCGGTTCATCCCCTCTCCAAATGGATGGTGCGAAACTTGCAAAACCGTTCAGATTGTAGGGCTGCACGCTCGTGCAGCCGATGACAATGATGTATTTGCCAGCGGCTGTTCCATGGAACAGCCCTACTTTTCGCAGTTTTGCGACATCCCAATTTTTATATCCCTCATTTGACGCTCCCGGCCAACGCCTGCCACAAATTATCCTCCGGCACCGGTGCCGTCACGTCGATATGCTCATGACTCACCGGATGCTCGAATTCTATGCGGTGGGCCTGTAGCGATATGCTACCGTCAGGGTTGCTGCGCTTGTCGCCATATTTCAGATCGCCTTTTATCGGACAACCCACTGCCGACAGCTGCACGCGTATCTGATGCTTGCGGCCCGTCTCCAGATTCACCTCCAGCAGATTATAACGGTCCGACGCACCTATCAGGCTGTAACTCAGCACTGCCTCTTTCGCGCTCTTCTTAGGCTGCAGCGAAGCATAGCTCTTGTTGTTGCGCTCGGTGGTGGTGATGTAGTGCACCAGACGGTCGGACTGCTTGGGCGGACGGTTGCGGGTCACGGCCCAGTAAGTCTTCCTCACCTTCCCGTCGCGGAACATCTCGTTAAGCCGCGCCAGGGCCTTGGAGGTCTTTGCAAACACCACCAGACCCCACACCGGGCGGTCAAGACGGTGCACCACCCCGCAGAACACATTGCCCGGCTTCTGGTACTTTTCCTTGAGATATTTCTTTACCGTTTCCGACAGCGGTTCGTCGCCGGTCTTGTCGCCCTGCACTATCTCGCCCGGGCGCTTGTTCACTATTATTATGTGATTGTCTTCGTAAACTACTTCCATACTCCCGCAAAATTAGATATTTCCACCCGATTGGAGTATATTTGCACGGTAAAAATCCAGTAGAAAGCAATGATTGAATACATTTCGGGCCCGGTGGCCGAACTCACCCCCACTTACGCCGTGATTGACTGCCACGGTGTTGGCTATCTCCTCAACATCACCCTCCCGGCGTTCACCGCCCTTGAGGGACAGAATCAGGCACGCCTTCTCGTGCACGAAGTGATTCGCGAGGACACCCACCAGCTCTACGGCTTCATCAACGAGCAGGAGCGTAGCCTCTTCAGGCTGCTCCTCGGAGTGTCGGGCGTAGGAGCCAATACGGCCCGCATGATTCTCTCATCCATACCCGCCCCGGAACTCGAAGGTGTGATTATATCCGGCGACCATCTCAAGCTCAAAAATGTGAAGGGAATCGGCACAAAGACCGCCCAGAGGGTGATTGTGGACCTCCGCGACAAAATAAAACCATCCGGAGATACGTTATTTATCCAGACCGAAAGCACCTCAGAAGTATTCGAAGAAGCCCTTGCCGCTCTGGTCATGCTCGGATTTCCACGTCCCGCAGCCCAGAAAGTGCTCAAAAAAATATTCGACGCCGATCCTGCCGCAAAGGTGGAGACCGCTATCAAAAAGGCTCTTGCCATGCTCTGAGACACGGACTGCACACCTCTCTTCCCACGCCCGTGTCCGTGCTCCCGGTCTGTGACCGTTACTGAGAGAGAGTCGTTATCACCGTGGCAACTGCGAGGAAATGCAACGTTTCTGTGTCGGCTCCCGCAGCTGCATTTCTGCGGGCATTGGTGCTGTGTCTGCTTTTTTTCTTCCTTCCCGCGCGTCACTCGTCAGTCGCCTCCGCTGTTCCTGCACCCCCAGATACCATTGCTCCCGCACTACCACCCCTCCAGCCGCTTGATTCGCTCAGGATACCCTTTCCGGTGCGTCAGACCGTGCCGCAGACCTTCGAGGAACTTATGTCGCGGGAGTTCACCGCCGACCTTTCCACGCCGTCCAATCTCCGCACCACCACCGAATTCGACCCCGAAACCGGATGTTATATAGTGCGCACACGTCTCGGCGACAGGGATATCGCCACCCCTTTCATGCTTACCCCGGCGCAATACAACGACTGGGCCACACGCCAGTCCATGACCGAATACTACCGCCGACGCAACTCCCTGCTCTACGATGACTCCGGCAGCAAGCCGTTCGATTTTCTCAACGTCAGCACCAGGAAATCCGGACTGGAAAAGATTTTCGGGCCCGGAGGGGTGAAACTGCGCTCACGAGGCACCGCCACAATCAGCACCGGAGTGAAGACGGTGAAGACCGACAACCCCGCTCTTGCTCTCTCGGCGCGACGTCACACTTTCTTTGACTTCGACCAGAAAATACAGGCCACGCTTGAGGCCACCGTGGGCGAAAGGCTTAGCTTCAGCATGAACTATAACACCGATGCCACCTTCGACTTCGACTCCAAGAATCTCCGCCTGCGCTACGAAGGAACCGAGGACGACATAGTGCAGAACATCGAGGCGGGCAATGTGAGTCTCACCACAGGATCACAGCTCATCCGCGGCGCCACAGCCCTTTTCGGCATCAAGTCCACTCTCCGTTTCGGACGCCTTACGGCCACCGCCCTCGTAAGCCAGCAGAACTCCGAATCCCGCTCCGTGTCGGCCAAACGCGGCGTGCAGACCACACCGTTCTCCATCGCCTCCGACAACTACGATTACAACCGCCATTTTTTCCTCGCCCAGTATTTCCGCGACACCTACAATGCCTCCTGCGCCCGGTTACCCTACGTGTCGTCCGGCATAAAAATCACCCGCGTGGAGATATGGGTCACCAACAAATCGGGCAACTACAACCAGAGCCGCAATCTCGTAGCCTTCATGGATCTCGGTGAAAACCGTCTGCTGGCCAACAGCCACTGGACAGCCGACGCTTCCGTGCCGGTCCCCGACAACGCCTCCAACAACCTTCTCTCCGTAATACGCGAGCAGTTCCCCGACGCCCGAAACATCAACCATGTGACGCAGGCTCTCGCTCCTCTTGAGGCCTACGGCATATCAGGAGGCCGCGACTATGAAAAGGTGGAAAGCGCACGCCTCCTTTCCGAAAACGAATACACTCTGAACTCCACTCTCGGCTACGTGTCGCTAACCGGACGCGTGAACTCCGACGAAGTCCTCGCCGTGGCCTTCGAATACACCTGGCAGGGAAAGGTGTACCGCGTGGGCGAATTCTCCTCCGATATCACCGACACCTCCTCAAGCCTCTATGTGAAGATGCTCAAAGGCACCGATGTTTCCGTGAAGCTCCCCTCGTGGAAACTCATGATGAAAAACGTGTATTCGCTCGGAGCATATCAGGTGGAGCGCAACAACTTCCGCCTACAGGTGAAATATCTTTCCGACACCACAGGCACCGAAGTGCCGTATCTGCCGGGAAGCGGCCTCGCCACGAAGCCACTTATACAGATCACAGGACTCGACCGCCTTAATTCCAATCTGGAGACCGGGCCCGACGGTTTCTTCGACTTCATAGAAGGCTACACCATTCTCCCGGCAAGCGGCAAGGTGATTTTCCCTGTGGTGGAACCGTTCGGAGCCGATCTCGCGGCCGCCATAGGCAATGAATCCGTTGCCGCGGGATTCACTTATCCGCAGCTTTATGATTCCACGCTTGTGGTGGCACGTCAGTTTGCCTACCGCAATAAGTTCGTACTTACCGGCGAATACCAGGCCTCGGCCGGTTCCCAGATCAGGCTCGACGCCATGAATGTGCCCCGTGGATCGGTGGTGGTCACCGCGGGAGGCGTGGTGCTCACCGAGAACGCCGACTATACCGTTGACTACTCCATGGGCATAGTCACCATCACCAACCAGAGCATAATCGATTCTGGGCAGCCGGTCAACGTGACGCTTGAAAACCAGTCGCTCTTCGCCACCCAGCGCAAGACCCTCCTGGGCCTCGACCTCAGTTATCGCTTCAACCCCTCCCTCACGCTTGGCGCCACCGTGCTCCACTATTCCGAGAAAGCCCTGACGGAAAAGGTCAATATTGGCGACGAGATTGTCAACAACACAGTGTGGGGCCTCAATCTGAGCTATAACACTAAATTCAACTGGCTCACCGACCTCCTCAACAGGATTCCAACGGTGCGTGCCGTGGCCCCGTCGTCGCTCGCGCTCCAGGCCGAGGTTGCACGCCTTGTACCCCACACACCGGCCTCCGGCTCCAACGCCGGAAGCTCCTATATCGACGATTTCGAATCCGCGCAGTCCGGCATCGACCTGCGCTCCCCCTATTCCTGGTTTCTTGCCTCCACGCCCTACGACAACGGCTCCGACGCGCTGTTCCCCGAAGCTGCACTGAGCAACAATGCCGACTATGGCAAAAACCGCGCCCTCATCAACTGGTATTATATCGACCGCCTTTTCACTTCGCGACACTCCTCGCTCTGTCCCGGCTACATAAAAAACGACGCAAAACAGCTTTCCAACCCCTACATTCGCGAAGTCACTTCACGCGAGATTTACCCCGACCGCCAGCTCACCTACGGTGAATCGGCCACCATCCAGACACTCAACCTTTCTTTCTACCCCACCGAACGCGGCCCCTATAATATGGATGCCGAAAACATCGACCCGAACGGGCGTCTGCTCAACCCCGAAAGGCGCTGGGGAGGCATAATGCGGCGTCTGGACAACACCAACTTCGAGCAAAGCAATATCGAATATGTGCAGTTCTGGCTGCTAAATCCGTTTCTCGACCCTGACAATCCCAATACAGAAGGCGGCGACCTCTATTTCAACTTCGGCGACATTTCCGAGGACATTCTCAAAGACGGCATGAAAAGCTATGAGAACGGCGTTCCGGCCGACGGCAACATGCAGTTCATGCGCAACACGGTCTGGGGACGCGTGAGTACCCAGAATTCACTCACATACGCTTTCGACAACAACACCGGCGCGCGCGCCCCGCAGGACGTAGGTCTCGACGGACTTCCCAACGCCGACGAGTTCACGTTCGAATCCTACGCCGCCTATCTCGACCGCCTGCGCCTTAAACTCTCCCCTGCAGCGCTCGACAGCATGCAGGCCGACAGCTTCTCGCCGCTGAACGACCCTGCGGGCGACAATTACCACTTTTTCCGCGGTCTCGATTACGACGAGCAGCACCTCGGCATACTCGAGCGCTACAAACGCTACAACAGTGTGGAAGGCAACTCGCTTTCGGCCGAAGACGCGCGCCACTCGCTTTACCAGTCGTCACGCAACACGCCCGATGTCGAGGATATAAACCAGGACAATACCCTTAACGAATACGAGCGCTACTATCAGTATCGCGTCTCCATCCGTCCGGCCGACCTCGTGGTTGGCCGCAACTACATCACCGACCGGCAGGTGTCGGTGGTGAGCACCCGCGACGGCGAGAAGGAAGTGGAATGGTTCCAGTTCAAGATTCCTCTGAGCGATTTCCAGAAGGTGGTAGGCTCCATCAACGGATTCTCAACCATACGCTTCGCCCGCATATTCATGACCGGCTTCTCGCGTCCCACCCACCTCCGCTTCGCCTCGCTCGAGCTGGTGCGAGGCGAGTGGCGCCCTTACGAATTCGACCTTGCCGACCGCGGCGACACCCCCGCCTCGGGACGCCTCGACATCTCCACCGTCAACATTGAGGAAAATTCCGGACGCACGCCCGTGAACTATGTGCTCCCCCCAGGAGTGTCGCGCATCACCGACCCCGGACAGTCCCAGATCGTGCAACTCAACGAGCAGTCGCTTTCGCTCACCGCCGAAGATCTGCTGCCCTCGGAATCGCGGGCCATCTATCGTCTCACCTCCCACGACCTCCGCAATTACAAGAAGCTCCAGATGTGGATTCATGCCGAAAAACTCATAGACGACCCCACACGTCTGCGCGACGGCGAGCTGGCGCTCTTCGTGAGACTCGGCACCGATGTACGCAACAACTATTACGAATACGAGATTCCTCTGCAACTTACCCCGGCGGGACATTACACCGAGTCGGCAGCGGACCGCGAGGAGGTATGGCCTCTGAGCAATTTCATGAACCTGGAACTGCAGAATCTCGTCAACCTCAAGAAAGAGCGTAACCGCGCGCGCCGCGAGGGCACGGACGGAGTGGGATTCAACGTGCTTTATTCAGCTCAGGATCCATCCGACGCCCACAATCGCATGGCGGTACTCGGCAATCCGTCGCTTTCCGATGTGAGAGTGATAATGATTGGTATCCGCAACAACGCTTCCACACCCAAGGATGGCACCGTGTGGATCAACGAGCTTAAAGTAACCGATTTCAACGCCGACGGCGGCTGGGGAGCGGACGCCAACGCCACTCTGGCCATGAGCGATATCGCCACGCTCAATATGGGAGCCCACATCGAGACAGCCGGATTCGGCGCCGTCGACCAGGCTCTTAACGAGCGCCGTATCGACGACTATTCGCGCTATTCCGTGGCCGTGCAGGCCGATATGGGCCGCTTCCTCCCCTCAGGCGCCGCCCTCAAGGCCCCGCTGTACTATTCCTTCTCCACCGAAAAGACCTCTCCCCAATATAACCCGCTGGACTCCGATGTGCTGCTCAAGGACGCCCTTGACGAGGCCGGTTCCCGCCAGGAACGCGATTCGATAAAATCCATGGCCGTGGAACGTCTGAAAGTAACGAGTTTCAGTATTTCAGGCCTGAATTTCGGTGTGCGCAGCCGCAACCCCAAGCCTTGGGATCCCGCCAACTTTACTCTCAGCTACTCGTTCAACAAGCAGTCGCGCTCCAATCCCACCACCGACCACGAGTACACCAACGATTACCGCGGTTCGTTCCAGTATTCCTACACCCCCATAGTGCGGCCGCTCCGGCCCTTCTCGCGTCTGAAATCCCGCAGCCGCAACACCCGCTTCCTCCGCGAATGGGAATTCAACTGGCTGCCCAACTCCATTTCGTTCCTCACGTCAATGTCGAGGTTCTATTATGAACTGCAGTCGCGCAACGATGCCGACACCGGGTTCGGGCTTCCTCCGTCAGTAAACAAAAACTTCCTCTGGGACCGTCAGCTGGCTCTTGCCTGGAACCTGACACGCTCCATAAATCTCACATTCAATTCCAACACCTCCGCGCGCATCGACGAGCCGATGGGTGTGGTGAACCGCAAACTGTTCCCCGACCGTTACCGCGAGTGGCGCGACACGGTGTGGCGTTCCATTCTCCACCTCGGCACCCCATGGGCCTACAACCAGACATTCACTGCCACCTACCGTGCTCCTTTCAGCAGCATTCCGGCCCTCGATTTCCTGTCGGCCAACCTAACCTACAATTCCGCATACCGCTGGGACCGCGGAGCCACAGTGGAGGGCGTAAAGACCGGAAACACCGTCTCCAACCAGGCCGCCATGGGCTTGGACAGCCGTATTAACCTCGAGAGCCTCTACAACAAAAATGCCTGGCTCAAGCGTGTCAATACCCGCTTCGGCCCACGCCGCCGCGATATGCCCGCAAAAAGGGAGACCCGACGCTTCGAGCAGACCATCACACTTAAAACCGACACCTCTGTCATAGTCCGCCATAATCTCCGCGCAAAGCGCCTGAATATCCGGGCCACTGAAATCAACGGCACCGCACCAGTTGACATCCACACGCGCACGCTCGACGAAAATACCATCGAGGTGCTCGACCGCGGCGACCGCCCCGTGCGCCTGACACTGCGTGCCATAGAAACAGAACGAGCCGGGTTCTGGCCCGAAGTCGCCGACCATGCCGCACGCCTGGCCATGAGCCTGCGCGGTGTGTCGCTGCGCTGGCGCAACACCCGCAATCTCTCCCTGCCACTCTTCCTGCCTGATGTTGGCAACATGTTCGGCCAGAGCCGCAGCTACGGCCCCATGTCACCGGGTCTGGATTTCGCCTTCGGTTTCACAGGCGAGGGATTCGTGGACCGCGCGCGCAGCCGCGGCTGGATTATGACTGGCACAGACCAGACTTCCCCGGCCATTTTCTCGCGCACGGCCGAGGTCAACCTCGAACTCAGCCTTGAACCGGTGAGAGGCCTGAAGATTATCCTCACCGGCAACCGCACCGACAACCGCACCAAGCAGATACAGGTGGCTCAGGAAAACATGCCCGTGGTCTATGCCGGTAGCTTCACCAAGACCCACTGCGCCATTGCCACAGCCTTCAAGAGCCCGGGAAACGCCGCCAACGGATACAGCTCGGAGCCATTCGCCACCCTCATATCAAACATTCCGGTGGTCGCCGCCCGCGTGGAACGGCAATACACCGGCTCACGCTATCCCACCACCGGCTTCCTCTCCGGAACCCCACATGCCGGAGAGCCGTTCGATCCCTCGGTAGGCACCGTCAGCGCCACATCCTCCGACGTCCTGATTCCGGCATTCATCGCGGCCTATACCGGAACATCGCCCCGCAAGCAATATCTCTCCGCTTTCCCATCCTTCGCCAAAGTGCTCCCCAACTGGCGCGTGACCTACGACGGCCTTGTCACCGTGGGCAATCTCTCCCGCTGGTTCAAGGCTTTCACCCTCACCCACGCTTATCAGTGCACCTACACCGTAGGCTCTTATTCTTCATTCCTCAACTGGGTGTCGGCCGACGGCGGAGAGACACTCGGATTCACACTCGACGCCATCACCGGCGCGCCCATCCCCTCCTCGCCCTACAATATCTCCTCAGTGGCGATAACCGAGCGCTTCGCACCGCTGATCGGAGCAGCCGCCACTCTGCGCAACGACCTTACAGTCAACGCCGAGTTCAGGCGCGGGCGCACCCTCACGCTCAACACCTCGGCCGGTCAGGTGGTGGAAGCCTCACAGTCGGGCTTCACGGCCGGAGTGGGTTATAAGCTTGTGGGATTCAACAATGTGCTTAAAATCAAAGGACGCCAGACCGGCATAAGCAACGACCTCACCGTCAATGCCGAATTCTCCTACATGCTCACCCGCGCGCTCATCCGCCGCATCGAGACGGCCTACACCCAGGCCACCTCCGGCTCCCGCACCATAGCCCTCAACCTCGCGGCCAACTATGTGCTGTCGCGCCGCATGACCGTAGGCATGTACGTTGACCATCAGGTCAACACCCCCATCGTGACCAACGCCGCCTTCCCCGTCACCAACACCGCCTACGGCCTCACCTTCAACATCTCCCTCGCCCGCTGACAACGTAAAGGCATGGCTGAAAAGCTATCCCACAACCTCTTATGTTTTTTTAACTCCGGCACAAATACTCTATATCGGCATTTTTGTTAAATTTGTATTATTGAGTAATTTCCACGCCGTATGAAAAACCTTTTTCTCTCTTTTATGGCTGTGCTCGCATCCGTTTCTTCACTCTATGCACAGCTGCCTGACGATTACCGGTCAGAACAAATCTACCTCTCACCCCTCCAGGCTTCCGTAATGCCAGGTGACTCGATAGATGTAGAGGGTATTGTTACATCCCTCGCCGGCGACAACATCAGACCTTACAGCCGATATCTTTATGTGGAACTAATAGGCGAAGCCGATTCGGCTCTCGTAAGAAGCAAAGTAGCATGCGACTCGCTGGGACATTTTTCTCTCCGCGTGCCCACTGATCCTCTTGATAGCAAAGGAATCTACTGGCTCCGTGCATATACCAGTCTCATGCGCAACTTCAATCCCGCCAGTTTCGCGCTGCAACCTGTAGCCCTCGGCACCACCCTTCCCACCGATGACGGTATAATTGATTCCAATGCATCCCTGTCGCTTTTCCCCGCCGGAAACGTACTCTCCTCAGGCCGTCCGCAGAACGTGGTAGCTTACCTTTCATCTGGTCAGGGATTTCCTCTTGGCAACAAAAAACTCACGCTTACTGATGCCGACGGTAAGGTAATCACTGATGCCATAACCTCTCCCTCTGGACTGGCCACACTCAGTTTCCTCCCCGCAGCGGGCCAGACTTATACCATTACTTTCAGTGACAAGGGTGTGGTCAAAAAGCAGACCCTCACGGCAGGTGACGGAACTACACCGAAAGTTGAAGGCTCGATCACAGGAAACAGAATAGCATTCCATCTTGAAGGCGTTCCACACGGCGGACGCCTTATGGTCTACGACCGTGCTAACGGTCTTTCCGAAGCAGCGATATCCGACGCCACAGGCTCCATGACTCTTCCTGTAGCTCCAGAGACCGCAACACTGTTTCTTACCGATGCCGACGGTACCGTGCTTGCCTCTACTTCTATGGCTGCGACCACCGCCTCCGCTCCGCTGTCATTCTCGGTTCCCTCATCTATAGCGGCCGGCTCTCCATTGGAAATATCGGGACTGCCGAATGACAGCATGTCTATAGTCTTTACCCGAATTCTCTCGGCCGACGACCTGATGTCAGGTCACGCTGAATCCGCTCTTAAATATCTTTCCGATTTCGCTTCTCCCATACCTTTCCCTCAGCGATATTTCACTTCGGATGCCCGCACGCGCGCCGAGGATCTCGCCGCATGGATGTCCACAGCATCCTTCAAACGCTTCTCCCCTGGAACCGTTCTGCATGAAAGCCCGAATCAGGTATATGCCTATCTGCCGGAAAGATTCATGGAAATTACAGGACAAGTTTTCCGCAGCCGCGAGAATCCGTTCCGAGGAGGTAGAATAGTGGCTTACAACGCCTCTACCGACTGCGTCTACGACACAGTGATTGGCCCCGACGGTCGTTTCGCGATTGCTGTCGACAACTTCCCGCAGGGTACCGAATTTTTCCTCCAGCCAATCAACGACAAAGGGCAGCCGTCGCGTTCCGAAGTGAAGATTGACGATACGACATTCCCCACCGCCATGATCGACCGTGCCCATCTCCCCGTGGACAGCCGCTATCTTGCAGCCGATGTGAGCATCGGGAAAGTATCCTCTCTCGACCCCCATTTGCTTGCCGACGTGGTGGTGAAAGCCGTGGTGAAGTCTGAACCTAAATCAACGGAACAGTTCTACGCCACACGCTATAAAGACCGCGAGGACATAGAGACTAAAGGTTACCAGTCGCTGCGCGATATCATACGCGACATGCCGTTCCTGCGCATGGAGCGTGTGAACAACGGCTGGGTGCTCGCCACCACACGTTCTGCCTATTCGCTGAGCCGCGGCGGAACACTCATCCCGGTGCTTATCGACGGCACCCTTTTCGAGCCTGATGAATATGCCTCGATGATCGACATGCCAGCAAGCGAAATAGAAAGTGTGGAACATCTCACCCCCACCCAGGCCATAGCATATACATCGCGGAGCATCAACGGTGTACTCAACATCAAGACCCGTAACCGCGGCACAAGCCAGCCGGCCCCGATAAAAGGCACTATCGTGACTCCTATGGGACTTGACACCGATGCTGTAGCTGATGTCGCAACCATCGCTCCCACCCGTCCCGGACGCTACCGTGTGGCAGTGGACGTAGTGGATGCTTCGGGCCACATCCGCTCCGCCGAGAAATGGATAGACGTAAAATAACAAAATGATAAGTTACCTTCAGATAGAGAATCTTACGAAAAGCTACGGCGACCGCATGCTTTTCGACTCCGTCACCTTCGGTGTGAACCAGGGCGACAAAATAGGCATTATCGCCAAGAACGGCACCGGCAAATCAACACTCATGCGCATTATCGCCGGCAAGGAGAGTGCCGACAGCGGCTCAGTCACCTTCCGCTCCGGCCTGCGCGTGGGGTTCGTGGAACAGTCGCCCGAGTTCACTCCGGGACAGACCGTTCTCGAAGCGTGCGTCAACTCTCAATCCGACGCCGGACGCGCCATCGCCGAATACGAAGAAGCCCTCGCGTCGGGCGATGCCGACCGCTGTTCTGCGGCCGTGGCCCGTATGGACGCCCTCGGTGCATGGGACCGCGACGACCGCATCAAGCAGCTCCTTCACCAGCTCGAAGTCACGGATATAAACGCGCCGGTAGATACTCTTTCCGGCGGACAGCGCAAACGCGTGGCCATAGCACGCACCATATTCGAGGAACCCGACCTGATTATGCTCGACGAGCCTACCAACCACCTCGACGTAGGCATCATCGAATGGCTCGAAGGCTACCTCTCGCGCCAGAACGTGACTCTGCTTATGGTCACACACGACCGCTATTTCCTTGACCGCGTGTGCAACAAGATAATCGAAATAGACCGCTGCGGCATATTCACCTATCAGGGTAACTACGATGAATATCTGCGCCGACGCGCCGAACGCATCGAGGCTATGGGCGCCGAGCTTGCAAAGGTGCGCAACACACTGCGTCGCGAGCAGGAGTGGATGAACCGTCAGCCCCAGGCACGCGCCGGCAAAGCCAAATACCGTATCGACACTTTCTACGACCTGAAGGAACGCTCCCGCCTTAACCTCTCGGAGCAGAATGTGGAACTCGACGCCGTTTCCTCTTCCTATATCGGATCGAAGATATTCGAGGCGCGCCATATCTCCAAACGCTGGGGCGACAAAGTGATTCTCGACGATTTCAACTACGTGTTCTCCCGCTACGAGAAACTCGGAATCATAGGCCATAACGGCGTGGGTAAATCCACATTCATCAAAATGCTTATGGGAATGGTGGAGGCCGACTCCGGAACATGGGACATCGGCGAGACCGTGAAGTTCGGCTACTACAGTCAGGACGGCATTGATTTCCCAGCAGGCAAGAAGGTGATCGACGCCGTGAGCGACATCGCCGACTATATAGTGATCGACGACCGCCACCGTTTCACTCCCATGCAGTTTCTCACCCACTTCCTCTTCTCTCCGGCCGACCAGCAGAAGTATATCGAGACGCTGTCAGGTGGGGAAAAGGCGCGTCTGCATCTGGCCATAATCCTTATGCGTCGTCCCAATTTCCTTATACTCGACGAGCCCACCAACGACCTCGACATCGTTACGCTCGGCATTCTGGAGGATTACCTGTCGAAGTTCGGAGGATGCCTTATTGTGGTGTCGCACGATCGCTTCTTCCTCGACTCCATTGCCGACCATCTCTTCGTGATGGAAGGCGAAGGCCGTATAAAGGACTTTCCCGGCACCTACACCGAATACCGTGCCTACCTCGACAGCCGCAAGGCGGCGGAAGAGGAGTCGCAGCGACAGTCACGGCGGGAAACGGCACCCGCCGGAAAACCCCGTGCGGAACGCCCCCGGAAACTATCATGGGCCGAACGCCGCGAACTGGAAGCACTCACCACGGAAATCGACACCCTCACCCTCGAGAAAAACGAACTCGACACCCTGTTCGCTTCAGGCACCGCCATTGACGACATCGAGACCCGCTCCCGCCGCTATACCGAGCTTACACGGCTGCTTGATGAAAAGGAAATGCGCTGGCTCGAGCTTTCCGAACTGGAATAAGGGCCGAAATAAGTCCGTGAAGCCGTAGCCCCCTGAAACCCTTTGGGTCGGCTTACGCGTTATAGTCACATACAATAACAGCCATGAGTGACTCCATGTGGAAAAAAACATTGACAAGACTGCGGCGCCGTGCCTCCGGCTTCCGCGCCTCGGTTGTGCGCTTCAACCATCGCAGCACCGTCACCCTCGCAGCCGTCACTGATATCGTCACCGTGCTCGTCACCGTGGCTTCCATAGCGTTTGTATGTCTGGCTATAGTCTACGGAGGATATTATCATTCCCATTCAGAGTTGCAGATGCTTTTCAAAGGCTGCCGCTGGATTCAGGCGCTGTTCTGCTTCAATATCATCTACAACCTCGCGTTCAATTTCAGGCGCACCGTGCGCACCACCCGCTCCTTCAAATGGGTGGTGGACGGCACTATGCTCCTCTCACTCCTGCCATGGATCTATCCCCATCCCGAGAATCCCTGGCTTCCCTGGCTCGAACGGTTTCTCTACTCCAACATTTTCCTTTTCACGGCTATGGGAGCCTACTCGGTGCTTTCGATAAGTTTTGCCCTGATTCGCGTCATCGGCAAGCGCACCAATCCCTCCCTCCTGCTCTCATCGAGCTTTCTGGTGGTGATAGCCATAGGAACGTTCCTGCTCATGCTCCCCAACTGCACATATACGGGCATAGATTTTATCGACGCTCTGTTTGTGAGCACAAGCGCGGTATGCATCACCGGCCTCACTCCGGTTGACGTGTCGCTTATCTTCACCCCGTTCGGCACCGTGATTCTCTGCATTCTAATTCAGATCGGTGCCCTCGGCGTGATGACTTTCACCAGCTTCTTCGCCCTTTTCTTCAGCGGAACGTCAAGCATCTACAGCCAGCTCATGCTCAAGGACATCATATACTCCCGGTCGATGAACGCACTCATTCCCACCCTCCTCTACATACTGTCCTTCACGCTTGTTGTCGAGCTTATGGGTGCTCTTGCCATCTTCCTCTCCATCCACGGCACCATGCCCATGACCGTCCCGCAGGAAATAGGATGCGCCGTGTTCCACTCCGTCTCGGCATTCTCCAACGCCGGATTCTCCACCATCCCCGACGGTCTTTCCAATCCAGCGCTGCTCCACGGAAATATATCCATCTACTGGATTGTCTCCGCCCTGATAATAGCCGGAAGCATAGGCTTCCCTATACTGGTCAACTTCAAGGATATTGTGGTCCACACCATCTCGAAACACTGGCAACGCCTGCGCGGACACTCCTACAACGGGCTGCTTCACATCTGGAGCACCAACACCAAGATAACCCTCGTCACCTTCGGCCTCCTCTTCGTGACGGGCGCAGTGGCATTCTTCGTGCTTGAATCTCCCAACACCATGCGCCACATGACGCTCCTGGAACGCATCACCCAGTCGGTGTTCAACTCCGCCACTCCCCGAAGCGCCGGCTTCTCATCGGTGAATCCGGCCCGGTTTCTCAACGTCACCCTTGTCATTGTGATGTTCCTCATGTGGGTGGGAGGATCATCGCAGTCCACCGGCGGCGGTATCAAGGTCAACACCCTCGCCGCCATCTGGCTCAACCTGCGCGCCATCGTCACCGGCCGTAGTCAGGTCACGGCTTTCCACCGCTCGATTTCGGTAGGCTCCATACGTCGTGCCAACGCGGTGGTGGCCATATCCATTTTCTCCTATTTCATTTTCTCGGTAACGATATTTCTGCTTGATCCGCACCTTTCGGCCCGCGACATCCTTTTTGAGGTGAACTCGGCGGTATTCACCGTAGGTTCGTCGCTCGGAATCACATCGCAGCTCTGCGCCGGCTCCAAGGCTGTGCTTTGCGTGGCCATGTTCCTTGGCCGCGTAGGCATTATATCGCTTCTCACCGGCATTGCATCCCGGCGCGACTCAGCCAGTTGCTCATATCCCTCCGACAATATTATCATCTCCTGATTCTAAAACATCTTCTATATCATGCGCTATCTCATAATCGGACTCGGAATATACGGCTCGAACCTTGCTTTAGACCTCACCCGGATGGGTCACGAAGTAATCGGAGCCGACAAGAACCCCTCGCTCGTGGAGGGAATCAAAGACTACATATCCACGGCTTACATCATCGACTCCACCGATGAGTCGGCCCTGTCGGTTCTTCCGCTCAAAAACGTCGACATAGTGATAGTGGCCATCGGCGAGAGTTTCGGTGCGAGCATACGCACCGTGGCGATACTAAAGAAACTCGGTGTGCCCCATATATTCGCCCGCGCCATCGATCAGCTTCACGAATCCATCCTTGAGGGATTTGACATAGAACGCATCATCACCCCCGAACAGCGCGCCGCCTCCGATCTCGTAAACGAGATGGGAGTGGGAGGCACCATAGAATCCATGAAAATCGACGAAGACAATTACATACTGAAATTCGCGGCCCCCGACTTCTTCAACGGGTTGCGTTACAGCGACCTTGACCTTTCACACGAATACGGCCTGCAACTTGTGGCCGTGACGCGAAGCGTTGTCTCCAAAAACATTCTCGGCCTCGACCGTCCCAACGCCCGGCTTATCGACGTGGAATCAGACCCCGACGCCACAGTGACCCACGGCGACATCTTAATATGCCTCGGCACCGCAAAAGCCTACCGCGCCCTCTTCAAAGCCATCGCCGACTGACCCCCGCGGAATGGCGATACCCTTACCGCCATCAATCCCCATCAATAAAAACATCAACGCTCCACGACCTCCCGAACTGGAAACGTCGACCTCCCGGCCTAGGAACGTTGGCCTTCAGGGCTGGGAACGTCAATCTTCCTGTCTGGGAACGTCGGCCTCCGGCCGTCGAACCCACACTTCCATCTCTCCCAACCTCACTCCTAAAACAATCATTAACCCAAATCATTTTTTTACCCTTCAACCTGTTTTTTACATTATCCCCACTCTTCATCCCGCATCCGCCAATAAATCCCACAACCCACTGACACCCAACTAATCCCCTCGGCTGCTCCATGGAGCAGCCCTACACTTCGCCGTTTAGCAATACCCACTAAACCTTTCACGCTCCCTCCCCAACAAGCGCCGGAGCGCGATCTCTATACAACCCATCGCACCAATTTTAGTACAGAGTGTCCACCATCTCCACGGAGCACCGGAGGTGCGATATCTGTACAACCCACTGCGCCAGCTGTGGGACGCAGAGCCCTCCCTCCCCACTCTGCGGCAGAGCCTCGGAGAGCGCGACGCCGCAGATAGGCGCAAGCCTGGGCATTTACCAGACTATTTCCCCGTTGGAAAATTCCCCGAACGGATTAAGCCCATGGCATCCATATAACTTGCCTCGATAGCGCCCACTTTCAGTATTCCCTTCTCAAATAAACGCAAAAGAAAGTCATTGTAGGTCTCTCCGGGGTTGCGGTCATGTAAATTGACATAAACTATTGGCGCCAGCACCAGACTTCCATCCACGTATTGTGAAAACTCGTCATATACATTCTGCCAGTCGCGCAATCCCAATTTATTGGAAATATACACTTCTGCCGCCACTACAAATGCCTCATTCCGACCCTCTCCATGTTTTTGGGCTATCTCTTCCTTGCTTCTGTAAAAAGAGTCATTATCGAGTTCGCCCAACTTTGCCATGAGTTCAGGAGAAAGATACAGATTATGCAGATATTCATGAATATAAACATTCATAAAATTCAATCTGAGCTGCTTTTCAATTTCAGGGTCAAGAATCAGCGGAGTACAGCAGAACGATTCATCAGAAAGATTGAAGGCATTTTCAATATCCAGAATAAAAATCTTGGATTGAGTGTCGGGCATCGATTCCGGTGAGAAGAAATCAGAAAGGTTCGTGTGGATGGCGTCCAGCAGAGCCTGATTAAGCTTATAATTGTCAATATGGGATTTCAGTCGGGGATATACAGTCTGTTCCCAATACTCGGAATACCCGTTGTCTACCAGCTTTTGAAGCACATAGGCCAGTTGTGGCTGAACCGTCAGAATTCCTTTCGCCCACTCAATTTCACTCGCCAGACTGTCCAGATGCTGAATGGCAAACAGACATTTCGAAATATCCGTTCGGTCGCCATTCACCTCGGAATACAGATTGCAGAGCCGCGATGCACTGCAATTTGAATTGATGTCAGCAACCCCGGCTACAAACACTGAATCGGCAAACAGACCGGCAAACCGCGCATCTTCTTTGAGATTGTCAATATATTGAGGAGTACACAACAAATCAAAGCATCTTGATGTATTGAAAACCCCTCCGAATGAATCAAGTGTTGACAGCAGACAGAGAAGCACGATAAAAACACGCATACAGCATTTCCTCATCATACCCGCCCTATTCCTTGCTTATTGAAAATTTCACTTTCTGAAGACCGTAGCCGTGGATATTGGCAAGCACAAGGCTGTATTCAAGCGTCTGCCCGCTTTCATACTCCGTAGCAATCTCATCATATAGCTCCTGCGAGATTACATCTTTGAGATACAGCGTTCCGCGGGTCAGCCACACCTTCTCGATTTTCTCCGTCAACGGAGAGAGCACATAAGCATAATACGCCATCTTCCCGATGCGGTTGAACTCAAGGAAATCAGGCGAACTTCGGTCAATGGCAAATTCAAGCTGTACCGCCGCGAAACTCATATCAAGCTCAGGATCGCCGTCTTTGTAATCAGCATAATGCATCTTGCCGTTGCCGTCGATCACAAATGCATCCTTATAAACATCATAGATATGATAGGGGCATTTTTCCGCATAAGGGATATCCTCTTCAGTGTTGACCACTATTTTATCCTCTTCTTTCGGCTCTTCGGGCCATATTCTGTCTTCAAGCACAGCAATCAGCTTGTAGGTGCGTGAGCTTGCATCGGCCGGAGGATTTGCAAGGATGGTACGACGCACTTTCAGCGTGTACATATGCCCGATTTCATATTCAAAGCCTTCTATTGCCGTCAGTGGCAGATTGCGCCACTCGCCGGGGAAATCCTCGTCCATCACCCGAAGGCATATCATCGGATACTTGCCCTCGTCATCAAATAGGTCATACATTACGCCCGGTTCTTCCGAGACTGACATGATAATGTCTTTCGTCTTGTCCTTCGGTTCATCATCGCTGCAGGCCGTCACAAAAAGACAGGCGATGAACAGGAATGGAATGATTAGTTTATTCATAGTTCTTACGGTTCTCTATTGGCTCGATGGAGAGACTGGTTATAAAAAAGGAAACGTGAGCCAACTATGCCACGTCCCAACTTGATGGCCCTGAGAATGCCTGTGAGCTGATGTAACAATAGCAGCCCACGCTATACGCATGAGAACCACCATGCTATCCCTGCTCAAAAGAAAATTTCGCAGGTTTTCAAGTTGCAAGATAAGCATAACGCTTCTTATTATTCCAGAATGTCATGGATTGGTCGAAACCATTCCATCGGCGAATATAACCAATAAATCCGAACCAACACCCTAATAGCAGAAAATTTAGCAAAAACTCACCCACGGAGCGCCGCAGGCGCGATTTTTGTACAACCCACTGCGTCAGCTGTAGGACGGAAAGCGCTCCATCCCCACTATGCGGCGAAGCCTCAGAAAGCGCGACCCCGCACAAAGGGGCAAGCCTGGGCTTTTCAGAAGATCATTCTCCCAACAGTCCTCGCTCCCGATTGCACATTCATTCTTTTTTTGTTGCTTTATCAACTTTGATGATAAAAGAATTGTTATTTTTGCAAAAGCTTTTTAACAACCCAGCATAATGATTGAACTTGCACAACTCGATTGGAAGAACCTTCCGTTTGGCTTCCAACCTACCGATTTCAACGTTCGCTGTTATTTCCGCGACGGAAAATGGGGCGATATAGAAGTTTCGTCATCCGATAAAATCGAAATGCATATGGCCGCTTCCTCTCTCCACTACGGCCAGGAAATTTTCGAAGGTCTCAAGGCTTTCCGCGGCAAAGACGGAAAAGTACGCATATTCCGAATGAAAGACAATGCAGCCCGCATCCGCTCGTCGGCCGAGGGTCTCTGCATGCCTCCGGTTCCCGAGGAAATCTTCTGCAAAATGGCCGAAATGGTGGTGAAACTCAATGCCCGCTTCATACCCCCCTACGGCACCGGGGCATCGCTCTATCTGCGCCCCATAGAAATAGGAATGTCGGCCACCGTAGGCGTGCGTCCGGCCACTGAATATCTTTTCATGATATTCGTAAGCCCCGTAGGCCCCTATTTCAAATCCGGCTTCAACCCCACCAGGATCTGCATTTCGCGCCAATACGACCGTGTTGCCCCCAAAGGCACCGGACGATTCAAGACCGCAGGCAACTATGCGGCAAGCCTCAAGTCAGGCCAGCTTGCTAAAGAGAAAGGGTATTCCACTATGCTCTATCTCGATCCCCTCGAAAAGAAATATCTCGACGAGTGCGGCCCGGCCAATTTCTTCGCAATAAAAGACGGCAAATATATAACCCCCGCTTCCGACTCCATTCTTCCCTCGGTGACAAACCGCAGCCTCATGCAGCTTGCCCGCGACATGGGAATGGAGGTGGAGCAGCGCCATATCACGGTCGACGAACTTGACCATGTGGAGGAAGCCGCCGCTTGCGGAACAGCTGCCGTGGCATCGCCCATAGGCGAGATCGACGACCTTGACACCGGTAAAAAATACGTCATCGCTCCCGACGGCCGTCCCGGCCCCATCGTAACCAAATTATACAAGAAACTCCAGGCCATTCAGTACGGCGAAGATCCCGATATTCATGGATGGACCTCGGTAGTAAACGTTGACGACTGACATGCATTATCAGGAAATAATCTCTGAATATTATCCCGCAGGATCACCCCTGCGGGATATTTATATGCGCCATTGCCGTTCGGTGGCCGATCTGGCTCTGGACATAGCCCGCAGGCACAACCTATCGCTCGACCCCGATGCAATAGAAGAGGCCGCGATGCTCCACGATATCGGCATTTTCCGCACAGATGCCCCGTCCATACACTGCCATGGAACGGAGCCGTATCTTGCCCACGGCGTGATAGGTGCGAGCCTGCTCCGCCAGCTGGGAGTCGACGAGACCGTGGCGCGTGTGGCCGAGCGTCACACCGGCGCCGGAATCACCCGCGAGGATATCCAGGCTCAGAACCTCCCTCTCCCTCCCGGCGATTATCTGCCCGAGACACTGCTCGAAAAGCTGATTTGCTACGCCGACAAATTCTACTCCAAGAGCGGCGACATGCGTCGCAAGCCCATCGACCGCGTCCGTGCCTCCATAGCCCGCTTCGGCTCCGACTCCCTCGCCCGCTTCGACACCCTCCACGCAATCTTCTCATAACCTCATTCTCCCCGCCTACACGGAGCGTCGATATCCTCCTCGACGCCCCCCATCCATCCCATTACTCCCATCACTCCCAGAAAGAAAATCGCCCTTCTAAATTACCCCCTTGGAAGCGCCGGAGGCGCGATTTCTGTACAACCCGCTGCGCAAGCTGTGGGAAAGATATCCTTTTCCCTCTCTCTGCGGCGGAGCCTCGGAGAGCGCGACGCCGCACAAGGCGTCAGCATAGGCCCACCCCTACTTCCCGAGCCCCGCATACTCCCCGGTAGCGTCAAACGACGGGCACGCCTTGGCCGCGAAATCGCGGTGCGAGCGGATTGAAGCCAGGGGGTATCGGCGCAGCAGAGCCTTCAGCAGCCGCAGCAACGCCCGGCGCTGGGCATCCGTGCGGGTATCGGCCGGGCGCATCTCCCTGTCACATCCGCCCACATAGCACACGCCTATGGAACGTGCGTTATGCCCCAGACAATGCGCACCCACACGTTCCTCGGGCCTTCCCGCCTCTATCGTTCCGTCAATCCCCACAAGATAATGGTAGCCTATACCGTCAAAACCTCTTTCCCTGTGCCAGCGGTCTACTTCCGCGGCAGTCACTGCTCGCCCGGCCGGAGTGGCCGTGCAATGCACTATTATTTCAGTAATATTTCTCATAACGGCGCAAAATTACCTTCGTGAATCTCCGCTCAGGATACCATTCGCCGCATTTTATGACCTGAAGTTTGAGAATTTTGTGTACTTTTACCCCAAAATCGTATACACTATGGCAGAAAAAATCTCACGCATAACCCTCACCGAAGCCATTCGCCGCACGGTCGAGGAATATATCGAGTCAGAACAGCAGTACGACGATGATGTGCAGCTCCAGATTGACCGCACCGACTTCGACGTAGCCATTGCCGATCCCGAGCAGGATCTTCCCGAGTGCGACTACTATCCGATGATGGACCTCGTCCAGATGTCGGCCGACGATGATGGGCGCTGGCTTCCTGATGACGATGCTATCGCATCAGTGGTCGATGAATATGTCATCACCGATTGAACGCCCCTGCCGCGTCCGTCACTTCATAATCTCCGGGAAGCCTTCTGTCGACACGAACCGGTAGCCTCCCTTGCCATTATCCGCTATCAGCAAAGCCTCCGCATCCTCCATGCTTTCAACCATGGCGAGCGCGGCTTTCGGTTCCATGACCATACATGCCGTGGCGAGAGCGTCGGCCTCCATTGCCGTGGGGGCAATCACCGTAGCGCTAAGCACCGTGGTTATTGCCGGACGGCCAGTGACGGGCGATATGCTGTGCCACACGCGTCCCGACGGCGTGAGTTTGTAGTTACGGTAATTCCCCGAAGTGGCTACTCCGCAGTCTGTGATGCCTATAAGCGCTATGCGTCCCGAGGGGACGGAGGGAGCGTCCTTGGGAGCGTCGATCATCACATGCCAGTCCTCGCCGTGAGGATTGCGTCCGCGCAAAGCCATCTCTCCCCCTATTTCCACCATATAGTCGGTCACACCGTTGCGGACAAGCATTTCGCCCACCATATCGCAACCCATGCCTTTGGTAATGCTGCTTAAATCGAATTCCATTCCCTCCTTGCCACGAACAAGCCGTGAGCCTTCTATACGGCACGACGCAATGTCAACCAGGCTGCGGCAACTGTCCACCGCACTGCTGTCGGGTTCGATACCTGTTTTCTTATAACCGAACCCCCAGAGGTTCACCAGCGGAGCCACCGTGGGATCATACAGTCCCCCGCTTGCCCGGCACACCTGCTGCGACACGGTGAAAACCCGAATGAACATGGCGTCAACCGAATCCGTCTCCCCGCGGTTCAGCCTGCTTATGGCCGAGGCCTCGTTGAAAGGCGAAAGTGACATCTCCACATCCTTCATCACGGCGATTATGGAATCATGCAGCTCTTTCGGCCCGTGATAGGTTATGTGATAGGAAGTTGCCCATACGGCTCCTTCAGCTGAACGCCACTTATTGCCGTCACATCCGGTCAGCGCCGTCAGCATTGCGGACGCCACCGGTATCGTTAAGAATATTCTCTTGATTATTCCGTTAAGATTCATGTTTTTTTGAACTATTATACTGCAAATGTAGTTAATTTCTTGTGACTTTTGCCTATATTTGCTCAAGTCATAGCCATACCCGAATCATAACAAATTACAATTCCGACAATGAAGCACTCCTACCTTTTTCTCGCCGACGGCTTCGAAGAAATTGAAGCTCTGGCCACAGCCGACATCCTGCGCCGCGCAGGAATCAAAACCATTCTCGTTTCCATAAAAGACACCCCTGAAGTCACGGGTGCCAACTCCATAAAAGTAATAGCCGACACTGTGATAGCCGATGTGGAGCTCACACCCGATACCGAATGGCTCATCATGCCCGGCGGAATGCCCGGCGCAACCAATCTTGCCGCATGCAGCAAGCTCACGGCAATGATCAAGGAACAGTTCAGCCGCGGGGGCCGCATAGCCTCTATCTGCGCTTCACCCGGCGTGGTTCTCGGCCCGCTCGGAGTGCTCGACGGACGCACCGCCACCTGCTATCCCGGATTTGAATCATACGCTCCGAATGCCCACTTCACCGGAAATCCCGTGGAGGTGCTCGACACCCTTGTGACAGCCAACGGACCCGGCGCCACCTTCAAATTCGGCTATGCCATAGTGGCCCTCACCAAGGGTCAGGAAGAGGCATCCGACCTCAAGGCCGCCATGATGTACCGCTCCTGATTACCACTTGCCTAAAGATATTTATCTTTAGAGCAGTACCCGTATTTACCGCCATGACTCCATTTTATTAAGGAGTTATGGCGGAATCAATATCTTTTTCTAATTTTGTCGCCGAAATTCATGTTTTTGATAAAATGATTAAGAATCTTGTAATAGTGGAATCGCCGGCCAAGGCCAAGACAATCGAGAAATTTCTCGGCAAAGACTATAAGGTCATGTCGAGCTACGGCCATATACGCGATCTCAGCAAGAAAGATTTCTCCATAGGTCCCGACCACGACTTCAGTCCCGTCTACGAAATTCCGGCCGAGAAAAAAGAACTGGTGGAGTCGCTCCGCAAGGCTGCCGCGCAGGCATCCATGGTGTGGCTGGCTTCCGATGAGGACCGCGAGGGAGAAGCCATTGCCTGGCACCTTTACGAAGTTCTCGGACTCAAACCTGAAAATACACGCCGAATAGTATTTCACGAGATTACAAAAGACGCCATACTCCACGCCATTGCCAATCCCCGCGGAATCGACCTCAATCTGGTCGACGCCCAGCAGGCGCGCCGTGTGCTCGACCGCATTGTGGGTTTCGAGCTCTCGCCCGTGCTCTGGCGCAAGATAAAGCCCGCGCTGTCCGCGGGCCGCGTGCAGTCGGTAGCAGTGCGTCTCACCGTGGAGCGCGAAAACGAAATCAAGGCATTCAAAAGCGAGCCGTATTTCCGCGTCACAGGCCTGTTCACCACCCCCGATGGCCGACAGTTGCGCGCAGAGCTTTCCAAGCGCCTCTCCTCCCAGAAAGAGGCCGAGGCTTTTCTCAATGACTGCGCCCGCGCGCGGTTTGAGGTGACTGACGTAAACGTGCGTCCCCTCCGCAAATCCCCCGCCCCTCCATTCACCACCTCCACCCTGCAGCAGGAAGCAGCCCGTAAACTCGGGTTCACCGTATCGCAGACCATGATGGTGGCCCAGCGTCTCTACGAGTCCGGTTTCATAACCTATATGCGTACCGACTCGCTCAACCTGTCCTCGCTTGCCATTGCCACAATTTCCGACGAAATACGCAACGAGCTCGGCGAGCGTTATCTTAAGGTGCGCAAATACCACACCCAGTCAAAGGGAGCGCAGGAGGCACACGAAGCCATACGTCCCACCTACATATCCCACCACGATATCGAAGGAACTCCGCAGGAGCGTCGCCTCTACAATCTCATCTGGAAGCGCACCATAGCCTCCCAGATGGCCGACGCCGAAATAGAGAAGACCACCGTGGACATCACTCCCTCCGACCGTCAGGAACATTTCACCGGCTCAGGCGAAGTAATCCGCTTCGACGGCTTCCTGAAAGTATATCTCGAGGGCAACGACGACAAGACTCCCGACACCGACGGCGAGTCATCTTCCACCCTTCCGCCCGTAAACAAAGGCGAAGAGCTCAAGGCTGCCGAAATCACCGCATCCGAACGCTTCACCCAGCATCCTCCGCGCTACACCGAGGCTTCCCTGGTAAAGAAAATGGAAGAACTGGGTATCGGACGCCCGTCAACCTATGCTCCCACCATCTCCACCATCCAGCAGCGCGAATACGTGGTGAAAGGCGACCGCCCCGGCGAGAAACGCCGGGCCGCTACCCTCACGCTCAAGGACGGAACCGTGACCACCGCTACCGATACCGTGGTGATCAACTCCGATAAAAGCAAACTCATACCCACCGATACCGGAATAATAGTCAATGACTTCCTCACCGACTATTTCCCCAACGTGCTCGACTTCAATTTCACCGCCAACCTCGAGCAGCGCTTCGATCTCATTGCCGAAGGCGATGCTCGCTGGAAAGGCGAAATCGGCCGGTTCTACGACGTGTTCCACCCCGAAGTAACCCGCGCCAGCCAGATGCGCCTGGAGCACAAGGTTGGCGAACGCGTGCTCGGCACCGACCCGGCCACAGGCAAGACCGTTTCGGTTAAGATAGGCCGCTTCGGTCCCGTGATACAGATAGGCGAGAGCACCGATGAGGAAAAGCCCCGCTTCGCGTCGCTGCGTCCCGATCAGTCTGTGTTCGACATCACCCTGCAGGACGCCCTCAAGCTCTTCGAGATGCCGCGCCACCTCGGCTCGTTCGAGGACGCGGAAGTGAGCGTTGGCGTAGGCCGTTTCGGCCCGTATGTGAAGCATTCCGGAAAATATGTTTCAATTCCGAAGACCCTCTCCCCCACCGCGATAACACTCGAAGAGGCCATCGACCTCATACGTGCCAAGCGAGAGGCGGAGGCAAAAAAAGAAGTGAAACTCTTCCCCGACGACCCCGACATGCAGATTCTCAACGGCCGCTACGGAGTCTACATCGCCTACAAAGGCTCCAACTACAAGATTCCGAAGACCGTCTCCGACCCCGCCGCGCTCACCCTCGAGGAGTGCCGCGCCATCGTGGAGAATCAGGAAAACAAACCCAAACGGACCGTGCGCCGCACCGCCAGCCGTAAAAAATAACCATTTCACCCTTCCGCCATGCCTTCCAACAAGAGTCGTCAGACCGCATCGTTCAAGCCCGATGTCATAAAGAACTTCTCCATACAGGCTCCCGCCGAACTCCTGCCATTCGTCACCGAAAATCTTCCGGAAATCAAGCGCACTCGCCTCAAGCAGATGCTTGCCCACAACCAGATTGCAGTCAACGGCAATCCCGTGAGCCAGTTCAACCATCCGCTGCAGCCGGGCGATACCGTAAGCGTGAATTTCACCCGCGAATTCCAGGTGTTCTACAACCGCCGTCTCAAAATCGTCTATGAGGATGACGACATACTGGTGGTGAACAAGGGCTACGGTCTTCTCTCCATGGGCAACGACAAGGTGAAGGACGGCACAGCCTACTCCATCCTCAAGGACTATCTCAAGCGCAAGGATCCGCGCAATAAGATTTTCATCATCCACCGACTCGACCGCGACACTTCCGGCCTCATGATGTTTGCCAAAAACGAAAAAGCCAAGGAAGCCATGCAGCACAACTGGAACAACATGGTGCTCAACCGCAAATACGTAACCGTGGTGGAAGGCGACGTTGAAGAACCGCATGGCGTGGTGCGCAGCTATCTCGGTGAGACCTCTCAGTTCGAGGTGTTCTCCACCGACGATCCCTCGCAGGGAAAACTCGCCGTAACCCGCTGGACGCGCCTCAAGGAAGGCTCGGAATACTCTCTGCTGGAGGTGGAGCTTGACACCGGACGTAAAAACCAGATACGCGTTCACATGAAGGACATAGGTCATCCCATTTCCGGCGACCGCAAGTATGGTGCCGAGGCCTCACCCATCCACCGTCTGGCCCTCCACGCGCGCACTCTCCGCTTCATCCACCCCGTCACACGCCGCGAGATGCTGTTCGAGACCCCCGTGCCCTCCTCGTTCATTCGCCTCGCCCGCTGAACTCTTCCGCGTGCCGGCACGTTAGATTATAACAGATTACTAATTCCAATATCAAACTGTTATGACCTACCGTGTAATTGACATTGAAGGCGTAGGCGAGCTATATGCCGCCAAGCTTGGCGCTGCCGGAGTAGACACCGTTGAACAACTCCTCGAGCGCTGCAAGACACTCCAGGGCCGCGAGGCACTGGCTCTCGAAACGGGTATTTCGCCCAAACTCATTCTGCGCTGGACCAACCACGCCGACCTTTTCCGCATCAAAGGCGTAGGTCCTCAGTTCTCCGAGCTCCTCGAGGCTTCAGGAGTGGACACCGTTAAGGAATTCCGCCACCGCCGCCCCGACAATCTCCACGAGCGTCTGGTGGAAGTAAACACTCGCCGCAACCTCTGCGGCCGCGTTCCTTCAGAGAAAGAACTGGCTGCCATGATTGAACAGGCCGGCACCCTCGAACCCATGGTCACCTATTGACCACCCTACTCTCCACCATTCCTCCACGTAATGCAACGGACACAATATGCGAGGCATGTCTCTATGCTTGCCCCGCATATTTTTTTTACGCCGCGACGGCAGATGTTGCCTCAGTAAACGCCCAAAAAATTGGGCGTTTCCCCAAGTAGTGTTATCTTTGCAGCGAAAACCAGTCATCCCAAAGAATTTCCTTGAGGTTATCCCGACTATATATTATTATCACTGTGGCCGTTATGGCCCTGTCACTGGCAGCATCCGCAGGACGTTCCGGACAATCGCCCGCCGAGCCCCCTATCAAGCTCCCGGCCGACTCCGCGCGCGCCGACGCGTACCTTGACTCCCTCCTGTCTGCTCCTTCAGCCGACTCTCTGCCACATCTCACCAGCTCACAGAAACACCGTGAGCGTCTCAGCGACCACACGGCGCCAGCCGATTCCACCGACTCTTCGGCCACCGCAAAAGGCCCGCGCATTATCCGCTACAAAGTAGACCTCGACAACAAAGTGGACATTGCCGCCAAAGACTCCATGGTGCTGATAGGCCAGAACAACGCCAATCTATACGGCGATTGCAAGGTGACCTACGGCGACATATCGCTTGACGCCGCCAACATTGAGATGAACCTCGACAACAACATGGTCTACGCCGTGGGCGTCCCCGACAGCACAGGAACCGTCCAGGGTTCGCCGGTATTCACCGACAACGGCACAAGCTACAAGTCGAAGACCATGCGCTACAACTTCAAGACCGAGAAGGGATTCATCACCGACGTTATAACCGAACAGGGCGAAGGCTACCTCACCGGAGGAACCTCCAAGAAAATCGACAAAAACACCTTCTACCTCGAAAACGGTCGCTACACCACCTGCGACAACCACGACGACCCCCACTTCTACCTCCAGCTAACCAAAGCGAAGGTGCGCCCGAAAAAAGACATTGTGACCGGTCCTGCCTACATGGTGCTCGCCGGTCTCCCTCTCCCCCTTGCCGTTCCCTTCGGATATTTCCCCTTCTCCGAGAAATATTCCAGCGGCATTATCTTCCCCACCTTCGGCGACGACTACAACCGCGGATTCTATCTCAGCAACGGAGGCTACTATTTCGCCATTAACGACAATATTGACCTTGCCCTCACCGGCGAGCTTTACACCAAAGGCTCCTGGGGACTGCAGGCACGGTCGGCCTACGTGAAGCGCTACCGCTATTCCGGAAGCTTCAACATCAGCTATCTCCGCACGGTGCTTGGCGACAAAGGACTGCCCGACTACTCACGGCAGACCAACTTCCAGGTGCTGTGGAACCACACTCAGGACGCCAAGAGCAATCCTATATTCAACTTCTCGGCCTCGGTAAACTTCACCACATCGGGCTATTCACGCAACGACCTCAACAGCTACTACAGCAACTCCTTCACCGAGAACACCAAAAGCTCTACCGTAAACTTCACATACCGTCCGCCGGGTTCGAAATGGAGCTTCTCAGGAACCGCCAACATCGCCCAGCGCTCCAACGACTCCACTCTGGCCGTGTCGTTCCCCAACTTCACCATCACCATGTCGCAGACCAACCCGTTCAAGCGCAAGCGTGCAGTGGGCAACGAGCGGTGGTATGAGAAAATCAAACTGTCATATTCCGGACAGTTCAACAACTCACTGACCGCCAAGCAGAACGAGTTCTTCAAGAAGAGCCTTATAAAAGACTGGCGTAACGGCATGCGTCATTCAGTGCCCGTTTCCGCCACGTTCAATGCCTTCAATGTACTGAACATCACTCCCAGCGTCACAATCAACGACCGCATGTATTCCTCGAAAGTGCGCCGTCAGTGGGACCCCAACGCAGCACGTGAGATCTGCGACACAAGCTATAACTTCTACAACGTATGGGACTTCAACGCCGCCGTGTCGATGTCCACCAAACTATACGGTTTCTGGAAACCGATGAAATTCCTCGGCGACCGCATCAAGATGATCCGCCACGTGATGACGCCTACAGTCAGCTTCACGGCCGCCCCAGATTTCAGTTCACCTTTCTTCGGGTATTACGGCACCTACGACTATCTCGACACCGAAGGCAAGATGCAGCAGCGCAAATACTCGCTGTTCCCCAACTCTCTGTTCGGTGTGCCCGGATCCGGAAAGACCGGTACCGTTAGCTTCTCACTGGCCAACAACCTTGAGATGAAGGTAAAATCAGACAACGACAGTATCGACGAGAAAAAAGTGTCGCTCATAGAGAACTTCTCCATATCCCAGAGCTACAACTTCGCCGCCGACTCTCTCAACTGGAGCAACATCAACACCTCGCTGATGCTCCGTCTGGTAAAGAACTTCAACCTCAACCTCTCGGCCGTGTGGGATGTCTACACCTACCAGCTCAACTCCGCCGGAAACCCCGTGCGCGTGAACATCCCGCGCTGGAAAGCCGGCAAAGGCATCGGCCGCCTCTCAAGCACAGGCACATCATTCTCCTACACTTTCAACAACGATACCTTCAAGAACCTCTTCGGCCGTAACAAAGACAAGGACAAAAACGACAACAGATCCTCCAACGCTACTCCCAAGGACAGCGGCTCCCTGCGGGGACGCATGCCAGGCGACGACGACGAGACCGAAGAGAATTCCAACGAGACTGAAATCGGCCCCAACGGCTACATGGTATGGGAAGTGCCTTGGAGTCTCTCGCTCAACTATTCCGTGAGCTACGGTTACGGCGAGTTCAACAAACGCAATATGGAATATGACGGCCGAATCACCCAGAACCTCAGCCTGTCGGGCAACATCCGCCCCACACGCCACTGGAATTTCGGATTCACCGCCAGCTACAACTTCGACACCCACAAGCTCGCCTATATGAACTGCAACATATCGCGCGACCTCCACTGCTTCACCATGACGGCAAGCTTCGTGCCCGTGGGCCCATACAAAAGCTACAATTTCCATATTTCCGTCAACTCCTCACTCCTGCAGGACCTCAAGTACGACAAGCGCTCCTCTCTTTCCAACGGCGTGAACTGGTATTGATTTCCACTAAACTATCAGCGCCGCTGAGGCGTTGTAAGATTACGTGAAAACTATTGATTTGTGAGGAAATTTCTACATATCATCAAAAAAACGGTGCTGTGGGCTATCGCCATAGTCCTGGCTATTGTTGTGATAATTCCGGTGGCGCTTTATATCCCGGCCGTACAGAACCTGGCTAAAGACATTGCAGTCAAGGAAGTAAAAAAATCGTCGGGGCTCGACATCTCCATTGACTATCTGCGTCTGCGCTTCCCCCTCACTCTTGTGGTTGATGGCGCTACGGTGCGTGAGGCCTCAGGCGACACCATGGTCCGGGCCTCGAAAGTCAATCTCGACGTGGCATTCCTTCCGCTGCTGCGCGGAAACCTCGACGTGAAAGAAGCTTCACTTTCCGATGTAATGTACCGCATGGGTAATCCCGACTCCGCCATGCAGCTCACGGCGAGAATCAACAGTTTCACCACCCGTTCCACATCGTCCAATCTCTCGTTCAGCGACATTGCGGTAGGAACGACAGTGCTCGACGGAGCCGACGTGGTGCTTCTGATGAAAGATACCGTTACCGAATCCCGCTCCGACACCGCTGCCTCCAAGCCCATGCGGATTTCCGCCCCCGACATAGAGCTGCGCAATATCCGTTTCCGGATGACCATGCTCCCCGTAATCGACTCCATGGACGTCACCGTGCCCCTGGCGCGACTTGCCGACGGAATGATCGACATGGGACTCAAAAAAATCACAGCCTCATCCCTTACCGTCGATTCAGTGACGGCTACATATTTCACCCCCTCCACGGAATTTCTCAAAACCTACCCCCCGCGCACCGACTCCACCCGCGTTGACAGCAGCGCAACAATGCCTGCCGATGCATGGACCATTACAGCCGGTCATCTCGGCCTCACGGGGCGCCATGCGCTCTACGCCATGCGCGGAGCCCAACCCGTTCCAGGTTTCGACGTAAACTATATCGAGGCCACGGGAATCGACCTCAGTGTCGACTCGTTCTATAACCGCGGCGTGGAAATCACCGTGCCACTACGCCATCTCGCTGCCCGCGAACGCTCCGGCCTTTCCATACAGGGCAGCGGAACATTCGCCATGGACTCCTCGGCAATGGAGGCGCGCGATTTCAAACTCTCCACCGTTTTCTCTCACCTCGACTTCAACGGCAGGATGGGCATGGGCGATCTCGTCCGCGACCCCACTCTGCCTCTCCGGCTCGATGCCGACGGGACAATAGGCCTGGCCGACGTGGAGATGTTCATGCCATCACTCTCGCCCATGCTGCGAAGCGTGCCGCGCACCTCCGACATCAACCTGCGCGCCCGCGTTCACGGCACCTCGGGCAGCCTCGACATCGACACCGTCAGCGCCTCTATGCACCGCTACCTCTCGGTGCTCGCCTCCGGCCATATCGACAATCCCATGGACTTCAACCGCATGAACGGCCGCGTGGAAATAGACGGCACCCTGACCGATGTGAATTTCATCAAGCCCACCCTGCTTGAAGCGAAAATGGCCCGCGAGGTCAACATTCCGCCCACGCGCATCAAAGGCCGCATAAACTATTCGCCCGGACTGGTGGACGGTAAGGTGGCCGTAATCACCGGCCAGGGCAATATGGCTCTCGACGGCCGCTGGCAGCAGAAAGCCAAAGGCTACGACGCCACCATCGACATCAGGAACTTCCCGGTGGCTTCATTCATGCCATCCCTCGGAGTAGGCAACGTGACCCTCACTGCCCAGGCCAAGGGCCACGGCTACGACGTATTCTCTCCCGCCACCTCCCTCACAGCCGCTGTCAATCTCGGCAGTGCCGTCTACAACGGCGAGGAGCTGCGCAATGTTTCCGTCAACGCACGCCTCGACAAGTCCATGCTCAACGCCGACATTCTCTCGCGCAACCCGGCTCTCGACATGGACGCCACCCTTTCATGCGACCTCGCGCAAGGCGACTACCGCTGGCGGCTCGACGGCGACGTGCAGCACATCGACCTTCAGGCATTCCATCTTGCCGACAACACCATGTTCGGAGCCATGCAGCTGGATTCCGACGGTTCGTTCGACCCGCGCACCGGCTTCATCGACGCCCGCGCCACCGTAAACCGTCTGGACTGGACGCTGGGCGACGACCGCATTACGGCGCCGGAAATCACAGCCTCGTTAAAGGCCGACTCGGCCACTACCGCCCAGCTCTCCACCGGCGATCTTACCGCCGGTTTCCAGGCCCAGTGCAGCCTCGATTCCCTCACACGCTCATTCGCCATCTCCTCCGATATACTGAATAAGAGCCTCGCCTCATTCCGAATCGACATTGACACACTGCAGTCAACCCTGCCACAGATGCAGCTCAACATGAACATGGGCAGTGACAACTTTGTGGCTCGTTACCTCGCGTCAAGCAAAATTTCGCTGAAATCAGCCCGGCTTACATTCGGCAACGATTCCATTCTCAGCTTCTCCTCGCGTGTGCTCGGACTAACGTCAGGCTCCGTGCGCACCGACACCATAACATTCTCCGGCCGTCAGCGCGGACGCTACCTCCTCTACACCCTCGCCATGAACAACCGCAAGGGTACTTTCGACGATTTCGCCCACGTGAACCTCAACGGTTTCATTGGCGGTGACCGTCTGGCAGCCATGATCGACCAGCGCAACATCTCCGACCGTCAGGGCTTCCGCATAGGCCTCACTTCGGTAATGAAGCCCGATTCCTCGCTTGTGGTGAAACTCGTGCCGCGCGCGCCGGTAATCGCATACAAGAAATGGAGTCTGAACTCCGACAATTTCATTTCGTTCAACTTCCCCCACAAGCATCTCGACGCCAATCTGGAGCTGAAATGCGACAGCAGCATGCTGAGCTTGCGCACCGCCCACGCCGAAGCCTCCGACACCCTGGGGCTCCACGACATGAACAGTCAGGACGACGTGAGGATACGCCTGGCCAACATCAATCTCGCCGACTGGCTCTCCATCTCACCCTTCGCGCCTCCGATAAAAGGCGTTCTCGGTGCCGACATGCTCGTCCACTGGGATCCGCGCCATATATCCGAATTCACCGGCAACGGCAACATAGACCTCAACGACCTCTATTATGGCCGTGACCGCGTGGGATCATTCACCCTGCGAACCGACGTGCGCACCGGCAACCGCGGACTGCACGCCAACGTAGACCTTCTCGTTGACAGCGTGAAAGTGATCACAGCAAACGGTGTGCTCAACGACAGCACCCTTGCCACTCCTTTCCTTCTGGACTTCTCCATGATACGGTTCCCGCTGCGCACTGTCAATCCCTTCCTGCCCAAGGATGTGGCTCAGCTGAGGGGAGTGCTCAACGGCCAGATGAAAATAACCGGCGACATGGCCTCGCCCGTGTTCAACGGATTCATTGATTTCGATTCCACCGCTGTGAAAGTGGGAATGACAGGCGCAAGCTATCCCTTCTCAGAAGAAAAGGTGCCTGTGGACAGCAACGTGGTCCGTTTCAGCAACTTCACCATAGGTGGTCTCAACGGCCACGACCTGGCTCTCAACGGCACCGTCGACATACGCCGTCTCACCAACGTGATAATCGACCTCACGGCCAAGGCCTCCGACATGCAGATTGTCAACTCCTCGCGTCCGCGCGGCGCCAGCGTCTACGGCAAGGCGTTTGTTGACCTCGACGCATCCGTGAAGGGAAACATGAACTTCCTTGATGTCGATGCACGCCTCAATATACTCCCCGGCACAAATGTCACCTATGTGATGACCGGCGCCACGGATTCGCGCATCGTCTCCCGCAACGAGAGCTCGATGGTGCGTTTCGTCCAGTTCTCCGACACCACTCAGGTCCAGGAAGCCGATACCATAGTCAAACCGCAGATGATGATGAATCTCGATGCCGCTCTCACCGTCTCCTCAGGCTCGACCATAAACGTGGACATCTCGCCCGACGGCAAGAACAAGGCGTCGATAGAGGGCGAAGGCACCCTCAATTACACCATGACACCTATGAGCGACGGACGCATCGTGGGCCGCTTCAACATCAACAAGGGTTTCGTGCGCTATTCGCCACCCTTCATGTCAGAGAAAAACTTCACCTTCCAGGAAGGCAGCTACATAGCATTCAACGGCCCGATGCTCAATCCTGTGCTCAACATCAAGGCGGTTGACCGCCTCAAAGCCAACGTCACCCAGCAGGGCCAGAACTCCCGTCTGGTCAACTTCGACATCGCGCTTTCGGTCACCAACACGCTTCAGGATATGAACGTGGCGTTCGACCTCTCCACCAACGACGACCTTACCATCGAGAACGAGCTTTCCTCCATGTCGCCCCAGCAGCGCGCCAACCAGGCCATGAACATGCTCCTCTACAACGTCTATACCGGCCCCGGCACCAAAGGCAACGCCAACCTCTCCGGCAACCAGCTGTTCTCGTTCCTGGAGTCGCAGATCAACTCATGGGCGGCCAACAACATTAAGGGTGTGGACATCTCCTTCGGAATAGACCAGTATGACAAGACCACCGACGGCAGCAGCTCCACCACCACCAGCTATTCCTACCGCGTGAGCAAATCGCTCTTCAATGACCGCATAAAGATTGTGGTCGGCGGCAACTATTCCACCGATGCCGATGCCGACGAGAATTTCTCGCAGAATCTCATCAACGACATCTCGTTTGAGTATATGCTTAACCGCAGCGGGTCGATGTATGTGCGCCTGTTCCGCCATGTGGGCTACGAGAGCATTCTCGAGGGAGAGATCACCCAGACCGGCGTGGGCTTCGTGCTACGCCGCAAAATCAACAGTTTCCGCGACATCTTCCGTCTGCGCCGTCCGCCCAGGCAGCTTCCGCCGCTCGAGAAATCCGTGACCGCCGACTCAACCGGCACATCTGTAGTCTCCAAAAAAATTGACAAGAAATGAAGACCTCACGTATCCTTTCAGCCTCTCTGCGCCTCCTCCTTGTCATGGCGCTGACCGCCATTGCCGCCGCATGCTCCACCACAAAGCGCCTCGGCCCTGACGACATTCTCTATACCGGTGTGAAGAAAATCAACATCATACCCGAAGGGAAGGAGAAGCCCGCGCCCGGCATAGCCTCCGATGTGAAGGATGCCGTGAACGTAAAGCCTAACAATTCCCTCATATCCCCTTATATACGCTATCCCTTCCCCCTGGGGCTCTGGGTCTACAACAACTGGCCGAATCCTCCCAAGGGCTTCCGCCACTGGCTCTACGAGAAGCTCGTGGCCGAGCCGGTGCTCATCTCCGACGTGCGCCCCGAGGTGCGCACAAAGATGATCGACGAGATTCTTGACAACAACGGCTATTTTTCCGGTTCGGCATCCTATCAGCTCATCAAGGGAAAGAACCCCAAAAAGGCACGCATCCTCTACGATGTGAATCTCGGCCCGGAATATCTCATTGACTCCGTTGAACTGCTCCCCGACACCTGCCGCCTCAACCATCTGATAGACTCGGTGGCTGCGAAAAGCAAATATTTCCGTCCCGGCAGCCGCTACTGCACCGATTCGCTCAACGCCGTGCGCGTCAACATCACCAATGCCATACGCAACCGTGGATACTACTTCTTCCGTCCCGAATATCTGGAGTTTCTGGCCGACAGCACCATCACACCCCAGAGAATAGCCATGCGACTGGTCACGGTAAGGAATATGCCTCCCGGCGCCAATAGCCGCTGGACCACCGGCGACATCACCACACGTATTTACCGCAATCAGGGTGGAGGAACCCCCGACACCACCGAGACGCGCCGCGGAACCATTATACGCATGCTACCCTCGAAATTGCGCGACAACCTGATTCCGGGATGCATCACTTTCCGCGAGGGCAAGACATTCTCGGTGCGCGACATGAACCGCACCCAGACCTACCTCTCGCGCCTGGGAATATTCAACAGTATAGAAATCAACGCCATTCCCGATTCCACGCGCGCCAACGTGCTCAACGTAGAGATAGAATGTACATTCGATGCTCCTCTTGAAGCCACACTTGAGGTCAACGCCACCTCCAAGAGCAACAGCTATATCGGCCCGGGACTGAATTTCCGCATCACCGACAACAATATTTTCGGCGGCGGAGAAAAGCTTTCAGTAGGAATCAACGGCAGCTACGAATGGCAGACAGGCCACGGCCACTCCTCGATATTCAACTCCTATGAGGTGGGCCTGCAGACCTCCCTGGCATTCCCCCGCCTGCTTGCGCCACGCTTTATTCCGCGCACGCGCCGCGAACTCAACTGGACCCGTATCACCCTCGGCGCTGACCTCCTCAACCGTCCCCACTACTTCAACATGGCACGCTTCGAGGCATCCTTCAACTACGACTGGCGAGCCACCCGCCATGTAAACAACACCCTGACGCTATTCAAGATTACTTACATAAACCTCATGCACTCCACCCAGGAGTTCGATTCCATAATGAACGCCAACGAAGCCATAGCGCAGAGCTTCCGCAGCCAGTTCATACCCCAGATGGCATTCGGATATACCTACGACCGCATGATCGACCCCGACAACGGCATCAACTGGCAGTTTACCGTGCAGGAAGCCGGCAACATTTTCTGGAGCATATACCGTCTTGCGGGGCAACGCGGAGAGAAGAAACTCTTCGGCATACCGTTCTCGCAGTTCGTCAAGGGCTCCACGCAGTTCATCTACAACCGCCGCCTCGGTTCGGGCGACCACTGGCTTGTGAGCCGCGCAGCCGTGGGAGCCGCCCATGCCTACGGCAACTCTACCCAGGTGCCCTACAGCGAACAGTTCTACGTGGGAGGCGCCAACTCCATCCGAGCCTTTACCGTGCGCTCCATCGGCCCGGGCAGCTACCGTGTTCCCAAGGATCAGGTGAACGGCTACTTCGACCAGACAGGTACCTTCAAGTTTGAGTTCAACGTGGAATACCGCTTCCCCATCTACGGGCCGCTCCACGGAGCCGTGTTCTTCGACTCAGGCAACGTCTGGCTTCTCAAAAAAGACCCCAACCGTCCCGGCGGAGAGCTTCAGGGCAGCCGCTTCTTCCGCGACCTCGCCACAGGTACCGGCGTGGGTCTGCGTGTGGACATCGGCATGCTTGTGGTGCGCGGCGACCTCGGCATCGGAATCCACGCCCCCTATGCCACCGGCCGCGGCGGCTACTACAACATGGAATCCTTCCGCAAGTCACTCGCCTTCCATCTCGCCATCGGCTACCCGTTCTGACACGGCCCGGTGATAGGGCGACTTCCCTGATTCATTTATTTGCGGCGATATTTTATTCCCGAAGGCTCGCTCACGTGTCCGTTGGCGTCAACCGTCAGAGGAATAAACGTCACAATCCAGCTACGCCCCGGAAACACCCTCGGACAGTAGAGCTTTATCTCGTTCCATCCAGCTTTCAGGGGTATTTTGGCGGCATCTCTCATCCAGCACAGCTGCTCGTCGGTATATGGTGCCTCCTCAGGCTCGGGCTGATGCCAGGTATGGTTAAAATACCGGTATTTCCCTGGCTCATTCCATGCCTTAGGCGGGAAAACTTCAGTATCGCCTGAAAACAGACGTCCCTGCGCCTCCCATAGGCCCTGATATCCTATTCCGTCGGACATGCGGTCGGAGCGCGCGGGAGCCTCAAAGCCCACCCACGCCTCTATGGTGGTGTCACGCGCGGCATATATCTCCGTTGTCATCCATGCGTCCATGGTCGGCAGCAGTTCCACGCCATTCTTCTCACACAGTTTCTGGATATCCACCACGCCGCCCTGCACGTCGCGCCACTCCATGCGCTCGGGCGCCGTGCCGCGTGCCTGCGGGAGGGTTACACGCCAGGGAATATCCGCGTTGGCCACCCACCGCATATCCCAGTCGTAAAGAAAGCTGTCGCGGTGACATGCCAGACGCGACTCAAACTCCCTTAGCCGCGAATAAGCCTCAGTGTCCGGCATCGGCGTCATGCTTTCATCGGCCAAAATGGAACGTTCGCCTCCGCACCACACGCTTTCCGCAAAAGCCAGAAGGCCGTCAGGCATACCGTTGTGAGGGAAAAGACGGGATTTGTCGGCCACTCTCACATCATTCCACAGGCAGAGAATTCCTCCGAGAGCAAGGCTGTCGCCGGCCTCCTTGCCGCAATGGCGGTGCAGGAAATAGCGGGTGGTATTGCCTATGGGATGGTCAAGGTTGAGATAACCCTGATAGGAGTCGATATAAGGGCCGGAATACGTGCCCGACGCCTCTATCTCCTCTCCTGTTTTTGCCGACCATATCTGGCGCACGGTTGAGTTGGACACCGGAAGGCCAGGATTCCACGACACCGGCGTGCGGCCCGAATCCTTCACTATCTTCTCCACAAATCCCATAAACTCCTCCGGATTCGAAATATGAACCTCGTCGGAGCCGATATGTATATAGGGACATTCATCGCCTATCTCGTCAAAAAACTCTTTCAGACACACTTCCAGCACCTTCATCCCCTCGGGCGACGCCATTCCGAAGCCGAAAGCGGCGTCGAAATAACTGCTGTGGCCGGGCATGTCGATTTCCGGAATAACGGTTATGCCCCGCTCCTTGGCATAAGCTATCACATCGCGTATCTCGTCGTAGGAGTAGAAGCGGCCCGTATCGCGGCCCTTGCGCTGATAAGCCGGGTCGTTAAGACGCGGATATGCCTTGCTCTCGATTCGCCAGGCCGGATAATCGGTGAGATGCCAATGGAAAGAATTTATCTTGTAGTCCGACATCAGGTCGAGTTCTCGTTTCAGAGTGTCCACGCTCCTGAAATTTCGTCCGGTGTCGTGCATGAATCCTCTCAGGGAAAACGCAGGCCAGTCCCTGACGGTGACTTCCGGCACACGGCCGTCCGCGCCGGTGAGCTGCTTCAGAGTGGCTTTGCCCCATATCAGGCCCCGGGCGTCGCGCGCCCGGATCACAGCACCTCCCCCTTTAATCTTAAGAGTATAACCTTCGGGAGCAATATCCATCCGGGGATCTATTCTCGCATCCACACTTTTAAGCTTCATCGACTTGCCGTTCCCCTCCCGGATTTCTTTTGGAGCGGGTATGAGATTGTGGACCATATCGGCACTACCGGCTGCCACCATAAACGACAGTCCTATGGCCACAACAAAAAACACAAGATATCTTTTCATGTTACAAGAATTTAAGGCGTTTAATACGGGGTTACTGATAACCGTACACAAAAATAGATATTTTTCCTCAATTATTTTTTGAAAAATCCTCCGCATCTTTTTTGATTTTTTCTTGGAAGTTGAAAGAGAAAAATTATAACTTTGCGCCCTGTAAAAAGCGTCGGATTGAATATGTCCAGAAATGGTGATTACGGACAGCAGATGCTGTTCACCAAAATGCATGGGATAGGCAATGATTACATTTATATGCATTGCCCCGACGGAACACCCCCCTTCATTGAGCAACTTTCGATTGAGATGAGCCGACCCCACACAGGTGTGGGTGCCGACGGTATAATCCTTATCCTACCCTCGGAGATAGCCGATTTCAGAATGCGCATTTTCAATGCCGACGGTTCCGAAGCCCGTATGTGCGGCAACGGAAGCCGGTGCGTGGCCAAATATGTGCATGACTACGGCCTGACCGACAAATCGGTGATAACACTCGAGACTCTTTCCGGCATCAAGACCCTCACACTGCATCCCGAGGCCGACGGCTCCGTAAACAGCGTGACGGTCGACATGGGATTCCCCTCACTCCTCTGCCCCGAAATCCCCGTAAACCATACCGCCGACAGAATGATCGACGCTCCCGTTGCCACCTCGGCCGGGGAGCTTTCGCTCACGGCCGTTTCCATGGGCAATCCCCACGGAGTGGTGTTTCTCGACTCGCTCGAAGGTTTTGACGTGCACGGCATAGGCCGCGAACTGGAGACGCACCCCATGTGGCCCGACCGTGCAAACATAGAATTCGCGGTGGTCACCGCTCCCGGCGAGATAACCATGAGAGTGTGGGAGCGCGGAAGCGGAGAGACGATGGCCTGCGGTACCGGCGCGTGTGCCGTGGCCGTAGCGGCCTTCACCACCGGACGTGCCCCGCACCGCTGCCGGATAAAGCTCAGAGGCGGCAATCTCGACATAGAGATAACGCCACAGGGAAATGTGCTGATGACAGGGCCAGCCGCCACAGTGTTTGAAGGGCGGTACTTTCTGAAAGACTAACCACATTAACATTCATATCATGATAAGGGTCAACGACAATTTCACGCTTCTTCCGCAGTCCTATCTCTTCTCCGAAATAGCAAGAAAAGTCTCTGACTTCACTGCCTCACACCCTGACGAAAAAATAATCCGCATGGGAATCGGCGACGTTACCCGTCCGCTCTGTCCCGCGGCAATCGAGGCCATGCACCTGGCCGTGGACGACGAATCCTCATCCGACTCCTTCCACGGCTACGGTCCCGAGCAGGGCTACGGATTCCTGCGCGAAGCGATAGCCGAACACGACTACTGCGAACGGGGACTCGACATTTCGCCCGACGATATATTCATAAGCGACGGTGCCAAAAGCGACACCGGCAACATCGGCGACATTCTGGACCGCGACTGCCGCGTGGCTGTAACCGATCCGGTCTACCCGGTGTATGTGGACACCAACGTGATGGCCGGACGTGCCGGAAAGCCCCTGCCCGACGGCGGCTGGAGCGGAATCGAATTCCTGCCTTGTACCGGCGAGAACGACTTCGTGCCCGCGCTCCCCGTCACCTCGCCCGACATCATCTATCTCTGCTTCCCCAATAACCCCACGGGAACCGTGCTCACACGCGAGCAGCTGAAGAAATGGGTTGATTACGCCCTTTCCCACAACGCCCTGCTGCTGTTTGACTCTGCCTACGAAGCCTACGTCCACACCCCCGGCATCCCCCGCAGCATCTACGAGATAGAAGGTGCCGAACGCTGCGCCATCGAATTCCGGAGCTTCAGCAAGACAGCCGGATTCACAGGCGTGCGCTGCGGCTATACCGTGGTGCCATCCGCCCTCAAAGGAATCGACGGCTCGGGACACGAGGTAGAGCTCCGCAAGCTCTGGAACCGCCGCCAGTGCACCAAATTCAACGGTGCCTCATATATCTCCCAGCGTGCAGCCGAAGCGCTCTACTCACCGCAGGGACGCTCTCAGGTAACCGCCACTATCGAATATTACCGCCGCAACGCCTCGATGTTGCTCAAAGGCCTGTCTGAAGCTGGACTTAAAGCCTACGGCGGTGTCGATTCGCCCTATATCTGGGTCAAGACTCCTGAAGAAATACCCTCCTCATGGAAATTCTTCGACTATCTTATGGAGCACGCCGGCATTGTCGGCACTCCAGGAGCCGGATTCGGCCGCGCCGGAGAGGGCTACTTCCGGCTCACGGCATTCTCCTCGGCCGATGCCACAGAAGAAGCATGCCTCCGGCTATCCCGCCTCGATTTCAAATGACTTTTCTATACTTCAAAATAAAAAAGTAACAGTCTAAACTTTTTTTATTCAATCTTTAACAAATAACAAGCGTTATGTCACAGTTAAGATTCAAAGTTGTCGACGAAGCCTTCAACCGCAAGGCCGAGCCGGTGGAAATTCCCAAAGAACGTCCCGAAACCTATTACGGGAAGTATGTGTTCAACCGCCAGAAGATGTTCCAGTATCTTCCCGCGAAAACATTCGATGCCCTTATCTACGCCATCGACAATAAGGAACCGCTGCCGCGCGAGGTGGCCGATTCCGTGGCCGAAGGCATGAAACGCTGGGCTATCGACAACGGCGCACGCCACTACTGCCACTGGTTCCAGCCCCTCACCGAGACAACTGCCGAGAAACATGATGCCTTCGTGGAACACGACGGCAAAGGAAGCGTGATCGAGAAATTCAACGGAAAGCTGCTCGTTCAGCAGGAGCCCGACGCATCGAGCTTCCCCAACGGCGGTATCCGCAACACCTTCGAGGCCCGCGGCTACTCCGCCTGGGACATCTCCTCGCCCGCTTTCATTCTCGGAAACACACTGTGCATTCCCACTATCTTCATATCCTACACCGGCGAGAGCCTTGACTACAAGACCCCGTTGCTGCGCGCCCTCAACAGCGTTGACCGCGCCGCCACAGCCGTGGCTCAGTATTTCGACCCCGAGGTGCGCCACGTGAAATCCTATCTGGGATGGGAACAGGAATACTTCCTGGTGGACGAGTCGCTCTACAGCGCCCGCCCCGACCTCATGCTTACCGGCCGCACCCTCATGGGTCATGAATCGGCCAAGAACCAACAGCTCGAGGACCACTACTTCGGAGCAATCCCGTCGCGCGTGGAAGCCTTCATGCTCGACCTCGAGATCGAATGCCACAAACTTGGCATTCCCGCCAAGACACGCCATAACGAGGTTGCCCCCAACCAGTTCGAGCTCGCGCCCATATTCGAAGAGGTGAATCTGGCCAATGACCACAACCTTCTTCTCATGTCGCTGATGGCCGAAGTGGCCTCGCGCCATCATTTCCGCGTGCTCCTTCACGAGAAGCCTTTCGCAGGCATCAACGGATCGGGTAAGCACAACAACTGGAGCCTCGGAACCGACCGCGGCGTGCTGCTCTTCGCCCCCGGCAAAACCGACACGGAGAATCTCCAGTTCATCACCTTCACAGTGAATGTGATGGCAGCCGTGCACGCCCACAACGCGCTGCTCAAGGCTTCAATCATGTCGGCCACCAACGCCCACCGTCTCGGCGCCAACGAAGCTCCTCCTGCAATCATCTCCATATTCACCGGCACCGCCCTTGCTTCCATCCTCGACCATATAGAGCACTCGAGCAACGCCGAGCTCGCTCGTCTGAACAACCGCGAGGGGTTGCGGCTGAACGTGTCGCAGATACCCGAGCTAACCCTTGATAACACAGACCGTAACCGCACGTCGCCTTTCGCCTTCACCGGCAACCGCTTCGAGTTCCGCGCCGTGGGTTCGTCGGCCAACTGCGCCGCGGCCATGATTGCCCTCAACGCCGCCGTGGCCCACCAGCTGATGGACTTCAAGAAAAAAGTGGACAGCCGCATTGCCTCCGGTATGGACCTCAACACCGCCCTCATAGAGGAGATACGCGTGCTAATCAAGCAGTGCAAAGCCATACATTTCGACGGCAACGGTTATTCTGAGGAATGGAAAGCCGAGGCTGCCGCACGCGGACTCGACTGCAACACCAACGCCGCAACCATTTTCGACGCATATCTAAGCCCGAAATCGGTTGAGATGTTCCGCAACACCGGCGTGTTCAGCAAGGTAGAGCTTGCAGCCCGCAACGAGGTGAAATGGGAGATGTATACCAAGAAGATACAGATCGAGGCCCGTGTGCTCGGCGACCTCGCCCTGAACCATGTGCTCCCCGTAGCAATACGCTACCAGTCGATTCTACTCGACAACATAGCTAAGATGAAAGCGTTTTTCCCCGCCGACCAGGCCAACGAGATGTCGCGCGGCGAGATGGAGACAGTGGCTAAGATTGCGCGCCACACAGCCACCATCAAAACCGAGACAGAAAAGATGGTAGACGCACGCCGCCGCGCCAACAAGCTCGATAGCGAGCGCGAAAAAGCCATAGCCTACCACGACACCGTGGTGCCCTGCATGGACACCATCCGTTACCACATCGACAAGCTCGAGCTGATGGTCGACAACCAGATGTGGCCCCTTCCCAAATACCGCGAACTTCTGTTCATCCGCTGATTTTCCAATAGGTTTCCAATATAATACACGTATATGGTATACGTAACGCCGCATCGGACGGGATACCCGATGCGGCGTTTTTTATGGCAATTCCGCAGAATGATACACGCGAATCATAAAATATTGCATTCCCGGTTCCCACGCCATTTGCTAATTTTGCTACCGTTCATTATTATTGCCATGAAACGAAACATTATCACATTTCTGCTGCTTGCATTCTGTGCGCTTGGCTATGCCTCCGCGGCGCAGAACAAGGATGTGACCAGAGTCTATGCCGTGTTCAAGACCCATCTCGATGTGGGCTTCACCGATCTGAGTTCGGTTGTGGAAAAACGCTATCTTACCGAATTTATTCCTAAAGCACTCGAAGTCGGAGAAAAATTGCGCGCCGACGGCTCCGGCGAAAGATATGTGTGGACCACCGGCTCCTGGCTTATATGGAATTATCTCAATTCAGCTTCCGATGCGGACGTGAAACGCCTCGAGGATGCCATTCGCCGTGGCGACATAGTATGGAACGCTGTGCCCTACACCGTAGAGACCGAGACCATGACCGAGGATCTGCTTGAAACCAACCTCAGAGTAGCGCGCCTGCTCGACAAAAAATATGGCAAAAAGACTATTGCCGCCAAAATGACCGACGTGCCCGGCCACACCCGCAGCATAATAGCGCCTCTGGCCCGCAACGGTGTGAAATTTCTCCACATCGGAGTGAATCCGGCGTGTCCCATTCCCGCTGTGCCCTCCTTCTGCCGTTGGCGCGACCCCGACGGCAACGAGATAATGCTCGTGTATCAGCAGGACTACGGCACCGAGGATATTCTGCCCGACGGCAAGACCGTAATATCGGTCAACTTCACCGGCGACAACCATGGCCCCCATTCCTATGAGGCGGTAAAGAACATCTATGCCGAACTTCGGCAGCGCTATCCCAATGCCGAGATCATCGCGGCTTCGTTCAACGAGATTGCCGAGGCTCTCGGAAAGCATAAGGACACCCTCCCGGTCGTGACCTCCGAAATAGGCGACACCTGGATTTACGGCTACGGAAGCTCTCCGATACGCATGGCCAAGTTCAGAGCTCTCTCACGCCTCTACTCAAAATGGCTGCGCGAAGGCAAAATCAAGCGCGAAAGCACCGAGTCGATAGCCTTCGCCCTTGAACTGGGCCTGATTGCCGAACACACCCAGGGCATGGATATAAAGACGCATCTTGCCAACTGGGATAAATATGACACCGACAAATTTCTTGCCGCCCGCTCCTCGGCACCCTTCCGCAAGGTAGAACAGTCATGGAAGGAGATCGACGATTATCTCTACAAAGCCATCGACTGCCTCCCTACCGCACTCAGAGCCGAAGCGGCCGACTCTCTTGCCGCCATCGACCGGATAAAATCGCCCGCAGTGGCCAAAAGCAAGAAAGTAAGTGCCGACAGCGACTGGAATATCTCGCTGCTCACCGACAATCTGCTGAAAGTAGCCGGCGTGCGTTACCGCATGTTCGACAGCAAGGACTACGACAGCTATCTTGACAGCTATCTCCGCGCGCGCTACGGCTGGGCCCTCGACGACCTGGGAAAGACCGGCCTTGACAAATCGGGCGCCGTAAGCGCCAATATCGGCGCCCGCGAAGTGAGCCGCAGCGTGACGAAAGAGAAAAACGGCACACGCACCATAAGCGAGCTGCGGTTTCCGTCAACCGACAGCGTGGACAGCCGCGTATATCCCGAAAAGATAATTGTAAACACTTTCGCTCATAAAAACAGCCGTAAGGCCGATATTGAACTGACTGTAGTCAATAAGCCTGCCGTACGTTTGCCCGAGGCTTACTGGCTGTCGTTCTCAGCCGACGGCATAAACGGTCTTGTGGCTGAAAAGACCGGGCGCCGTGTCGATATTCTCGACGTTGTGGAGAAAGGCAACCGCCGCATGCACGGCATAGACCGCTATGTGGACATGATGACTTCGCACGGCACCATCCGCATATGGAGCAAGGATGCCTTCCTTGTAAACATAGGCAGCGCCGACGGTCTGGACTACTCCACCTCAATGCCCGACACGGCGGGAGGCATCCACTTCAATCTCAGCAATAACCTCTGGGACACCAACTTCTCGATGTGGAACGAGGGTTCTCTCACCTATCGCTTCACCGTAGAACTCATTTAAGCCTACTATTTTACTCATTTAAGTCTACTCTTTTATTGCAGTGCCGTCGGTCGCCCGTTAGATAGCGGACGACCGACGGTCTTTTATTATAATGGCCCAATTATTTTTACGCAATTATTGACTGCTGGAAAAGCTTTTACTACCTTTGTAAGGATATTGAACCATTATTCATTATGCGACACATTTTTACTTCTCTGACCCTGTGCGCCGCCATCTCGGCTGCCGCCCAGGTCACAACGTCAGTCGACCGGTTTGACTACTACGGCCCGTTTCCGGTAGTCGCCCCGCTTATGATCGACTCTCTTGATGTCAACTCCAAACCCTACGACGCTTCCGCTCTCCTGAGCCAGCCGCTTCAGAACCGCGCCACACTCCCGTCAGGCAAAAGCGTAAATGGCCCGGCAGCGCCCGGCTATTCCGCCGCGCCCGCGCTCCACGTGCTTGCCTTCACGCTGGAAAACGAGGCTTTCGACACTCCGGCCATAAAAGTCGAGGGCCTGAAAAACTACAAACTTACGGTCGACGGCAAGGACGCTCCGAAAGAACTGCGTCTGGCCCCTGCCTCCCACCGGGTGGTCATAAAATACCTCTCCGAGCCTTCGCGCACCGACTCCGTGAAAGTAACTCTCACCTCACGCACTCCGGTTAAGATCACCGATGGCGCAAAGCGGCTCTACGGCATGAACGAGGTGCTTGACGGCACCCGCATTTCCTCCGTCTCCATCTCGCCCGACGGCCGCTATCTCATCACCTGCTACTCCACAACACTTCCAGGCGGAAAGACCGAGAATGAGTGGCGCGTGACCGATGCCGCTACCGGACAGCTCAAGGCCTCGCACCGGCAGCCGGTGGCATGGCTTCCCGTCTCCTCGCGCTATTATATCACCCGCACCACACCCGACGGCAAGACGCTCTATGCCGTAGACCCCGCGACGGGAGCCGAGACCCTGTTTGCTTCGGCTGTGCCCGACGGACGCCTTGTGATTATGCCCGACGAGAAACGAATTCTGGTAATCGGAACCGCCAAGGGGCCGAAAGAAGACAAAGACATATACCGCATTCTCGAGCCGGATGACCGTCAGCCCGGCTGGCGCAACCGCCCCACGCTCTCTATCTACGATATAGCTTCAGGCACCATGCGCCAGCTCACGCACGGCCACCGCGCCACACGCCTCCTTGACGTGGCCGACGACTGCAGCCGCGTGCTCCTTTCAGTGAGCGAGAGCCGTCTGGAAAAACGCCCGACCACGCTCAGCACCATTCTTTCAGTTGACCTCGCAACGCTCAAGGCCGATACCATCGTGGCCCGCGACGGATTCACCGGTGGCGCACGCTTCTCGCCCGACGCAACCGAGATACTGATTACCGGCTCTCCGGAAGCATTGGGAGGCATAGGCAATGTGGTGCCCGAAGGACGCATTCCCAGCATGACGGACAATCAGCTGTTCCTGCGTCGCGCCGACGGCACATTCGAGCCCCTCACACGCGATTTCAATCCCAGCGCAAGCGCAGTGAGCTGGAGCCGCGCCGACGGAATGATTTACTTCACGGCCGAAAACCGCGACTGCGTGAGCCTCTACCGCCTCAACCCCGCCAACGGCAAAATAACCCGGATTACCGTGCCCGAGGACCTGGTGAAAGGCTTCTCGCTCCCGCGCGCCGGCACCACCATAGCCTGGACCGGACAGAGCGCCTCAAACCCCGACCGCCTCTATACGCTCGACACCCGGCGGATGAAATCCACTCTGCTCGACGAGCCGCTGCGCGATGTGATGGCGCAGGTGCGTCTGGGCAAATGCGAGCCCTGGACATTCGTCAACTCCCGCGGCGACAGCATCTGGGGACGTTTCTATCTGCCACCGGATTTCGACCCCGCGCGCAAATATCCCATGATTGTGAATTACTACGGTGGCTGCAGCCCCGTGGAGCGCACGTTTGAGAGCCGTTATCCCCACCACGTCTACGCCGCCCAGGGCTATGTGGTGCTCGTGCTCGAGCCCAGCGGTGCCACAGGCTTCGGCCAGGAATTCTCGTCGCGCCACGTAAAGACTGCAGGCAAAGGAGTGGCCGAGGACATTATTGAAGGAACCAAACTCTTCGGCCGCCAGCACCAGTATGTGGACACCACCCGCATAGGCTGCATAGGCGCATCCTACGGCGGATTCATGACACAGTATCTGCAGACGCTCACCCCCATGTTTGCCGCCGCCATATCCCACGCCGGCATCAGCGACCACACAAGCTACTGGGGCGAAGGCTACTGGGGATATTCCTACAGCGAAGTGTCGATGGGCGACGCCTACCCGTGGTCTGATCCCGACCTATACGTGAAACAGAGCCCTCTGTTCCGCGCCGACCGCATCACCACACCCCTTCTTTTCCTCCACGGCGATTCCGACCATAACGTGCCGCCGGGCGAAAGCATCCAGATGTTCACCGCCCTCAAGCTGCTCGGACGCCCCACGGCTTTTGTAGAGGTAACCGGCCAGGACCACCATATCCTCGACTACGACAAGCGCCGCAAATGGCAGGACACCATCTTTGCCTGGTTTGCGAAGTATCTCAAAGACCAGCCTGAATGGTGGGACGCTCTTTATCCTCCCGTATCTCTATAAATTTATTATATTTGCACATTCAATCATCAGAAACAGATAAAATCAAATACCCTCAATTATGAAAATCAACCGTATTTTCGCTGCTCTTTCAGCCGTAGCCATCATGTGCTCAGCCTGCAGCAACAGTTCAAAAACCACTGCCGAGGCCACCGACACCGCAGCTGTCGAGGCCGCAACCAACGAAGTTGCTCCCGCCGCTTCCGATGATCCCGTGGAGGTTGTCACACCCCAGGCCACTCTCGCCGCCACTGCCGACATGCCCGTAGTAATAGACTTCTGGGCTACATGGTGCGGTCCCTGCCAGCAGTTCAAACCCGTGTTCCACAAAGTAGCCGCCGATCTTGCAGGAAAGGCCCGCTTCTGCTCTGTGGATGTTGACCAGTGCCCTGAAATCGCCAAGAAATATGAGGTTCAGTCCATCCCCAACATCATAATTCTGAAAACCGACGGCACCGTAGCCTCCAAAGTAGGCGCCATGTCCGAAGAGGAGTTCCTGAAATACCTCTCCGAAAACGGCATCTGATCTCCCCTGCTCCCACACAAAAATTAGGCCCCGCGTCACCCACTCTGTGACGCAGGGCCTAATTTTTTGGCTTAACTGCGTTTTCCTATAAAGCAATCTCATGGTGGGGGCTCGACGTCTATTAAATCCAATCCATAGAATCTATTGTCTGGTTTAAACCAGCAATACAACCAGTGGATGTTGCAAGACCGCGAAAATGTAGGGCTGCTCCATGGAGCAGCCGACCATAGAGCATTGGGTATCAGCGGATACACGCTCGTGCACCCCTATACTTTGGGGAATGTGAGCTTTATAATACCCACCAATGGAGTATAGGCTGAAATACCGGCGGGAATCAGCGGCGGTCGGGGTCGCCTTCGTAGAAGTTTACGTAGGCGCGGTTCACGAGGCGGGTGCCGCCGGGGGTTGGATAGTCGCCGGAGAAGTACCAGTCGCCGGGATTGTCGGGGATGGCCTTGTGCATGTCAGGGAGGGTCTGATAAACGAGCTCCACCTCGGCGTTGCAGTCCTCTGGGGTGAGAAGTTCGGCGATTTTGCGCGAGATGTCCTCGTCGGTGAAGGGTTCGTAAATGGCCTTGACGCAGTTGCGCTGCTCGGCAGCCGGTTTCTTAAGCTCGGCCACACAGTCCCGGTACACCTCCTCGAGCACATACTCGCGGCCGGTCTCACGCAGAAGCGCCACAGCCGCCTTGAATGCTATGAATTCGGCCATACGGCTCATGTCTATGCCGTAACAGTCGGGATACCGCACCTGAGGCGACGATGACACCACCACAATCTTGCGGGGCTCCAGACGGCTGAGGATGCGCAGGATGCTTTGCTTGAGAGTGGTGCCGCGCACTATCGAGTCGTCAATCACCACCAGACGGTCAACGCCCGGACGCACGCAGCCATAGGTCACGTCGTATACGTGGGCGGCAAGGTCGTTGCGGGTGTCGCCCTCGGCTATGAACGTGCGGAGTTTTATATCCTTTATGGCCACCTTCTCCTCACGTATCTTTCGCCGCATTATCTCATGAAGTTTCTCCGAGGTAAGTTCTCCGGCGGCACTCAGACGCGATATTTCCTCGAAGCGCTGGGCGTCGAGGTGCTGCTCAAGACCGCGAATCATACCCATGAAAGCCACTTCGGCCGTATTGGGGATGAAGGAGAACACCGTGTTGTCGGGATCGTTGTCTATTGCCTGAAGAATCCTCGGCACGAGCAGACGGCCCAGCTCCTTGCGCTCGCGATAGATATCGGCATCGCTTCCTCTCGAGAAATAGATGCGCTCAAACGAGCAGCGGCGATTCTCACCCTCGGGCAAAATCCGCTCCACCTTCACCTCGGCATGATTGTTGACCATAATGGCCTCGCCGGGCATCAGCTCCTTCACGCTACCGAAATCCACATCCATCACCGTCTGGATCACGGGACGCTCCGAGGCAACTACCACAATCTCGTCGTCGACATAATAGAACGCCGGGCGTATGCCGTGAGGGTCACGGATTACAAACATGTCGCCCGATCCCGTGGCACCGCACATGGCATAGCCGCCGTCCCAGGCGGGAGCGCACTGTCCTATCACGCGGGCCAGGTCTATCTCGTCTTCTATGCGCCGTGTAAGCGCCGGCTCCTGAAGCTCGTCGCGGTAGCGGCGGTATATGCGGTGATTCTCCTTGTCAAGGGCATAGCCCAGCTGCTCGAGTATCACAATGGTGTCGCTGAACAGACGGGGATGCTGACCGCGCTCCACTATGGACTGGAATATCTCGTCGACGTTGGTCATATTGAAATTTCCGCACATCAGCAGATTGCGCGAACGCCAGTTGTTGCGCCGCAAAAAAGGATGAACATAGCTCAGACCTGAGCGGCCCGTGGTGCTGTAGCGGAGATGTCCCATATAAATCTCGCCCACAAACGGTTCCTCACGCTCAACCTGCGAAGGGGTGAGGTTTTCCACATCGTCGGCGGCAAGCCGGGGAAAAATCCGCGAGAATATCTCCTGAATGGCCTGGGCGCCGAGCGCGCGTTCGCGCCACACATATTCGGTGCCCGGCCGTGCGTCGAGTTTCACCACGCCCACACCTGCGCCTTCCTGGCCGCGGTTGTGCTGCTTCTCCATCATCAGATAGAGCTTCTCCAGTCCGTAACGGTAAGTGCCGTATTTCTCTTTATAATATTCAAGCGGCTTGCGGAGGCGTATCATCACTATTCCGCATTCATGTTTGAGCTGTTCCATTGAATCCGACGTTTTCAAATTAAGGCGCAAAAATAATCATAAATCGGTTATGACGGCGCGATGCAGCCCGGTTTTTTTCGTCATTTTTAGAGTATGGTTTCCCGATTTTTTATTAGCTTTGCCTACACTATGCCGGCCGTGCCGGCAATACCCTAATCGCATCATTATTCTTACCTAAAATAACATTCTTCATCATGAAAAAAGAAATCAAGGAGAAATTCACCGAGCTTTATGGAGGCGACGGCGTGCTGTTCGTGGCTCCAGGACGTTTCAACCTCATCGGCGAGCACACCGACTACAATGGCGGCTTCGTGTTTCCCGGTGCCATCGACAAGATGATCATGGCCGACATCCGTCCCAACGGAACCGACCGCGTAAACGTATACTCAATGGACCTCGGTGAAAAAGCTTCTTTCGGCCTTAACGAAGAGGACGCACCCAAGGAGCAGTGGGCACGCTATATTTTCGGCGTGTGCCGCGAGATTATCAAGCGCGGAGGCCGCGTGAACGGCTTCGACGCCGTATTTGCCGGCAATGTGCCTCTTGGCGCCGGCCTCTCGTCGTCGGCCGCTCTCGAAAGCTGCTTTGCCAACGCGCTCAACGAACTCTTCAACGACAATAAATTCCCACGCATGGAACTCGCCAAAATCGGCCAGTCGACCGAGCACAACTACTGCGGCGTCAACTGCGGCATCATGGACCAGTTTGCCAGCGTCCACGGCAAGAAGGACAACCTGATGCGTCTCGACTGCCGTTCGGGCGAATTTGAATACTTCCCCTTCAAGCTCGACGGCTACAAGCTGGTGCTTGTTGATTCGCGCGTGAAACACGAACTCGTGGATTCGCCCTACAACAAACGCCGCGAAAGTTGCGAGCGTGTGGCAAAGACTCTCGGCGTGGACACTCTGCGCGACGCCAACATGGCCATGCTCGAAGCTGAGAAGGATAAAATAAGCCCCGAAGACCTCCGCCGCGCCAAATACGTGATAGAGGAAAAAGACCGTGTGCTTGAGGTTTGCGACGCCCTTGAGAAAGGCGACCTCCAGACCGTGGGCAAGTGCATGTATGGCACCCACGAAGGCCTCTCGAAACTCTACGAAGTATCCTGCGAGGAACTCGACTTCCTCAACGAAGTGGCCCGCGACTGCGGAGTGACCGGCTCGCGCATCATGGGCGGCGGTTTCGGAGGTTGCACCGTCAACCTCGTAAAGGAAGACCTCTACGACCACTTCATCGAAACGGCTGTAAATAAATTTACCGAACGCTACGGCCACGAGCCCAAAATTTACCCCGTGATAGTAAGCGACGGCGCCCGCCGCTACGAAGAGCAGTAATCGGCACAACCCAATCCATAAACAGAGCCGCGTCACTCCCCCCCGGATGACACGGCTCTCCCTTTTTTGTACCATTTAGAATTCAGAATAAACGGGTCAATGTAAAAAACAGGCTCAGGTGTAAAAACAGTAAGTTCGACGGCCGGAGGCTGCCACGCCGACAGTGCGACACAAAGCAAAGCGGAGGCTACCACGGAGCTGCCCACCTCGCTCAATGACAGCACGACAAAGACACGCCCGGACTCGGCCCGGTGGTGACGAGCTACTTTGCATCCACCGACACCGTGCTCACACATGTTGACTGAATCACCCCAAAGCACTCCGGCTATACCGCTACAGCATTGCACAAAAGAACTTTTTTTGTAACATAATGTTGCAATATATAAACGGGCGTCTTACATTTGCCTACCGCCAGTTTCCATTAGGTTTCATTTATTTATTTTTTTCATTGTCATTCCTAACATCCGGTTAGCGTGTTCAGCATCCGCTGAATACACGGATATAACTCCATTTCTCTCCACCGCCCTCGGCATGACAATGACTATATCAAGGGAAAAAAGAAATGATAGAAAATTTTCTTAAACAGACAGATTTCGAGTCGCACGACGACTTTATGCGCAATTTCAAGGTGCAGGTTCCCGATAATTTCAATTTCGGCTACGATGTGGTGGATGCATGGGCAGCAGCCGAACCGGATCGCCCCGCACTTCTCTGGACCGACGCCCACGGACGCGAGAAGCGTTTCACTTTCGCCGACATCAAGCGTGAGAGCGACCGCACCGCGGCCTTCTTCAAAAGCCTCGGCATAGGCAAAGGCGACATGGTGATGCTCATCCTCAAACGCCGCTATCAGTTCTGGTTTTCCATGATAGCTCTCCATAAACTCGGAGCAGTAGCGATCCCGGCCACACACCTGCTCACTCCCCACGACATAATATACCGCTGCACGCGCGCCGGAATCAAAGCCATAGTGTGTGCCCGCGAACAGACCATAATAGACCATGTGGAACAGGCCATGCCGGAATGTCCCACCGTAAAGGCCCTCATATCCACCGGACCGGTAATTCCCGAAGGATGGCACGATTTCGACAAAGGAATTGCCGAAGCACCGGAATTCAAGCCCGAACTCCCGGTGAACGGCAACAGCGACGTCTCGCTGCTCTACTTCACGTCCGGCACCACCGGCGAGCCGAAGATGGTGGCTCACGATTTCACATATCCTCTGGGCCACATAGTCACCGCCACCTGCTGGCATCACCTCAACACCACCTCCCGCCACCTCACCGTGGCCGACACCGGATGGGGCAAAGCCGTGTGGGGCAAGCTCTACGGTCAGTGGATAGCCGGAGCGGAAGTCTTCGTGTATGATTTCGACAAATTCATTCCGGCCGACATACTCCGTGTGCTTTCCGACTACCATATCACATCCTTCTGCGCTCCCCCCACCATATTCCGCTTCCTGATCCACGACAATGTGGGTTCCTACGATCTTTCGGCACTACGCCACTGCACCATTGCCGGCGAGGCGCTGAATCCGAGCGTCTACGAGGAGTGGCTGCGGCTCACGGGCATCAAACTCATGGAAGGATTCGGCCAGACCGAAACCACCCTCACCATAGGTACCTTTCCATGGATGGATCCGAAGCCCGGCTCGATGGGACGCCCCGGTCCCCAATACCGTATAGACCTTGTAGATGCCGACGGTCATCCCGTGGCCGACGGCGAGGAAGGTGAGATTGTGATCCATATCGACGGCGAGCGTCCCCTGGGTCTCTTCCGTGAATATCTCCACGACCCTCAGCTCACCGCCGAGGCATGCCATGACGGACTTTACCATACCGGCGACGTAGCCACCCGCGATGCCGACGGCTATTATTGGTTCGTTGGCCGCACCGACGACGTTATAAAATCGTCAGGCTACCGCATCGGCCCGTTTGAGGTGGAAAGCGCCCTTATGTCGCATCCCGCCGTGGTGGAATGTGCCATTACCGGAGTGCCCGACGAAATCCGCGGACAGATCATCAAAGCCACGATAGTGCTCGCGGAGCCTTATCGCGATGCCGACAAAGAGGCTCTTACAAAGGAAATCCAGGATCATGTGAAAAAAGCGACCGCTCCCTACAAATATCCACGCGTGGTGGAGTTTGTCGACGAACTTCCCAAGACCATTTCCGGCAAGATACGCCGCGCGGCCATCCGCGCACAATACCGCAGCCGCAACAACCCCGAAACCCTCGCCTGAAACCGCCGAAGCCTATATTTTCAGGAAGACTTCGCGGCGATACATGCAGCGGAGAATCAGAAAGAGAATAAGGAAGTTGCCGAAGGTGAGCCACGCCGGATAGAAGTCGCCCAGAAGCGGCTCAAGGCCGTAGCTCACCGAGCGCACAATGCTCCGGAAGTCAACCACCTCGCCCAGCACATAAGCCGTTATGGGATTCATGCCGTAAATCCTGAGCCATCCCAGACCGCGGCTCCAGCCACGGCAGTCGACAATATAATGGAACACGCCGAGAAGGAGGAAGCACCATCCTGCCGAATAAAGCGTCATGCTCGAGGTCCAGAGTTTCTTGATTATGGGCATTCCGGCTGCGGAGGCAAGAAGCCCCGCGCCGATCAGCCCCACGCCCGCAAGCGAAAGCACCGCGGCCGAGCGCGTGCCGCGCGACGAGCGTATCACCTGCCCCGCAAGCGCTCCGAAAAGCACCGTGGCTCCGAATGTGAGACTGCTCCAGATCCAGGTATATTCCAGATCACCGCGGAAACGCCCTATCACTTCGCGGTCTACGGCGAAGGCGAAGTTGCCTTCCGGTGAATAATCACCGTTTACCGCCATGGGCACCCAGTATACCGCCATGAGCAGAACACAAACCAGAATCTGCACCGGCACCCGGCAGTTGAGAATTACAAGCGCCGCTATCACATATCCCACCGCAATGGCCTGAAGCGTATTATTGTAAATCATGAGCCTCGACGGGTCGAGGGCAAGCAGATTTCCCTGCACTATCATTCCGAAAAGAAACAGCAGCAGGAACCGCCGAAGAATCTTTTTGCATACATTCCCTTTTGGTACTCCCGGCTTACGATACTTCGCGAACGAAAACGGCATGGACGTACCTACCATAAACAGGAAAAGCGGCATCACGAGGTCCCACAGACGGAAACCCACCCAGCGCTCATGGTCAAAATGATACATTATAGCCCGCGCCCAGGGCTGGTCAACGGCCTGAAGCACGCTCACGAGAACCGGCTGGAGAAACAGGAGAAAAAACAGGTCGAGACCACGCAGAATGTCCAGCGAGCCCAGCCGCGAGACGGCAAGAGAGGGTTGTTTCATGGTAGAAAAGAATGGTATTGGATTAGAGGAGATATTTAGTGCTGAAGGGATTATTGCTGACGCTCGAAGATACGGCGCAGGGTAATCTTCATATCGTTGACCATCGCCGTAACGGGCGTGATGATAGGCTTGAACGGCTTGTCAAGCGCAGGAGTCAATATCCTTATTCCACCTCTGCGGCAATCCACTTCTATCCGGGCCGACATCTCGGCTGGTTCGCCGTCAAAGTGCACAGGGCCGCCCGATGCGCGCGTGATGGTTGCCGAAGGCGCACGGAAGGTGTGGATGAGGAAATTCTTGTCAATCAGTCCCGTCATAAGGTCGAGGCCAACGAAAGCCGTGGTGAGCAGATTGCCGTAATGCACCACTATTATATCCAGCAGTCCGTCGGTCATCGATGCTTTGGGGGCTATATATGCATTGTTGCCATACTGCGAGGCATTGCACACCGCCACAAGGAAAGCCCGCTCCGTAAGTACCTCTCCATTAGCCGCTATGGTATAGACATCAGGCTGATAGTTCACATATTCCTTCACCGTATTGCTCAGATAGGTAAGCGGACCGCGTTTTTTCGACTGCGCGAACTTCTCGCTTACGGCGGCATCGAACCCCACGCCGAAAGTGCAGAAAAAGGGTTGCCCGTTGGCTGTGCCGAAATCGCAATCGGTTATCACCCCCTCGGCTATCGTCTCAACGGCCGCAGGCACATCTATACCGATGCCCAGATGGCGCGCCAGACCGTTGCCTGACCCGCATGGAATTATTCCCAGAGGGGTACGCGAGCCCCGCAGCGCGCGGGCGGTCTCGTTGACGGTGCCGTCGCCTCCGCAGGCTATCACCATGTCATAGCCCTGCGCCGAAGCATCCGATGCCATCTCTGTGGCATCACCACGCGCCGAGGTAAATCCGGTCGTCACTTCAAAGCCTTTGGCTCCGAGTCTCTGTTCCACAAGCTCACGGATGCCCGACTTGTCGCCGGTACCCGAGATAGGATTGATTATGAGGAATGCTTTTCGGGGAGTCATCGCTGTATCATACTGAATTCGCCTGCAAAGATAGCAAATTAGAGGCTTTTTTCGGGGAACGGCTTAAAAAAACAAAGGGGGCTCTCGCGAGCGCCCTTTGTCATTTACACATAGTACTTAACGTCAGTGGATTTATTTGATGTCTAATTGGCACTTATGAAAAAGCGTTTTTTATTTGATGTTGGTAATGCAAATTTAATCATAACATTCCATTTTCAAAATGTCAGACGCCCTGTCAGAGAAATAGGCACTCCGACATATTGACACTTTCAAAATGACACGTCGCCACATTCTTGTCACAAAATTGCCACATTCCTCTAACTTTTTGATTGAAAACACACCCATTTTCATTCATTTTGCTATTATTATAAATTATGTTAATGTTCATTCTGCATATTTGTCGCCATTCGATACACATGTTATACAACATGATTATACATACATCTATTGCATATTTAAAACAACTATACTATCTTTGACTTATCATTATTATATCAAAATAATATCATCAACAAATTTACTCTTTCTTACCATGACTACTTCTAATTCCACCATCGCTACCAACCAGTATCCATTCCACGGAAAGGTTGTATCAGGCTTCGCGATGCTCGGCCTTCTCTGCGTGTTTCTTCTTGCTGCGTGGATAGCGCCTCTCGCCCTCTGGGCCGGTTCCGATCCCGGGGTGGCTGCCGCCATCATCGCGCCGTGCACCCTCATATTTACTATAATGTGTATAGGATTCTTCACCCAGCAGCCCAACCAGGCGCGAGTGATGATATGGTTCGGTTCCTATCGGGGCACATTTGACAAGACGGGTTTCTTCTGGGTGAACCCCTTCATGAGCCGCCGCAAAATGTCGCTTCGCATCCGCAACATGGACATAGCCCCTATCAAGGTGAACGACAAGATAGGCAACCCCGTGATGATAGGCATGGTGCTGGTATGGAAAGTGCGCGACACTTACCGCGCCGTGTTCGATATCGATGCTCCTGCTGACGAAGTGGTGGGCAAAGACAATCTGAAGGTTATCGACGGCAAGGACCGCGCGCTTAACTCCTTCGTGAGAATACAGAGCGATGCCGCGCTGCGCGAAGTCACGGGCCATTATGCCTACGACAACGAGACTGCCGACAGCGCTTCGGAAGAAATCACCCTGCGCTCCGGCGGTCACGAAATCAATGAGCGCCTGGAAGAGAAAATCAACGAACGCCTGGCAATGGCCGGAATTGAGGTGGTGGAAGCCCGCATAAACTATCTGGCATACGCGCCTGAAATCGCCGCCGTGATGCTGCGCCGCCAGCAGGCATCGGCCGTCATTGCCGCCCGCGAAAAGATAGTGGAAGGTGCCGTATCAATGGTGAAGATGGCGCTTGACGACCTCGAAAAGCAGGGTGTTGTGCGACTCGACGGAGAGCGTCGTGCCGCCATGGTGAGCAATCTGCTTGTGGTGCTTTGCGCCGACGAACCCGCCCAGCCCGTGGTCAACACCGGAACTCTCTATAATTGAGACCTGAACCGATGAAATCAACGGATTTTCATGGCTGAAAAACAACCGTCAAAGAACTTCCTGCTCCGCCTCGACCGCGCCTCTATGGAGGCGCTCGAGCGGTGGGCGGCCGACGAGTTCCGTTCCGTCAACGGACAGCTGCAATGGATTGTGGCCGACGCGCTGCGGCGCGCGGGACGCGCACCCGGTGTCAGATCGGATGAGTGTACTGGTCCCGACGGCAGCCACGGAGCCTCAGACGGTGACGAAGCGTGCGGAACGGGCGCAGCAGTCTGAGGAAAGGAACGCTCCACAACAGCTCGCGCTCGCCCAGAATGGCCGACAATCTGCGGAAACATACCATCGTAGACACCCAAAGCCCGACACCTGCAGCCAATACAGCCCCCAGAGGCACAAGCGAAGGAACCCCGCCTGCCACTGCAGCGACTGATGTGCCGAGCCACAACCACAGCAGCCATGAGCAGAGGGCTGTGGCCAGATACGGACGCTTTCTGAGATAACGGCGGGTAAATTCACGTCTCACACGGTAAAGGTCGTGGAGCCCGCGGGGATTATATTCCATGGCTGTAACCCGTGCCAGAGGCGAAAGCTCAACGGCCGTATTTTCGCCGGTGGCGATCTCGCTCAGAAACACGTCGTCGTCGCCGAATTTCAGATTAAGCGTGCGCGAGAACCCTTTGTGGTCAAAAAAAAGATGGCGCGCGTATGCCAGATTGTATCCCGTGGCTATGAAAGGATGACCGCAAAGAGCGCCGTTCAGTCCCACCACGGCCGACATGGTCTCGTCGAAAGCGCGTCCGCGCGTGAGCTCGGCATACTCTTCTTCCTCCGGCTTGGCGCTGACTGCGTGCCCTATCACCACTTCCTTGCCTTCCTCGGCAGCCTTGCGCATCATCGCGCGGAGCCAATGGTCAGATTCCACCCGGCAGTTGCCCTCGGTGAACATCAGCATGGGATAGCGTGCAGCCTTCACGGCAAGCGTCAGGCTCAGTTTGCGTCGGCTCAGATTGCGTGAATCCTCCGGAGTGAAAGTCATGTAGAGATTAGGGTAACGCATCTCCAGTTCCGCCACCACATCCTGCGTGTTGTCACAACTGCGGTCATTGACCACTATCACTTCCATCGGCGCGGGATAATCCTGCTCCAGCAGACTCGGAAGCAGAACGCGGAGATTGGATGCGGCAGCCTGCGCGTAGACTATCACCGACACTGCAGGATAACCACTCTCGGGCAGCTCGGCAGAAGCGTCGGATTTCGCCGCGCGGCTCACACGCCTCATGCGGCTCCACATAACCACCGCTGCCAATGCAGCGCAAACCACAGACACACCGAGCGTAATCCACACCCAGAGCGGCAGATTGATATTATATAGACTTGTATAATCGAATTCGGGAAATTGCATATCAGGAAAACTCTTTGGATTGCCAATTTTTACAATGCAAATTTAGCGATAATATGAGTCAATCCGAAAATCCGGCCACAAAATCACAGACCTCCTCTCATGTTTTTTCCAACTCTTCACATCACACCGAATCTTATTGAAGGTTTTTAATTACCTTTGCTGAAAAGCATTCTCAGACCACGGATATATGACAGAGAAAAACAGGCCACAGATTCCGGCTATCATCCATTACTGCTGGTTCGGACGGCAGGAAATGCCTGCCTCTGCGGTCCGTTGCATCGAATCGTGGCGACGCTTTGCCCCGGGCTATCGGTTGCAGAGATGGGATGAGAGCAATTTCGATGTCGATTCCACGGAATATGCGGCCCAGGCCTTCCGCCACCGGAAATATGCCTTTGTAAGCGATGTAGCCCGATTGCATGCGCTTCTGAGCGAAGGGGGCATCTATCTTGATACTGACGTGGAACTACTGAAAACTCCCGATTCATTGAGATCTCACGGAGCCACGACAGGCTTCGAGTCGTCGGGAATGATTTCTACTGCCGTCATATCATCTGAAAAAGACAACCCGCTGCTCCGGGAATTTCTCGACATATATTCCCGGATATCATTTATCGGCAAAGACGGACGTCCCGATCTGACTCCAAACACATTCCGTTTCACAGAATTTCTGGAAACGAAAGGTCTCCGTGCCGACGGTTCGAAGCAATCCGTAGCCGGAATGAATGTTCTTCCATATGAATATCTGAGTCCTCTCAACCAGGAGGGCTACAGGATAGAGTCAACCGCCGATACCATCTGCATCCATCATTTCGAATCAAGCTGGAAATCCCGCCCGTTCCGGCTGAAAAGCAAATTACAGCGCATGATCGGTCCGGCAGCAACCATGAATCTTATAAAGCTCAAACGACTTATTGTTCCACAGTCCTGCGACAGAACACGTTTCTGAATCGCCGGATAACACAAGAAGCACCATAGTAGAATGAAACGAAACAAAACCTCAGTCATATATCACCTCCTGCTGCTGACTGCAGCAATAGCCATCATGCCGTCGTGCCGAGCCAAGCATGACCTCACACTCTTCTCCGACATTGCCGACAAGACCTCGGGACAGCTGCCGGCCATAAACCGGCCCAACTGCATCGAACCGGAAAACGAGCTGATAATAACCGTGAACTCCGAAACGCCGGAAGCCACGGCCGATTTCAATCTGCCGCTTGTCAATCCCGCGGTGCCGGGAGTTTCAGATGCCCTTACATCCCCAAAACTCGCGACCTATACGGTAGATTCACAGGGTTACATAGACTTTCCGAGACTCGGACGCATCAGAGCCGGAGGACTCACCACCGAACAGCTGCGCGACACCCTCACGGAACGGATATCAGAGTACGTAATGGACCCCATGGTAAGCGTTACGCTCACCGGCTACCGAATTGTGGTGATGGGCGAGGTTGAGAAACCGCAGACAATAACCACGCGTGCCCAGCGGTTCAGCGTGCTCGACGCCCTTGCCGAGTGCGGCGGCCTTTCAGACTATGGCCGGAGGGACAATATAATGGTGATGCGCCGAGCCACCGACGGCAACATCGACTACTCACATCTCAATCTACGCCAGAGCGATGTGACCGCGAATCCATATTTCTGGCTCAGAAACAACGATGTGGTGATAGTGTCGCCCAATACGGTGAAGCAGGACAATTCAAAATACAATCAGAACAACGGCTACCGCCTCTCGGTGGTCTCTACCGTGGTCAGCACCATCTCGGTTATCGCTTCGCTTGTAATCGCACTCACTGTAAAATAAATCCGGAAAATGGTTCGCACCGACCGTCTGGCAATATGGATTCTTATCGTCACGTTTGTACTTCTGATTCCGGGCATACGGTTTCTTAAGTTTACCGACGAACTTGCTTGCGCAGCCCTGCTGACTCTCGCATGCGCCGACACCATAGCCAATGGCCGCGCCGCCCGTTTCAGGCTGCTGTGGTATGTAATAGCCATCGCCTTTTTCTATCTCCTCTACACTTTGGCATTCTGCCACTTCAACACCACCGGAGCGGTATGCGGAGATTTCATAATAGAAATGAAGCCTTACATTCCTTTTGCCGTAATGCTCGGACTGGCGCCCCGCCCCACCGTCACCGAACTGACTGTGCTGAAATGGGCTGCCGTGACAAATGCCGCCGCGGCAACCCTGTGTATGCTCTGCGGCCTGACGGATGCCGTCCTGCACCATCCGCTCTACGGAGGCGCCGTGATTTTCATTTCCATGCTTGTCTATGTCTATTCCTGCTGGGCACTCGAGCCTACGGGACGCGGCGCGCGGCGCTGTCTGGCCGTCGCAACAGTGATGATTCTGTGCGGACTGGCATGCACGCGCTCCAAATATTACGGCGAAGCTGTGGTTGCGCTTTTCTTCCTGTGGGTTTACCGTCCCGGCATGTTCCGGAGAATTAACATGCGCAGCGTGGCCATTGCCGCGATTCTGATTCTGCTGGTGGGTGCGGTGTCATGGAGTAAGTTCAACTTCTACTTCATAACCGGAGCCTCTGCCGGTCTGGACCGCGACACAATCCAGTCATTCGCGCGCCCCGCCCTCTACGGCACCTCCCTGCTCATTCTCTGCCATTACATTCCGTTCGGCTCGGGCCTGGCCTCCTTCGCCTCCTATTTCTCCACTCAGCCATACTCTTCGCTCTACTTCCGCTACGGCCTCGACAAAATATACGGCCTATCCCCGATGAACCACGAATTTGTCTGCGATGCCTTCTATCCGTCGCTGGCGCAGACGGGCATAGCGGGCGTAGGGCTGTTCGTATGGTTCTGGGTATATATCGCGTCACTGCTGATGCGGCTGTTGAAGACAGATCCCGGACGCTTCCGCCTCCCCTTTGCCGTAGGAGCGCTCGTGATTGTATTCATTATGATTGAAAATGTGGCTTCCACTCTTTTCACCCAGTCGTCAGGACTCGTGGCTATGTGCCTGCTCGGCATAATCTGCGGCATGGCGCCTGAGAAGGCACGCGAAAAGAAGCCGGAACCACGAATTATCAGATAACCCTCCCAACCACTCATACAAATGAAATCCAACGAAAACGCAATCGACCTGCGCCGGTTTCTCCGCCAGGCAAAAAAATCAATCTGGGTCTACATCTGTTCGCTGATATTCTTCGGCGCCCTGGCCGGTTATTATATTTACCGGGCCATGCCGCAGTATGTGGTGGAAGGGGCAATGCTCATCGAGGACAGTTCGGAAGAAGCGTCGGCCGTGAAAAGCGCCGGACCGCTCTCGGCCATGATGCGTACGTTCTCGGTAGGCGGATTCAGCACCTCGTCGGTGGACAACGAAGTGCATCTGGCCGGAAGCCGCGACGTGATGCTGCGCACCGTGCGTGCCCTTCAGCTCAACCGCCTTTATATCGGGCGCGGTGCCGACGGCCGCCGCAGCGTGCTCTATCCGTCGCCGGTGATAGTAGAGACGCCTGATGAGTTCTTCGACACGCTCGGTGTCTCTTTCAACGTCGACATTACTTTTGCATCCGGTAAAGCCGACATAAAAATCAGCAAGGGATTCATACCCCATACAGTGGCCGAGGTGAACGGCACATCTCTCCCCGCGGTCGTGGAAACTCCATGGGGGCCGCTTACAGTGGCCTATAGCGATACCACCGCGGCTCCGCTGCCGGAGAGAATCAAGGCTGTGGTGTGTGGCAACGAGGCGGCAGCCCATCGTCTCTATGATGAAGTGTCAGTGGAGGTCAACGACAAGATGGCCGATATTGTAGACCTCTCCATGAAATATCCTTCGCGTAAGCTGGGCATGGCCATTGTCAACACCCTGATGGAGCAATATATCTCCAAGCGCTCGGATCGGCGCCGCCAGACGGCCGCCGAGGCAATCGACTATTACAATGAGCGTATAGCCGCTGTGGCCGCGGAGCTTGCTCAGGCCGAGAAACTGTCGGCCGACTATCGCCGCGCAAAAGGCATCACCGCAATCGAACAGGAAGCGGAGATAATGGCCACGGCCAAGCTCGAAGGAACAATGGAGGCCGTGAAGGCCCGCAGCGAGATTGACTATTACACCCGCGTGCTCGAAACTGTGCGTGGCCGTCTGGGCAAGAACACGCTCATTCCGCAGATAGAGTCGTTTCGCGACACGAGCGTGGCCCTCTACAATTCTCTGATAGAAAACCGTGTGGCCCTGGAGAAATCGGCACGTCCCGGCAACCCGGCCCTTGAAAAGCTCAACACACGCATAGCCATGCTCAGCGCCAGCATAGGCGAGAATGCCTCCAAAGTCATCGACAAGGCCCGCAACGACCTCGACGTGAAGCAAAGGATAGTAGGCACCGCGGGGTCACGCCTGAGCCAATACCCCGAGATGGAACGCGAATACGCATCGCTGCTGCGCGACAGCGAATTCAAAAACCAGCTTTATCTCTTCCTGCTCCAGAACCGCGAGAACGCCGTGCTCAAGCTCTACGCCAACTCCAATCCCGCCTATATATTTGAGCCGGCCTACACCCTGCCGAAACCAAGCCCGGTGAAACCCGCACTCGCCGCGCTCGCCGCCTTGCTTATGGGACTGGTGATGCCTTCTATATGGGTTATTTTAAGGATGCACCGTAACGATTCTATTTCCGAGCCAATGGATGTAGCGTTTCTCGGTCTTGAAGAGAGAACTATCAGAATCAGCGCAGAAGGCAAAAATATCAACAGATTGCGTTCATTGCTCGTGACAAATCCGGAACGAAGAGTGATTTATCTGGCGACCCCATCTGAAACGGATCGCAGATTCGTTGATCAGCTTCGACACTCCTTTACCGATGCCGGGCTCACCCTTAGTCTGACTGACGATGCAAAGAACAATTCAGATCTTCTCCGTCAAGCCACAGCAGCAACGGCCCCAGAAGACTATTACCTCCTGCATGTGCCCGACAGCCAGGAATTAGCTGAAATCTCATCTCTTCTCAACCGGCCGGAAGCCGAACTGCTCGTACTTCTTCACAACGGCCTGACAGACCGCAGGCAACTGCGGACGATTCTAAGAGGAATGAGAACCGACAAAATCATCTTGGCTATAGTGCATCCGAACTAACGCCCAGCGGAAGCCTCCACAATGAACCTCACACTTGCGGAATCGGTTGGATAAGGGGGCTCCACTGTCTCCGGCGGCAGAATAGCCAGGTCAATACCGGAACCGAGACGGCTGAGAATCCCTGCCGCACGAAAAGTGTTGCTGTCGTTGGGCACCACCCGGGTATCATGCTCATTGGTCACACTCACCACATGCCGAAGTTTTATACCGGCTTTTGCAATCTCAGGCAGAAGATCTATCGGATTCTGCCTGTAGGCCAGGGCATCCTCATCTGAGCCGAAACCATACAGTTCTTTCAGCTCAATCCAGTTGGGCGCCGATCCGGGCCATTGCATGGGCCATGTGGTAAAATCCTAATCCACGGATTTCCTTCAAGCGGCTCAGTGGGAAGTGCCACCACAAGCGTCCATTTCCCAATGGGAAAAGTCGATGTGGGAAATCCCCGCCATGTACTCCCTACCGCCTCGGTCTTTTTCCAGGGGGTATCGGCCGTATTCTGGGCTTCGAGATCCTGGGCGGATGCAGACAGCAAGAGAGCTCCGCATATCAGGAAGCGTAATGCGCCTTTCATTTTATACGTAGCTTCACAAGCAATCCCTTGTGGTCGGTGGGCCAGACGTCGAGAGGTTCAATGAAGCGGTCGGAGGTCTGTTCGGTCACCACTTTCGAGCGTACAACGCTCTCTTTCGGGCCGAATATCACGGCATCCTCAATCTTTACACCCGGGCTTACCCAGATATAGTCTATACGGTCGCGCTCGTCGGCTTTGGGAGCCCAAGTAACCTTCTCCGGCGCCATGCCCGGCACATTGGAGGGATAAGTGAATCCCGGATATGCAAGCACATCGGGATAATGCGTGCGATAGGTGTCAACGAAGCCGGCCTCCTCAAGGAGCGTTGTCACCGTCCAGGGCACGATAAATCCGTGGTGGTCGAACATATCGGCCGTAGTAGCGGTCCAGTCGCGGTGGGATGGTTCGTTGAAATCACCACCGAGAATCACGGTGTAGCCTGCCGCCATATCCTTTTTGGCCTGCTTGATAAACAGTTTTATTGCGTCGTCGCGCTGCGAACGCACATTGCGCTCGAGAACCTCCTCGACCGTTGTCGGAATGGGGATTTCTTTCCAGGTGGAACCGTCGTAACCGCGCACATTGTAATATGCGTCGTCCAGATAGTCAAGATGGGCCGTGTACACTGCCAGTTTCTTGCCTTCTTTCTCGGCGAGCAGACGGTAAATGCTTCCGTGGTCGTTGCCTAAAGGAAACACGGTGAGAGTATCGGTGATCGGATAGCGGCTGAGAAGACCGGTGTCGTCGCTGCGGAACGAATGATATTCCACGCCCTTTGACTTCAATGCCTCCACCAGCGAGGCCGTATAGTCAACGCCATTATAATTGCGCACCTCGCTCAGTGTCACAAAATCGGGCTGCAGCCGCGCAATCTCCTCGACTATGGCATTGGCACCGCCTTTTACGGATGTTCCCTCCTGCCAGATGTTCCATTGCAGCACACTTACTTCCGTATCCTTGGCGCCCGCGCACACTGCTGCCGCACACATCAGCGCCACACACAATATTTTTTTCATCTCGGTTTGATTTTGGGTTTCTACACGCAAATTTCGTCATTTTCACTGAAATTTGGAATCACAATCCCCTTATTGCATTATTTTTGGCGATGAATGCACCTAATCTGCTCTAAATTGATAACTTTGTGAAAATATGGAAATAGGCTATGGAAAAAAGCAAACGAATACTGGTGGTTGACGACGAGGAAACACTGTGCGAGGCACTGAAATTCAATCTGGAAGAGGAAGGCTTCGAAGTGGATACCGCTCTGAGCGCCGAAGAGGCTCTCTGCCTTGACCTTGCGAGCTACAATCTGGTGATTCTCGACATCATGATGGGCGAAATTTCAGGCACACGCCTTGCCGGAATAATGAAATCAAAGCCCGAAACCGCAGCCATACCGATAATATTCTGCACGGCACGCGACTCGGAGGACGAAATGGTAAAAGGCCTCGACCTCGGCGCAGACGACTACATAACCAAGCCTTATTCCATACGCAACATCATTGCTCGCGTAAAAGCCGTGCTCCGCCGCTCTACCGCCATTCCCGAGAAGCCCTCCCACAGCATAAGTTTCGAGGGGCTGACCGTGGACCCTATGAGCAAGACCTGCAATGTCGACGGCCAGTATGTGAAAATGCCCCGAAAGGAATTCGAAATCCTCCTCACACTGCTCAAGAACCGGGGACGCATTTTCTCCCGCGAAGAGCTGCTGAACCTCATCTGGCCCGACGAGGTGGTGGTGGTTGACCGCGTGGTCGACGTCAACATCACCCGCATCCGCCGCAAGATAGGCCGCTACGGCTCCCACATAACCACACGCTCAGGCTACGGCTATGGGTTTGTAGATTAGACTGTAGATTAATTCCCCCTTTAACCGATATTCATCATGAAACAGACCCTCCGAATCCCTTACGCCCGGCGCCTTTATCTCTGGCTTCTCGGCTACTCCGCCATCATCCTCGGATGCTTCCTTATCTTCCAGTACCACCGCGAACGCGAATTCAAGTCGGCCGAGCTCGATGCCCAGCTCCAGATTGTCAATTCCTATATCCTCGACGAGCTTGAGCGCGGCAAGGAGATGAAAGATGTGAGTCTCGACGGGCTGCACCCCTTCGGAGATCTCAGAGTGAGTGTGATCGACGGCAAGGGCAATGTGATATACGACAACAGCCTCGACGCGCTGCCGCACGACAGCCATCTCCGGCGGCAGGAAATACGCGACGCCCTGTCGCGCGGCACAGGATTCACCGTGCGCCGCCACAGCCAGAGCACGGGACTGACGTATTTCTATTCGGCCCGCAAAGGAGAGAACGGCTACGTGGTGCGAACTGCCGTCCCCTACTCCGTAACGCTCAGCAGCCTCCTGCAGGCCGACTACGGCTTTATCTGGTTCATGTGTGTTGTGACTCTGGTGATGTGTGTTCTCGGATTTTTCGCCACCCGCCGACTGGGACAGCACATCTCACGGCTTAACCGCTTTGCCGAAAATGCCGAAAAGGGGCTGAGAATCTACGATACCGAACCGTTCCCTCACGATGAGCTCGGCGACATCTCCAACCATATAGTCCGGCTCTATGCCTCGCTGCAGAAAGCCGTGGCAGACCGCGACCGGGAGCATTCAGCCGCGTTGAAACAGGAACGCGAGAAAGAGCGCATAAAGCGGCAACTCACCGATAATATAAACCACGAGCTCAAGACGCCTGTGGCATCGATAAGGGTGTGTCTGGAGACACTGCTCACCCACCCTTATCTCAGCCGCGAGAAGCGCGAGGAGTTCCTGAAACGCAGCTTCACGAATATCGACCGCCTGAGCAAGCTCCTGGCCGACGTGGCGCTCATCACCCGCATGACCGAAGGCGGCGATGCCATTGCGCGCTCCCGCGTAGACCTCACGTCTTTGATTATCGACACCATCCAGGACTGCCGCCCCGCAGCCCAGAAAGCAGAAATAGAGATAAAGATGGATATTGAGCGTGAGCTTAAGATGAGAGGCAACGCACAGCTGCTCACATCGGTGTTCCACAATCTCATATACAATGCCATTGCCTATAGCGGAGGCTCGGAAATATGCATCTCGGTGAAACAGGCCAACACCAAGCGGTGCACCCTTACGGTCTCCGACAACGGCACCGGAGTGGATCCCGTGCATCTACCCCGCATATTCGAGCGTTTCTACCGCGTTGACAAGGGCCGCTCTCGCGCGGCGGGAGGCACCGGCCTCGGCCTTTCGATAGTGAAAAATGCCGTCCTGCTCCACGATGGAAAAATCTCAGTAGAGAACCGTCCCACAGGAGGTCTGCTCTTCACAATCACGTTCCCTCTGGTATATTAGAGCTTGTTTAATATTTAATATTTCATATTAAGTTCAAACTTCTGCAATATTTTTGAAACATCAGTTGGGTTACTTTGTTTTCGAATCAAAGACGTAACTCAACATGGACATTCTGTTTCTCTGTATTGTAATATTCCTTTTTCTGCTCGCCATCTTCGATCTTTCGGTTGGCGTGAGCAATGATGCTGTCAATTTTCTCAATTCGTCGCTGGGCTCCAAGGCAGCCTCTTTCAAAAGAGTGCTGATAGTGGCATCGATAGGCGTATTCATTGGCGCCGCCATGAGCAACGGCATGATGGACATTGCACGGCACGGTATATTCCGACCGGAGCATTTCTCCTTCTACGACCTCATCTGCATATTCATGGCAGTGACGGTAACTGATATAATCCTTCTGGATATCTTCAATTCGCTGGGCATGCCCACCTCCACCACGGTTTCGATGGTGTTTGAGCTTCTTGGCGCCACATTCGCGGTAGCCCTCATCAAGATGGCCGGAGGCATTGACCTAGGATTCAACGAGCTTCTCAATACCGAGAAAGCCCTCCAGGTGATTCTCGGCATTTTCCTCTCGGTGGCCATAGCGTTTGTGTTCGGCACAATAGTGCAGTTTATATCGCGACTCATTTTCACGTTTAACTACAAGAACAATCTCAAGTGGAAGATAGGCATTTTCGGAGGCATCTGCATCACAGCCATCATCTACTTCCTGCTGCTCAAGGGCGCGAAGTCCCTCACCTTCATGACTCCGGAAGTGAAGCAGTTTATCGGCGAGCATACGGGCATGATACTCTTAGCCTCGTTTGTGTTCTTCACCCTGCTCATGCAGCTGCTCCATGCGCTGAAGGTCAACGTGCTCAAAGTGGTGGTGCTCACCGGCACATTCGCTCTCGCGATGGCATTCTCGGGCAATGACCTCGTGAACTTCATAGGCGTGCCGCTCACCGGTCTGGCCTCATATCAGGACTATGCGGCCAACGGCGCCGGCGACCCTCACGGATTCCTGATGGGTTCGCTCAACGGGCAGGCCAATACCCCGGTCTACTTCCTGATAGGAGCCGGCGTGATAATGGTAGCGTCGCTGGCCACCTCCAAGAAAGCTCGCAATGTCACCAAGACCGAAATAGGACTTGGCTCCAGCCAGACAGGCGACGAGATGTTCGGCTCCTCGCGCATAGCCCGTCGGCTGGTGCGCTGGTCGCTCTCGGTAATCGCCTGGGTCAGAAACATCACACCCCCGCGCGTGCGCCATTGGTTCAACCGCCGCTTCAACACCGACGAGGCCATAATGGACAGCGGAGCCGCCTTCGACCTCATACGCGCCTCGATCAACCTGGTGCTGGCCGGTGCGCTCATAGCCCTCGGCACATCGCTCAAGCTGCCTCTGTCCACCACATTCGTCACCTTCATGGTGGCGATGGGCTCCTCACTCTCCGACAAGGCATGGAGCCGTGAAAGCGCCGTGTTCCGCATCACAGGTGTGATATCCGTGATAGGCGGATGGTTCCTCACGGCAGGCGTAGCGTTTATCGGCGCCGCCATTATCGTCTCGCTCATGCACTATGGCGGCCACTGGATGATGTTTGCTCTCGCTCTGCTCACCATCTTCCTGCTCATACGCAGCAACCGCCGCTTCCGCCGCCGTCAGGCCGAAGATAAGGGCGACACCCTGTTCCAGACCATCCTCAACACCGAGGATAAGGAAAAAGTGTGGGAACTCCTGCTCATCTATATCACCGGACAGCAGCGGCAGTTTCTTAATTATGCCTCTACCACCTACAGCGCCGTGACCGAAGCTTTCGCCTCGGAAAACGTCAAGGTGCTCGGCAAAGCGGCCTCCAGCCTAATCCGGCAGAAAAACTCGCTGAAAAACACTCGCCGCAAGGAAACCCTTGGCCTCCGCAGAATCCGGCGAGAGACCGCCATCGAGATGAGCGCCTGGTTTCACCTCTCCAACAACTGCTGCATGAGCATGCTCTACAATCTCAGCCGAATCAACGAGATATGCCGTGAGCACGTCGACAATAACTTCATGCCGCTTCCCGAAGCCTATCGCCTCGAATACAACGAAGTGCGTTCCCGCACCGACACACTGTTCAACGACACCCTTGCAATGATCGACACCGGTGCGTTCGAAACCATTCCGATGCTGCGCCGCCACTGCGACGAGATAAAAGACTACATAGCCGCCGTGTACCATCGCCTCCAGAACAGACTGCGCGAGGACAATCCCGCCTCCATGACGGTGCTCTACGTCTACATCAACGTGCTTCAGGAAACGCAGGAAATGGTTTCGACCATAAGAAAATACCTCCGCGCCTACGCCAAACTCCACGGCGCCGAAGCCAATCCCCGCCCCATAGTAACCGTCTCCGCCTGAAGATTCAATTTAGTTGGATACGGCCCGATATCCCAGGCTGCCGCCACTATGCGAGGCGCGCATGCTCCGCAGCTTGCCTCGCATAGTGGCGACTACCTCTTTGTCCGGAGGCTCTCGCCCCCGGTTGTAAAAAAATCGCGCATCCTGCGCTTTCCCGCCTCGGGATGACTGACGCACTCACCGGTCTGAAAACATCAACGGCCTGAGTCCGACACATCCGGAGGCCAACAGTGAAGAGACACACAATAATAAACTTCACAACAAGAAGTTATACAGCAGACAGATGCGCAGTATGGAGCGAGGTGAGCTTCGGAGCGTGCGAGCCTCGTCGGACGCGTCAGTATGGGTCTCTATATTAAACTAAGCTATTATCTTTCTAACACTCGCCATACGCAAAGCTACAACAAACCACAGCTTACTGCTTATTTTTTACTATTTTTCAGATATTTGTCAAGCCATGAGTAGGCTTGTTCTCTTATCTCTTTGGGAAAACTATGTCTTCCTTTGTTTTCTTCAAAAAGCATAGTCCGGATTTCAGATCCAAGGTTTTCTGACAAATAGGCATTTTTGAAAACTGATAATTCGTCCTCTGTTGTCTTGTCATTAGGATCCGGTTCTCCATCACCCCATTGGTGTGCGCCTTGAATAATGAAAAAAGCACGTGGTGATATTTTGCCAACAAAATCATGAGTATCGACATCTCTACAGACACTACCAGGCATTGCAAGTGAACCGAAAACTCCGCCGGGGCGATTATAATCCCAATAACTATTCATCTCCATTGTTCCACAATTTGCGACAGAAGCTTTCAATCTCGTATCGTAGAACACAAAATAAGACATGACATTCGCTCCTGCCGAGTGCCCGATAGCTCCGATATTTTCAGGATCCACTTCGGGCAAAGAGACAAGAACATCAACAGCTCTTGAAATAACGGCTGCCCCCTTTCAATTGGACCTTTTCGAGCGTATCGAGCTGTAGCGCCTGACGCACAGGCATCTCGCCTAAAATCTCCATTAAAGCCTCTCTATCATGTGCTGCCATAGTAATAGCCGAAAACCACATAAAAATAATAATGACTATTCGTATCATAGTTGAGCAAGTTTTAATATTATAAATATTTATCCTATTGTTACTTTAATGTATACACAGTCAGAGACAATCTCATTTTTTAGCCTGTCGTAATTCTTCTTCTACGAGGCGCACACGCGCTTGCAGTTCTTCGGCCGACGGAAGCAGATTCGAGGAATCTATCTGCACATTGTCGTATGAAGCCACACCCATCGGAGTCTGTATGCCTTTGAACGCCCAACGTACATCGGTTTCGTCCTTATCACTACAAATCAACAGGCCAGTCGTAGGGTACGGTTACCAACGATAAGCTCTTTCTGCCGTCCCACAAACGCAAAACCGGTGCCGAGTTCAAGCAGGAACCGGGTAATATTCTGTTCCAGAGCCGCCTCAAGCTGTTCTTCCCTGTAATTGACCGGAACGGTTATAAATCCGAAGTCATAATTGTCTTTCGTTATTTCCTGCGCCATGCGGCATTGAGCCTCAGGCAAATATTCCGAAAAATTGCTTATTGCCTTTCCATGCGATTTATATAGATTGGCCTTCAGTGAGTTGTCCAATGTCTGACGGCTCCAACCACCCAATATACACTCACGCAAATAAAAGATTGCCTCATCAATCGACTTGCATTTAGTGATAATATCCACTTGATGACGCCACGGTACCAGTTCAAGCACAAAGGGTAGTCCGAATTCTCCACCAACTTGGTGCAGTTTTATAACCGGATGATTAGCCGGAAGTTGCAATTCTCCACCAGCTTGGTGGAGTTTTTCGGCAGCCTATGTGGAAGAAAAGAACAAATACCATTTCTTCATCGCCCAAAGATTTGTAGTCCCAAAACCTTTAGCCTTCGGAAAGGCTTCCTGTAAGTCCAGACTCAGTTGTTCTACAACTCCACTCCCCCATCTTTTCTCAGCCTTGAGTGTCACAAGATCTCGTCCGATACTCCAGTTAAAACGTAGTTTCTCTGTGTTGATCTTAATGGATGCTTTGATTTGAGCAGAAACGTAGCGTCGCTTGATTTCAGATATCCAAGCGGCATAGTCAGCGTCAATTCTGAAATCATTGACTCTGACAATATGGGGTTCGTTATTGTGAGGTATATCAGCCATCGCATCGCAAAATTAACACAAATCACTGATATCCACAAGCTAATAGGAGGCGTAAAGGGTGACGGGGTACGAAATTCGGAATATAATCGCTATATTTGCAGTCAGCAAGAAATGAAACGCAAGGTATGCATAATCACAGGCACCCGCGCCGAGTGGGGACTGCTCTCCGGAGTGGCCCACGAGCTCGCGTCGCGGCCTGACGTCGAGCTGCAGATTGTGGCCACCAATATGCACCTTGACCCGGCCTACGGCATGACCGTCAACGAAATCACCGGCGCCGGGTTCACGGTCAACGCCCGCGTTCCCCTCCCTGCTACCGACGGCACCCCGGCGTCGACCGTGAAGGCCATGGCCGCCTGCATGGCGGGAATGGCTGACGCACTGCAGCGTCTGTCGCCGGATATCGCCGTGATTCTCGGCGACCGCACCGAAATGCTTGCTGTGGCCTCGGCGTGCGCTGTGAGCGGCGTGCCGATAGTGCATATCCACGGAGGCGAGGTGACCGAAGGCGCAATCGACGATTCCATACGCCACGCCATAACCAAGCTTTCAGCCCTTCATCTCACTGCCACTGAGGACTACCGCCGACGTGTGATTCAGCTCGGCGAGGACCCTGCCAAAGTGATAAACACAGGTGCGCCGGGCGTTCACAACGCTCTTAATGTCGCGCCCATGGATGCCGAAGAACTTTGCCGCTCGATAGGCTTTCAGCTTGACCGCGACACCATTCTTGTGACCTTCCACCCGGCGACACTCGACCCCGCCGACCCGGCCGACCGTTTCGAGCAGCTTCTCGAAGCCTTGGACACTCTTCCCGCTGTAAGGGTGCTGTTCACCTATCCCAACAACGATTCACGCGGGCAGAAGCTCATAGCCATGATCGAAGACTATGTGGCTTCCCATCCCTATAACACCGCCTCCATCCCCTCGCTGGGCATGCGGCGTTATCTGTCGGCCCTGCGGCTCGTTGGCGCCGTGGTGGGCAATTCATCAAGCGGCATAATAGAAGTCCCATCGATGGGAATACCCACCGTTGACATAGGCATGCGCCAGAGAGGGCGCACAGCCGCCGAGAGCGTGATCCACTGCGGCGACTCGGCCACGGAAATCGCCTCGGCTATACAGCTGGCACTGTCTCCGGCCATGCAGGAAAAGGCAAAGCACGTCAGCAATCCCTATTACCGTCCCGACACGCTTCGCCTGGTGACCGATGCCATAGCCCTCACACCACTCGAAAATCTCAGGACAAAGAAATTTCACGACATCTCATTCTGAACCGATGGACAACCATACACTGTACGTGATTCCCGCTCGCGGCGGCAGCAAAGGCATTCCCGGCAAAAACATCAAGCCGCTCGGAGGACGCCCGCTGATACACTATACCATAGATATAGCCCGGCAGCTTGCTCCCGACTCGCATATAATCGTTTCCACCGATTCCGAAGAAATAGCTTCGGTGGCACGGCAGACCGGCCTGCCGGTTGACTACATGCGCCCGGCCGAACTCGCCACCGACACCTCCGGCAGCCGCGAGGTGATAATCGACGCGATGGACTGGGAAGCAGCCCGCGGCATCGCGTTTGACCGCGTAGTGCTGCTGCAACCCACCTCGCCCCTGCGCACCGTGGCCGATGTAGAAGCGTGTCTGGAGCGCTATACTCCGGAGGCCGACATGGTGGTGAGCGTGATTCCCGCCAAGTCAAACCCATATTACAACTGTTTCGAGACCGATTCCGACACCGGACTGCTCCACATATCCAAAGGCTCCGGACTCTACGTGCGCCGTCAGGACGCCCCGGAGGCCTGGGAATACAGCGGCTCGGTATATGTGATAAACCCCGACTCTATCCGTCGGTATGCGCTCGGAGCGATGCCCCGCCGCGTTCCGTGCCCCACCGACGCATCCCGCGCCATCGACCTCGACACTCCTCTGGACTGGGAGGTGGCCGAAGCCGTGATGCGCCACCTCAGAGCCGAATCTTAAACGACACAAACGATGGACCGACATATAATTGCCTCAGACTGTTCGCTGCTCAAAGCCCTCGACATGCTCAACGCACTGTCGGGCGGAGTGATGACGCTTTTTGTCACCGGCGCGGACGGCACTATGGTGGGGACGCTCACCGACGGCGACGTGCGCCGCGGGCTATTGAAAGGAGCACAGCTCACCGACCTGGTGGAGCGCGTGATGAACCGCTCGTTCCGTGCTCTGCGTCCTGCGGCGGAAAACGATGTGGAGAGCATCCGCGCCATCCGGCGCTGCGGAGTGAAACTCATACCCCGCCTTGACGCCGAAGGACGCATCCTTGAGATAATGGACCTTACGGCCACCACCACCCGACTCCCCCTCAGCGCCATCCTCATGGCCGGAGGCAAAGGCGAACGGCTGCGGCCCATGACCCTCACCACTCCCAAACCGCTGCTCAAAATCGGCTCAAAAGCCATAATCGACTATAATATCGCGGCCCTCGCGCGCGCCGGCATCTCGGATGTATCAGTTACCGTAAACTACCTTGCCGAGCAGCTTGAGGCGCATTTCAGTGCGCCCGTGGAAGGCATAGCCGTGAAATGCGTGCGCGAACGGGAGCCGATGGGCACCATAGGCTCTGCAGCCCTTGTGAAGCGGTGTGACCCTGACGGCGCCACACTGGTGATGAACTCCGACATCCTCACTACCCTCTCGCTCGAGGACATGTATCTGGCCCATCTCAAGTCGGGAGCGGCAATCACTATAGCCGCCATTCCTTACAACATTTCCGTTCCATATGCCATTCTCTCCACCGACGACACAGGCCGCGTGACCGGTCTGCAGGAAAAGCCCTCCTATTCCTTCTATGCCAACGCCGGAATATACATCATATCCAACCGTCTGCTCGACGCCCTGCCACCGACCGGACGCACCGACGCCACCGACCTTATCGAGGCGGCCATTGCCGACGGACAGCATGTGGGCTACTTCCCCATATCCGGCACATGGATCGACATAGGCTCTCCAACGGATTTCGCACACGCATCCGAACTTATGAGCCACCATCTCGTCCTCTCCTCCTAACTTTTCCACCCTCCGGGGCGTTAAATTACCAAATTCAAGCAACTATGGCTGATTCCAATTTTATAGATTACGTGAAAATCCTTTGCCGCTCGGGCAAGGGAGGCGCCGGCTCACGCCATTTCCACAGAGCCAAATATGTGCCGAAAGGCGGACCCGACGGCGGCGACGGCGGCCGCGGTGGCCACATCATACTGCGTGGCAATTCCCACATGTGGACTCTCCTGCCCCTGAAATTCAACCGCCATATTTTTGCCGGCAACGGTCAGAGCGGCGGCGCCGACCGCAGCTCGGGAAAAGACGGCGCCGACGTGGTGGTGGAAGTGCCCTGCGGCACCGTGGTCTATGACGCCGACACCGGCGAATTTCTCTGCGAGGTGAACTACGACGGCGAAGAGATAAAACTGCTGCGCGGAGGCCGCGGAGGTCTCGGCAACTGGCATTTCAAAAGCTCCACCAACCGCACGCCCCGCTACGCCCAGCCAGGCGAACCGGCCATAGAAAAAAGCGTTGTGCTGGAGCTCAAGCTCCTTGCCGACGTTGGCCTGGTTGGGTTCCCAAACGCGGGAAAATCTACCCTGCTGTCCGCCCTCTCGGCCGCGCGGCCCAAGATTGCCGACTATCCTTTCACCACAATGGAACCGCAGCTGGGCATTGTGAGCTATCGCGACAACCGCTCGTTCGTGATGGCCGATATTCCCGGAATCATAGAGGGAGCAAGTGAGGGCCGTGGCCTGGGACTGCGCTTCCTGCGCCACATAGAGCGCAACGCAGTGCTGCTCTTCGTGGTGCCGGCCGATGCCGACGATATCGCCGAACAATACCGCATACTGCTTGGCGAACTTGAGAAATTCAATCCGCAGCTCATGGACAAGGAGCGCATACTGGCCGTATCGAAATGCGACATGCTCGACGACGAGCTGATGGAGGAAGTGCGCGCCACGCTCCCCGAAGGTGTACGCTCTGTGATGATTTCGGCAGTGACCGGCATGGGACTCACCGAGCTTAAGGACGTTCTGTGGGCAGCCGTGACCGACGACCGCAACCGTATAGCCGTCAGCACCATCACCCACCGGCCGCTCGACGGCCATCACCGCGTGCGCGAGGAAGACGAATTCATATTCGACAAGGCTCCGCAGATGCCTGATGACGACGGCGACAATCTCGACTACGACGATTTCGATGATGACGAGTTTTTCGGCGACGAATATAGCGAAGATGATTTCCACCCCGAGGATTCAAACATTGATCCGCTGAATGACGAAGCCTGACCTTCTCCGGCTACATCTGCCGGCCGGAGCCGTCGCATTCACCACACTGCGCGGTTGTGCGGATGCCACGCTCCCCTACGACGGCCTGAGCATCTGCACTTACACCGGCGACGACCCCTTGCATGTGGCCGACAGTCTCGCCGCCCTCTCCTCCTGCACCGGACTCCCGTCAGAGAGGATAGTCTCCGCACGCCAGACCCACTCCGTGAACGTAGCCTATGTGTCGCATCCCGCGGTGTTTGAAAACACCGACGCTCTTGTGTCGGACCGCCCCGGGATTGCAATAGGCGTGCATACGGCCGACTGTGTCCCGGTGGTGCTTTTCGATCCCGTGGCGCGTATTGTCGGCGCGGTGCATTCGGGCTGGCGCGGAACCGTAGGGCGCATCAGCGCCACGGCTGTCCGCGGCATGTGTGCTCGCGGAGCCACTCCCGCCAGCATACATGCCGCCATGGGCCCGTGCATCTGCCCCGATTGTTTCGAGGTCGGCGAAGAAGTGGCCCAGGAATTCATCAAGGCAAATCTCGGCAGTTTCGTAATAAGAAAACCGGGAGTCAAACCTCATATAGACCTCCCCGCAGCCGTTGCCGCCACCCTCATGGAATCCGGCTTAGCAAAAAACAACATCGCCCTCCCGCCGGAATGCAGCCGCTGCCGCCCGGACCTCTTCTTCTCAGCCCGTCGCCTCGGGACCTCCTCCGGCCGCACCTTCACCTTCATCTATCTGAAAAACCGATAAACATGAAACGGTGCTGTTGTATTCTGCTACTTTCTATAGTAGCAACGGCTATTTTTGCCGAGATTCCTACCCGTTATTATGTTGGAAAAACAGCCAAACGAGAGCAAAGTCTGTCAGCATCCATCGGAGAAGAAGCCACTCGAATCAGTCTTGTACGTTACCATGACGGAAAAAGAACCGACAATCTCATTTTGCCCGGCCATTGTTACCTTTTATCATTCTGGGCAACATGGTGCGGTAACTGTCTGGCTGAGTTAAAGCCCGAATTTATCCCCTCAATAACCAACCTTTTCCGTGACAATCCCAACTTCCATTTTATTCCTATCTGCATAGACTCTTCATCAGAGGATTTACAAAAATTCTTTAGTCACGAGCCGGGCAGCAGATGGTCGCATCTAGCGGAAATCACGTATTTAGATACTGACCGCAACGTAAATGAACAGTATGGAGAAAGTGGAGTTATGCCATTGAATGTTGTAATCGGCAGGGATGGGCGAATTCGTTTTATTCATTCCGGAGCTATCCTGGACCAAAAAGGATTGACGGAATTATACGATGCAATAAAATCCGGTCTTTAGACCCCATCACACTGCTATACTAAATCAATAAATTCGTCAACCGTCGGTTCCGGCCGGCGTTAGGGCTCCGGGAGGGGGCGGCGGGGGAAGGCGTCGATGAAGCTGCCTGGGGTGGCGTTGTAGATGCGGGCACCGATGGCGTCGGCATAACGGCGGATGCGGTGGTAGGCGCGGAAGGCGATGTGGAAACTCAGCATCATGTCGTGCAGCCGGATGTTGCTGTAGAGGCTCGTGACACGTTTTGTCTCGCTTTCGCTTTCCTTGTAGAAATGGGGCTGTACGGTCACCACCATATTATTTTCATCAACCTCGAGGGTGCGCGTCCAGCTGTGGTCAGCTCCCGCAAGATAAATCTCGCGATAACCCGCTTTCAGACCAATCATTATAGCGGCGATAAGCACATTACGCGGACGAGGCATTCCCAATCCTGATTTATAGGCCATACGCTCGAACCATCCGAAGCCTTCCACTCCCACGGGATTGAAACGCTCAATCCTCACATGTCCGGCCACCGTGACTTCGCGCGGAATCCTGCGGATCATACGCGCCGGCACGTACAGCGTCATGGACCAGTCGACCCTCCGGGCTATATTCTCCCACAGCCGCGCCACGTTGCCGTCGCCTCCGGGATTGAAGAAATGGGGATCGGCCATCACGTAGGCCTGCGGACGGAAACGGTAGAACTCCTCGGCATTGGCGGCGAAATTCACGGCCATGAGGTCGCAATGCTCCAGCGATGCGGCATGATTCCTCATGGCATCGGCAAGAGAGGGCCCGTTTGCCATTATCACAAGCTGACGGTCGCCTGCCGAACGGCTTATTCCGCAAGGCCGCGACTCCACAGCCATTTTCACCAGTCCCTTTCCGAGCAGGCCGCAGTTTTTCGCGGCTTCCGAAATTGAGTTAAGAGCTTCTTTCATACTAACCGCAAAATTAATTAAATTTGCATCCACAACTGCGAAAAACCGCCATAAATGTCAGTACAGCCAAATACCCCGAAGCCGGTGATAAAGAAAATCGACATCGATGCCGTGCTTCGCGAGCGCCTGGGCAGTAGCTACCGCTTCGTGCCCCGGCCTCTTGTGGCTTTGCTGAAGCGGGTGGTGTGTCAGGACAGCCTCAACGACCTGCTCGACAAGACCGGCCATCTACGCGATGCCGAATTCTGCCGTGCGGTGCTCCGCGAGCTCGGCATCACCTACGGCGTGGTACACCCCGAACGCCTTCCCGCTCCGGCAGACCGCCGCGTGATTTTCGTCAGCAACCACCCACTTGGCGGACTCGACGGCATGGTACTCATAGACCTTCTCACCTCCCTCTACGGCCCGGGCCTGAAATTCGTGGTCAACGACCTGCTCATGGCCATCGACCAGCTCAAGGGCGTGTTCCTGCCGGTAAACAAGCTCGGCAAACAGAGCCGCGACGCATCCGACAATCTGACGCGCGCGCTCGAAGGCCCTGACCCGCTGGTGATTTTCCCTGCCGGGCTGGTGAGCCGACGCGGAGCCGACGGCGCCGTGGCCGACCTTGAATGGCACAAGATGTTCATAAACAAAGCCATCGCCTCCCGGCGCGACATTGTGCCCCTCTTCTTCAGTGGCCGCAATTCAAACTTTTTTTATAACTTTGCATATATGCGTCGACGCATGGGGCTCAAATTCAATGTGGAGATGGCCCTGTTGCCGGCCGAGGTGTTCAAGCAGCGCTCGCGCAACTTCACCATAGTGGCCGGACCGCGCGTACCCTGGAACACCCTTTCCACCGGCTCGCGGGCCGCTGCCGACGCACGTGAAATCAAAGACAGAGTCTATTCACTCGAAAACGAAACCGAACGCGATAGCCTTCGGACAAACAACGATTCGCAATGAGCCAAGACCAACAGCCTGTAATACCACCGGTAGACACCGCGCTTCTCAAAGCCGAGCTCACTTCCGACAATCAGCTGCGATCCTCCAACAAGGGAGGAAACATCATATACACATTCGACGGACGCTCCTGTCCCAACCTCATGCGCGAGGTGGGCCGTCTGCGCGAGATCACGTTCCGCGGGGCCGGAGGAGGCTCCGGAAAGGACTGCGACATAGATGCCTTCGACCTGATGGACCCTCCCTGCCGCCAGCTTATAGTATGGGACCCGGAAAACGAGATGATCATAGGCGGCTACCGCTACATAATCGGCCCTGACATACGCCTTAACCCCGACGGGAGCCCGCGTCTGGCCACATCCCACCTCTTCCGGTTTTCCGAATCATTCATCCGTGACTATCTGCCCTACACCATAGAGCTCGGACGCTCTTTCGTGCGGACCGAATACCAGTCGTCGCGCGCCGGCGCCAAAGCCATCTTCGCCCTCGATAACCTGTGGGACGGCCTGGGAGCGCTCACGGTAATACACCCCGAGATGCGCTATCTCTTCGGAAAAGTAACGATGTATCCTGAATACTCCGCCAAGTGTCGCAACATGATTCTTTATTTCATGCACAAGCACTTCCCCGATCCCGACCGCCTTGCCACGCCCATCAATCCGCTGCAGACCGATATCGACGTGCACGAGATGCGACACCTCTTCCACGGCGCCACTTTTGCCGAGGACTACCGCATACTCAACCATGCCATACGCGAGAACGGGCTGAACATCCCCCCGCTTGTCAACGCCTACATGAGCCTCTCGCCCACCATGAAGATGTTCGGCACAGCCGTCAACGACGAATTCGGCGATGTGGAGGAATCCGGCATATTCCTGGACATATCCGAGATTCTCGAGGAAAAGAAGAAGCGCCATATCGACACGTTTCTAAACCTGCGCCACTGAGCGCATCCCAAATATTTTAGCTATCTTTGCACAAACTTACGCCAATGAACCACATGCCTCCATCGCCATACCGCCGGGGTGCCACCCAAGGAATGCTTTTCGGCATCTACCTGTCGATTCTTTTCCTGGCCTCGGTATATTCCGTAAGCTATCCGCTTATGGGCCTCATAGGCATGCTGCTCATAGTGGGTGTGCCGTTCTACATATTCCGCTGTCTGCGCGCCACATTCGTGGCCGACGGCGGACTTACGCCCTTCTCCTCGCTATGGATGCAGGGCATCATGATGTTTATGTGCGGCTCGCTCATTCAGGGCGCGGTGGCCGTGGTTTATCTCAAATGGATTGACCCCGCTTTCATCATCACCCAGCTCCGCTCGGTAATCTCCTTTTACGAAGGGCTGCCTTCACCAGAAGCCAAGGAGATGGCAAAAGTGCTCAGCAACATGATAGAAGCCAATCTGGTGCCCTCGGCGGCATCAATGGTGATGGAAATAATATTCCTCTCGGTTTTCTCAGGCTCGCTTCTCTCGCTGGTTATGAGCGCCCTGGCCCGCATAGGCAGGGTAAAGCGTCCGCCTACAGCTCCGCCTCCCATCCCCTGAGCCCGGGTCATTTCCGTTTAACTGCAATCTCCCAACGTTTTTGTTTTTTTCTGTAATGGATATCTCTGTAATAGTTCCGCTCTTCAACGAAGCCGAATCGCTGCCCGAACTCGAGCAGTGGATTGACCGCGTGATGAAACAGAACGGATTTTCCTACGAAATAATATTTGTGAACGACGGCTCCACCGACGATTCCTGGAACGTAATCCGGGAGCTGTCGCGCACCAACCCTTCTGTGAAAGGCGTTAGCTTCCGCCGCAACTACGGCAAATCCCCGGCCCTGAACACCGGCTTCCGCCGCGCCAAAGGCGATGTGGTGATAACCATGGACGCCGACCTGCAGGACAGCCCCGATGAAATCCCGGAACTCTACCGCATGATTACCCAGGAGGGCTATGACCTTGTGAGCGGATGGAAACAGAAACGCTACGACCCGCTGTCGAAGACCATCCCCACCAAATTGTTCAACGCCACCGCCCGCCGAGTGAGCGGAATCCACAATCTCCATGACTTCAACTGCGGTCTGAAGGCCTACCGCCACAAAGTGATAGAGCGCATAGAGGTGTACGGCGACATGCACCGCTACATCCCCTATCTGGCAAAAAACGCCGGATTCACCCGTATTGGCGAGAAAGTGGTGCACCATCAGGCACGCAAATACGGCAAGACAAAATTCGGCCTCGACCGCTTTGTCAACGGCTATCTCGACCTGGCCACCCTCTGGTTCACAAACAAATTCGGAGTAAAGCCGATGCACTTCTTCGGACTGCTCGGCAGCCTTATGTTCATCCTGGGCTTTGTGGCTGCAGCCGTTGTAGGCGCTCTCAAGCTTTACAACATGCACGCCGGCAACCACTATACCCTTGTGACCGACTCTCCATATTTCTACATCTCGCTAACCCTGATGATACTGGGGACACAACTGTTTCTCGCGGGTTTCGTAGGAGAGCTTGTGGTGCGCAACGCTCCCGGACGCAACGACTATGAGATAGAGGAAGAACTGAAAACCCAAGCGCCGGAATGACAAGGAAAGCCAACATAGCATGCCTTATAGCTGTTGGCGCCGCATTGCTGGCGACGATAACAGGCTGCAACACCGAATCATGCACCGAAAACCAGAGCAGCATACCTCTGGCCGGATTCTACGGCTCCGACGGAGCAAAAATCTCCGTTGACTCGCTGTGCATCCGTGGTGTGGGAGCGCCATCTGACTCCGCTCTTTACTCAGGCTCGGCTCTCTCCCAGGTGTATCTGCCTCTGAGGTCCGACATGGAATCGACCTCATATTGCTTCCAGTATCTCCAGAAGGAGCTCAACCATACGCAACTTTACGACACAATCACATTCCGCTACACTTCGGAGCCTTACTTCACATCCGAGGAGTGCGGTCTGAGCTTCATATACACCGTAACCGACTTGAGCTTCACAACCCATCTCATAGACTCCGTGAAGCTGCTCGACAATAAAATCACTCCCGCAGACGTGGAACAGCTGCAGATCTATTTCCGCACAGCCACAGACAGCCCCGAGACTCCCGGCGACAACGGCGACACTCAGAATCCCGCGGCCCATACCCGCTGCTTAAACCCCGACGGACATGAAAACAGGTAAGGCCATATCTCTCATAGCACTCCTGCTCCTGCTCGTTACGGCGGCCGTCCCTGTCCACAGCCAGCGCCGTATCACCCCGGTGCAGCCCAAGCCCGGAACCATCCCCACGGTGAAAGTGGAGGAACCGGCATTCACCGGCCAGTCGAACCTTGCCGAACGCCGCGACGCACAAGGCAATATAGTTCTCGTTGACACCGTGACGGGAACCGAATGGGTCGACACCACCCTGGTTAACCGCAAGGCCAAAATGCTCTATCCTCTGCTGGAATCCGTGTCGATAGGCGTAGACATCTGGGACCCGGCCATGCGCGTGTTCGGCCAGCACTACGGCCTGATAGGCTTCTGGGGCGAGCTCAGTCTCCACAACCGCTACAAGCCGGTGTTCGAGCTGGGATTCGGCCAGTGTGACGACACCCCCGACGACCGCAACTTCACGTTCCGTGTGCCCATATCACCATATTTCAAAATAGGACTCAACTACAATATTTTCTACAATAATTCGCCCGACTACCAGTTCAACGTAGGCGTGCGCTACGGCTTCACTCCATTCAAGTGGAGCATTACCGGAGGCACTATCTCCGACGGATACTGGCAGGAAAACACTGCCGTCTCCATTCCTTCGCAGAGCGCCACAGCCGGATATTTTGAATTTACGGCCGGTGTGAAAGTGAAAATCTGGCGATGGCTTTCGATGGGCTGGACAGCCCGCTACCATGCGTTGCTCCACGAAGGGAAATCGGCCTTCGGCGAGCCTATGTATATTCCCGGCTACGGAAAAAGGAGTTCGCATTTCACAGGCTCTTTCTCCATAATCTACACTCTTCCCCTGAACAAGAAGCGCCCGGGGGGAGTTAATACACCGGAGGGAGGAGCCAACAAAGGCGACCGCCCGTAACGTTCAGAATACTAAGTCATGAAAAAAATCATCATTGTAGGAGCATCCTCCGGATTAGGCGCGCGCATAGCAACCGATTTCGCCCGCGGAGGCTGGCGCGTGGGCATAGCTGCACGCCGTGAGGAAAGGCTCAATGAGCTGAAGGAGCAATTTCCGGCCAATATCGTCACAAAGCGTATCGACGTAACGCAGCCCGATGCGGTGCAGCGGTTCACGGAACTGATAGAGCTCTGCGACGGCATGGACGTGCTGCTGTTTGCGGCAGGCATAGGATTCAACGATCCCGAACTCGATCCGGCCCAGGTGCACTGCACTCTGGAGACCAACGTGATGGGATTCTCGGCCATAGTCACGGCCGCCTACCGTTACTTCCGCGACACAGCCAACCTCCATCAGGGACAGATTGCCGCCATAACATCCGTGGCGGGAGTAAAGGCCCTCGGGGTGGCAACGGCCTACAGCGCCTCGAAATGCTTTCAGCAGCGCTTCATCAACTGTCTCGAACAGCTTGCCTACCGCCGCCAGGTCAACGTGGCATTTACCGACATACGTCCCGGCTTCATCAGCACTCCCCTACTTCAGGAAGGCAAACCCTACCCCATGATAATGAGCGTGGACTATGCCGCCCCGCTCATAGAGAAAGCCATACTGCGCCGACGCCGCGTGGCCTACATCGACTACCGCTGGGGAGTGGCGGCGCGTCTGATGCAGCTCGTGCCGCAACGCATCTGGCGACATCTTTCGCTCGAAATCTAAAAAAATCATATATTCCAGACCAATCATGTCAACACCTCTTTTGATTCTCAGCCCCGGCAAATCGGTGGCAATGTGTAGCGACCATGCCGGCTACGAACTCAAGGAAGTCATCAAACAGCATCTGCAGGCAGCAGGTATAACCATAGAAGACTTCGGCACCCATTCCACGGACAGCTGCGACTATCCTGATTTCGCCCACGCCTGCGCCGAGGCCGTGCAGTCGGGAAAGGATTATCCGGGCATAGCCCTGTGCGGCTCCGGCAACGGTATGGCCATGTCGCTGAACAAGCACCGCGGCATCCGCGCCGCCCTCTGCTGGGATGTGGAACTGGCCCGTCTGGCCCGCGCCCACAACGATGCCAACATCCTTGTGCTCCCCGCCCGCTTCATCAATGCCAATAAGGCGCTTGCCATAGTCGAAACGTTCTTCTCAACCCCCTTCGACGGAGGCCGCCACGAAAAGAGGGTTGAAAAAATAGATTGCGACTGAGGTCATTCCTCCCCTTCACCGTCGCCGCGGAAAGCTTTGGTCATGCGTGAGGCCACCCAGTTCTGAAAAGAATCGCGGTAACTCTCGCTGACCGGCACCGCAGCGCCGTCGAAGATTATGCGGTTTCGCTCTATGGTCTCTATCTGGTCGAGATTCACTATAAACGAGCGGTGCACACGCATGAACTTATCGCTCGGCAACGACTTTTCGAGCGAACGCATGTTAAGCAGGGTCGTGATGCTCCGGGTGCTCCCGTTGAGCCAGATTTTCACATAGTCTTTAAGTCCTTCCACATAAACGATGTCGGACTTGCGGATTTGCTGGAGCTTGTATTCACTCTTCACAATCAGGTAATCGCTGTCGGTCTCCGACGGCTCGTCGTCCTCTTCCGCCACCGGGCAGAGGAATGATGCCGCGCGTGTGGCCGAACCAACAAACTCCTCATAGCTCACGGGCTTGAGCAGATAGTCGATAGCGCCCACCTTAAAACTGTCGAGAGCGAATTCGCTGTAGGCGGTCACAAACACCACCCTTACTCCCTTGGGCATGAGGCGCGCGAACTCCAGGCCGCCGAGCATGGGCATCTGAATGTCGAGAAACACAAGGTCCACCCGCCCTTTCATTATCGACTGCACGGCCTCCTGTGCCGAAGAATACACACCTTCGAGTTCAAGAAAAGCGGTGCGCCTTATATATCCTGCGATCAGCTCAGCGGCCAGAGGCTCGTCGTCGATCACGCATGTTCTGATTTTCTTCATATTATGGTTTTGGGTTATTTCGATTTATAATACGACGGAGGAGAAGAGATGTCAATACGGCATTTCACCACATAGCGGCTTCCGGTATCACTGATGTCAATGGTGTGGCGGCCGCCGTAAAGCAGCTCCAGACGACGGCGCATATTGCGCAGACCTATATGGGCGCCTTCGTTGCGGGCACGCTCGGCAGGATGATAGCTGTTGGAAATCTCGGCGCTAAGCACTCCGGCATCGGCCCTAAACATTATTTTTATGGGCTCACCCGTGACAGCACCGTATTTCATGGCATTCTCCACGGCGTTTATCAGCATGAGCGGAGCCACCTCCGTCTTGCCCATCTTACCGGCATCAATGTCCATCTCCAGATTAAGCCGCGATCCGAGCCTCATCTTTATCAGCGCGCAGTATTTCTCTATGAACTCCAGCTCCTTTTCAAGATGCACCAGCGTGGTGATATTGTAGAGCGAATAGCGCAGGATGGAACTGAGGTGGTGGATGGCCTTCTGGGCTTCCGCGGGATTGATCTCCACCATGGCATAGATGGTGTTGAGCGTATTGAATAGCAGATGTGGATTGATCTGCGACTTTATTCTGGCCAATTCCAGCTCGCGCTGCAGCATGGCGCTCTCATGGCGCTTTTCCATAAGCGACTGGAGCTGCGAGGAAGTGTTGATGGCCACAGCAAGTGCTAACACCAGGAGAATCATCACCAGATTGCCAACCATATACGGAATAGAGGGCGGTGTCTCCGGATGCCCCGGCACCAGATGCGGAAAATCCGGTGGGGGACCGCCGTGCCCGTCGCGAAGCGAATGCAGATCGGGAATATTCTCTATCCACAGCACGTAAAGAAGCGACATCGCCACGACAACCACTATGGAACTGAGGCCGAAGAATCGGAACCAGTTCACCCGACCACGCACCATATCCCCGGAAAGCACAAGATAGTATTCCACATAAAACACCACGATATACACCGCCGTCTTCACATATAGATTGATGGACACTCCGGGATTGCGCACGTCGAGCAGATTCATCAGCAGCTCCGGCAGAAGCAGCGCTATGCACAGAGCAAGAAAATGAATGAGCTTGGTGCCGCTTGCTTGCAAGAGGAGCAGCAATTTCCTGGGAAAGGAATTTATCGAGAATCTCATAGGTTGACAGACAGACCTTATTCTTATTTGGACTTCTCACCGAATTCTTCCTGCTGGCGCTCAACCTCACGGAGTTTATCAGCGGAGGTCTTGCGGACGGAATCGTCGGCGGCATTCACGGAAAGCGGCGTTGAGGCCGGCAGCGAAGCTGCTTCTGAACCGGAATAGACCTGAGGCATGTACGGAGCCACACTTTCTATCACCAGCTCTCCGGCAAGAGGTGTCTGGAGCCCTTCCTTTACGGTAGTTGCCCTGATGCGGATTTTGCCGGGGGTAAGGGTTGAGCGCACGAGCACCGGAGCCGTTCCCCATGTGAGCGGCATTGGATTCACTCCAGTCACGGTATCACCGATAATATGCCCCTCGCCCTCCACGGTAAACCGCAGCGTCTGATTGTTGAGCCGTTTCACATTTCCTTCGCTGTCGGTCATCGATGCCACCACAGTCACAAAATCAGAGCCGTCGGCCACCAATGGAAGGCCCTCGTTGTCGAGGCTAAGGCGTATCTGGGCGGGACGCCTGGCGGGAAAGACGCGGTGCGTGGCCACCACCTTTCCGTCTATGATGCCCTCGGCAAAGAGCCATGAATCTTCCTTATGCCCGTTTCGGTCAAGAGCCTTGTCGGTCATAAAATCGTACATATCGGTAAAGAGATACACCGGCGATTTCATGTTTTTGCCCTGACTGTCGCGGCGCAGAGTCTTGGTCTTGCCGTCGCGACAGAAAGAGAGACGCACCTCATCGCAATTGGAATATACCGTCACGTCCTTGGGCGAGAACGGGGTCATTTCATGGGCTATGTAGACCATCGGTCCTGTGGCGAAAGGCCGGTCGAGCTTTTCAGCCGAACGTTGGGAGGCAAACATCATCCAGGAATATTTAGGCTGACGGAAAGCATCCATCACGCCGCCGTAGAACGGGTCGGGATGATAGCCGCGCTGATGGTCAAACGAGTGCCACAGACAGCCGCCCACATGCTGGGGCGTGGTGCTGTGGAGAGTCTCAAGGCTTGTATAGGGATAGTCGGGCGAGGCGTAATGGTTGGCCTGCACCAGCATGGCATGCTCTCCCCAGCCCCGGGCCACACGGCTCGGAGAATTATGGGAGTTCCAGTCGTCAACATTATCGCCCCACTCTCTTGTGAAGTAGGTGACCTTTGGATCGGTTTCTCCTCGTGGCTCCGTAGGGTCGGCATTGGCCGGATGGCGGAAGCGGATGGAGAAGTGTTCGCTTCCGCGCGCCGACTCGTCGCAAGCCGCCAGAGCGCGGCCGCCGGGGAACTCCTCGCCCACAATCTCCACCGTGCGTCCGGCAAAATCAGCGGGATACCACGTCTCGTTGAGTATCGGTTCCCACATCCACACCGAAGGATGATTGCGGTCGCGGCGTATCATATTTCTTATATCAGAATATACCCGCTGGGCAAACTGCGGGTCATCGTTCCAGAACTGCCAGCCGGGAGTATTGACAATCACAAAGAGCCCGAGCTCGTCGCATGCATCCATGAATGCGGGATCCTGAGGGCAATGGGCATTGCGTATCACCTTAAAACCGGCATCGCGCAGCTTCTTTGCATCGCGCCAGTGTGTGGCGTTGGGCACCGCGTGTCCCACGACCGCAAAATCCTGATGGCGGTTTGCACCGATAAGAGGCTCTCCATACGGCTTGCCGTTGAGATAGAAGCCCTTCTCGCCCCGGAACTCAACGCTGCGTATGCCAAGTCGCTTCACAAAAGAGTCGGCATCCCGTCCGTCCGCATCCGTGATGCTCACTTTGAGGCGGTAGAGCTTCGGATCGTCGGGCGACCACAGCTGCGGGGCCTCAACGGTAAGTATATCGCTGAAAGCGCTGGCCTTTCCGGTGCCGAGCTTTATCGGTCGGCTATGACTGGCGGCTGTCCGTCCGTCGGGGCCTATAAGCTCATAGTTCAGTCGTCCTGAGAAACCGCGTGAATGCTCGTTGCGTATGTGGGTGGAGAGCCTTACGCGCGCGGAGCTGTCGCTTACCTGCTCGTAGCTCACCAGAATGCCGCCGCCGGCGGGGACGTCCTCATAATTCGGATCGGTCACGTAGACATCGCCATGGCTCACGAGCCAGCAGTCGCGATAGATTCCTCCCATATATGTGAAGTCGAGCATATCCTGCGGTTTTCCCAGCGGATAGGAGGGATCGTCGCTGTTGTCGGTCATGACGGCAATCACATTGTCTTCTCCGAACTTCAACATCCCGGTGAGATCGACGATCACAGGCAGATATCCTCCGAAATGCTCGGTTGCAGGCTTTCCGTTGACGAATACACGGCTTTTGCCCATAATCCCCTCGAAATGCAGGAAAACCTTCTTGCCTCTGAGAGAATCGGCCGGGGTGAAGTGCTTCCGATACCACGCCGGACCCTGATAGTTCACGCATCCGCTTGCCTCCGGAGGCAGTTCCTCCAGACCGTGAGGCAGCGACACCACGGGCCAGGATGAATCATCGAATCGGACGTCGGAAGCCCCGGGCACATCTCCCTTATGAAAACGCCATGCCGGATTCATGGAAGAAACCGAGCGCTGACTGCCGGGCACCCGGTAGAATCCCGCAGTCGAGAATTCCACTGCATGGATATCAGGGATGAAACAGATTAAATAGCAAAGCAATGTGAGGAATAGTCGGCGTACATTCATGGCGTCAAAAGAATATATATTGCAAAAGTAGGCAATACTGCCTTAACTCACAAAAGGGGCAAGCGAACGATTTTTGCCGCCCTCTCCATTTTTTGTAATTTTGCAACCCGAAAACATCCTTTCACAAAATGAGATATTCCGAATTTCTACGGAAATTAAAACCATGGATGCTTCCGCTGGCCATGCTGTGCGGACTGCTTTTCCACAACGCGATAGAGGCTGTGGCGTTCCTTACCCCATGGCTCATCTTCGCCATGCTTTTCATCACTTTTTGCCGTCTTGAGCCTAAGAAAATGCGCATCACGGGGCTATCGCTATCGCTTCTGGCCGTACAACTGGGTGGAGCCGTCGCCGTTTATCTGGCACTTCTTCCGGTAAGCGGGGACGTGGCTCAGGGAGCATTTATCTGCGTGTTCTGCCCCACGGCCACTGCAGCTCCGGTGATTACCGGGATGCTCGGCGGAAACATCTCGCGCCTCGCCACTTTTTCTCTGGTGAGCAATATGGCTGTAGCTGTCACCGCCCCTGCTGCGTTCACCCTTATGGGCACAACGGAGATAGACTTTGCCGAATCGGTCTGCACCATAGCCTTGCGGGTGCTTCCGCTTATCCTGGGGCCGCTCGTAACGGCGCTTGTGCTCAAAGGCGTAGCCCCGAGTGTCCACCGACGCATTTCCTCATCTCAGTCCATAGGATTCTATCTATGGGCGGTATCGCTAATAATAGTCGTTGGGCGTGCGGTGAGTTTCGTGATGAAGGAGCCACCGTCGCGCATCCCCGAACTCGTGGCGCTTGCCCTAGTGGCAGGGGTGGTGTGCATAGTCCAGTTTGTCGCCGGTCGCAGAATAGGCCGACGTTATGGCGACCGCATTGCCGGTGCACAAGGCCTCGGACAGAAAAACACAGTTCTTGCCATCTGGATGGCCCTTACCTACCTCAATCCCGTGACATCAGTGGCTCCTGCCGCCTATATAGCGTGGCAAAACACCATAAACTCACTTCAGATATATCTCAAACAAAAAAGGGAGAACTGCAAACTTAACTCCTCCCCTGAACGTTAAATAAATGAAGAATGTAAATGACAGGGCTGTCCTGCGCAGGAGCCGGAGATTGAAACCAGATCTACAGCGTCCACACGCAGGAGGGGCACTTTGTACATTGCATCCGCATATAGAGCATTGCGATTATGGACAGCATGTATGAAATATTAATGGGACTGCCGCTTTTCAAAGGGGTGAGTTACACCAACATATCCAAGGTAGTGGAATCTACCAAATTCCATTTCCTGAAATATCTTGACGGAGAGACCATTGTGACAGCCGGTGAAACCTGCACCCACGTCAAATTCATAATTTCAGGCAGAGCCCGGCTTTCGATAGCCAATGCCGACGGCCGCTTCAAGGTATCGCAGACATTGTCGGCTCCCGATGTGATAGCTCCCGATTATCTCTTCGGGCGCGCCACCCATTATCCCTGCAACGCCGTAGCCTTGGGCCCGACAGGTATCCTTCAGATTACCAAGCATGATTATGTGAAGATTCTTAACTCGGATCCTGTTTTTCTTTTCAACTTCCTGAATATACTGTCCATGAACGCCCAGAAAGCGATTGACGGAGTTCTCGCACTCACCAACGGATCGCTTGAGGAGCGCATAGCGTTCTGGATCACGGCTCTTACGCAGCGAGGCGGCTCCGACATAGTGCTCTCGTGCCGCCAGCGCGACCTTTATTCGCTGTTCGGTGTCCAGCGGTCGTCGTTCATGGCCACTCTCGACAGCATGAAAGCCCGCGGCCTCATAGACTACAACCAGCAGGAAATAAAAATAATCTCCCGCCCCGAAATGCTCGACCTCCTCACCCGCCACTCCGAGTAACCAGACCCAATATTAAAATACGGTCATTGTATATTAACCCATTACTGTGAAGGCGGTGCGGAGTGGCAATATCCCTATCGCCACTCACGGGACTGGAAACGTCGGCCTCCGGCCGTCCTACCCCCCAGTACTACCCTACCAAACATACGTCTAAAACTCGGGTAGTTTTTTTGGGTCAGTGTAAAAACCTGGTTGTTAAAATATGCGCAAAGATATGTAACTTTGGG